>JAEEGL012557125.1_pt1 | contig 10952 bp, 9 predicted proteins | sample 9134231 | NCBI WGS metagenome assembly JAEEGL01 (sample SAMN16246548, study PRJNA631951) | gut metagenome | biome: gut microbiome; feature: rumen; material: fiber-attached | host: Bos | place: Iran: Karaj | collected 2018-10 | reverse complement strand
TTCCAGAGATTAATATAGTATTTAAAGTATCGTATCCTGTTATTATTGTTTCTGAATCATCATCATAATAGTATAAACTTCTTTTGTCTGTATATGGATTATATGAATAATATTCCGCTTCGAATTCTTTATTATTTTTTATATAATCTGGCATATATTTATCTTCTTCTGACAATCCTCTTATATACTGATAAGCTCCTCTTACTCTGGCTTTTGTTTTGTAATCTAGTTTATTAAAATCCGTGCCTTCTTTAAAATCATTTAATAATATATTCCTTTGGCTTATAGCAGATATATGATACATATTAAATGGCGAAATAGTTGTTATTATAATTATTGCAACTATATATATGAAAATGTGATGCATTTTACTTTGTTTTTTGTATATCCAAAGTACAATAGCTATAATCTGTAATATAATAAATGCAAAACATAAATATCTATTAGGTGTTATACCATAACTTATAGATCTAACCGTTATCGAATATGTTTCTAATAAGACAAGTGGCATAAATGCATATGGTAATATATGTATTACTTTTTTTACAATTTTGTTATTCTCTTTATAATTACTAGCCATAACCCATACTGGGAAAAGAAACACAAATATTCCTGCAATTATCCTATATATAAAATTACTTGGAATATCTTGCTCAATAATTATTTTAACAATATACATGTATATTATGGCTACTGCTATACTTACAAGCGTCAATAATACATACATTAAATTTTTAATAAAATTACTAATTTCTTTGTTCTTTGCTGTTATTGAATAGATTACCGCAGGTACATAGAAAAAACCAAATAATAAAATTTGTGTTTTAGGAATTATATCAATACTATAATTATCATTTAGTATTAAATATATAAATATTATACTTAAAAGAAATATTCCTATGGCTAAAACTCCATACATAATGCTAGTAATAAACATATTTGTAAATACCTTTAAAATAAACTCACTAAATTTTAATTCTGATTTTTTGAATATTTTATACATCGAAATCATAAATAAAGCAATTAGATAACATACTAATATCCTAAATAAGATTTCATGAAATACTGCACTTTTTAATGAAAATAAATGACCTTCATAATAGCCCAATCTTATAAATATAAAGCTTATTATTCCAGTTACTACTATAGATATTATTTTATTTACTTTATCTTTATAAGCACTTTCTGAGAAAAATGTACCAAATGCCCAAATAATGAAAAACATCAATGTTTTAAATATAAATGCACTTCTATCATCTGTATCATATAAAAATGTTATCATTAATGTTGTAATAAGCACAATTATTAATGTTATAGGATATTGTTTAAATAAATCTTTTAAATTACTACCTATCTTTGAAAAATATTTTTTAATTTCCATATTATCCTCCTTAACTATGGTAATAAACCGAATTGTAAATCTAAGTTTAATAATTCTCCCTTTCCATAATTCCTATTAAATGGGATTTCTATTAATTTCATATCATTTTCAGTTCTTATTTCTGCACCTTTTTCATAATCATAGCACCAGTTCTCCGGTGTACTTGATTCATTAATACTTATTCTATTAAAATTAATTCCATATCCTGTATTTTTTATTGGAACATCTGCAGGTACAGCCAATATTAGTTTATCATTTGATAATGTATAATATTGTATCTTGTCATCATCACCTATTCCTTCAGCTGTTGCTATATATGTATCATTTTTTTCATTATATTCTATTGTTATATCTAATCCATAGATTTCTCTATCTTGCACATACTCTCCCTTATTATTTACTTCACCAGAAAATGACCATGGAATACTACTTATGCTACTTTCTTCTAATATTTGAACAGGTGCTAATGTTTTTTTATTATCATTACTTTCTTCTACTTTGATGTTTTCTTCTTTGTCATAAATCATCAAAGTAGAATTATCAATTATTTCTGTATCTTCATATTTTTGAACAGTCATTAGAATAGCAAATATTAAACAAATAATTGCTAATAGTAGTATTAAAAAAGCTATTTTATGAGTTTTTATTACTTCCATATTTCCCTCTTTCACTTTTTTATTATATATTCTCTAAATATAAAGAATATCCAAATCTAAAGGATATTCTTTTTCAATATTCTTCTAATTATCTGATTTTCTAATTTTAAAATAATAAGGCTTTATATTTGGTAGTAATTCATTTACATATATGGTTTCGCCATTAGAATCTTCAATTTTTAAATTTGGGAAAGTTTTTATCATTTTTTCATCTCCCCAATATTTATATATAAAATTGGCTAATTTTTCACGTCCATATATTTCTTCATACAGATTTAGAACTTGTTCTTTATTTGATACATCTATATTATTTATTTTCTCCATTCTTATCAAGAATGCTTGAATTGCAAATGCTGTAACTATAAATTCTATGCTAATAAATATAAACACATTTAATGCTAATGCTCGTGCATATTTTACAGTAATTTTACTTTTAATCCAATTTAAGAATCTATCTAATCTCGGATTAAAATATCCCATTAAATAAATTGCAAGTAATCCCCAAAATATAGAATATAGCAAACATACTCTACCATTAATATTAAGTGGCATAGATGAATAGTCCCACCATGTTACCCCTGCTACCTTTTCACTTATTAAACTTATTGAATATTCTGTAATACTTCCTATAATAAATCCAGCAAAGAATAGCCAATTATATGACTTAGGTATTTTCTGCATTCCTACTATCATAAGAACAGCTCCAATACCATATATCCCACAAAATGGTCCATATAAAAAGCTTTGTCTACTTTCCCATACTCCCAATGTAAGCAACCCAAATATCGTTTCTATAATATAACCTATTACACTATATATGATAAAATATGCCATTATTCGCCATATAGTTAAACCCATTATTGTAAAGGCTTTTTTTCCTTCCATTTTTACACCTCTTGTTTATATGTTATTTATATGTAAAACTGTATTTATCATGTGATTATTTAATTGTATTTTAATTGATTTTTAATTAAAATATATTTTTATTATATTCTTTTTTGTTCTATTTTTCAATTATACATTTAAATTAGATAAAAGTCTATATTTTTTTATATATTTATGTTACAATATACTACAAATTTTGAGGTGATTTTGTTGAATATTGAAAATTTAGAAAACACATCTGCTCTACCATTAGGTTTAACAGATAAAGAAGTTCAAGAAAGAATTAATAAAAAATTAGTAAATTACGACACTTCTGTACCAACAAAAAGTATTAAGCAAATTTTAGCTAGCAACTTTTTTACATTATTCAATTTTTTAAACTTATTTCTTGCTATTGCTATTTTTGCAGTTGGTTCATACAAGAATATGTTGTTCATGCTTGTAGTAATATTTAATACTGCAATTAGTACATATCAAGAAATTCATTCTAAAAGGATAATAGATAAATTGTCTGTTATGGCCAGTTCAAAAGCTATGGTCATTAGAAATGGTAAAAAAGAGCAAATCACTATAAATGACATTGTTTTAAATGATATTATTGAATTTTCTGCAGGAAATCAAGTTGCTACTGACAGTATTATACAAAATGGTGAAGTTGAAGTTGATGAGTCTTTTATTACAGGAGAAGCGGATAGTATATATAAAAAAGCTGGTGATATGCTTTTATCTGGAAGCTTTATTGTTAGTGGTACCTGTATTGCAAAAGTTGAACATATTTGTGAGGATAATTATACATCCAAAATTTCAAGTGGTGCTAAGTATATTAAAAAAGTAAAATCAGAAATAATGATTTCTTTAAATAAAATTATACAATTTCTATCTTTTGCTATTGTACCAATTGGATTACTTTTATTCCTTAGTCAATATAATTTAACAGGTGACTTTAAGTTTGCAGTTATAAAAAGTGTTGCAGCTGTAATTGGCATGATACCAGAAGGTTTAGTCCTTCTGACTAGTACTGTACTTGCAGTTAGCGTCATTAGACTTGCAAAAAGTAAAGTGCTTGTCCAAGAGCTTTATTGTATTGAAACCTTAGCCAGAGTTGATACTCTTTGTTTAGATAAAACAGGAACTTTAACAGAAGGTAAAATGGAAATAAAAGAAATTATATCTTTGAATATTGATATGGCTGAAATAAAAAATATACTTGCAAATCTTGGTAAATTCTCTACTGATAACAATTCTACAATAAAAGCTATTAGAGATGCCTGTCCAATTCCAGAAAAAGAATTTAAGCCTTTGAATATAATATCTTTTTCTTCCAAAGCAAAATGGTCAGGAAGTTATTTTGAAAATGAAGGTTCATATATTATAGGAGCTCCTGAATTTGTTTTGCGTTCTGATTTTGACAGATATAAACAAGATATGGAAAAATATTCTAGTGATTATAGAGTTGTTGTGGTTGCCAAATCAAGTGAAAACTTTAATAATAAGGAATTGCCAAATAATATTGAGATTTTAGGGTATGCATTAATTTTAGATAAAATTAGAAAAGAAGCAAAAGATACTTTAGAATATTTTGATAAACAAGGTGTTGACATTAAGATAATATCTGGTGATAATCCACTTACTGTTTCAAAGATTGGTAAAGCAGTTGGCCTTAAAAGCTATGATAGTTTTATTGATATGTCTAAATTGGGTACAGAAGCGGATTTTAAGGAAATAGCAGAAAAATACACAATATTTGGAAGAGTTAGTCCTACTCAGAAAAATGAATTAATATTGGCACTGCAAGCCTTAGGTAGAACTGTTGCCATGACAGGTGATGGTGTAAATGATGTCCTTGCACTAAAATCAGCTGATTGTAGTATAGCACTTGCAAATGGTAGTGATGCGACAAAAAATGTCTCACAACTTGTTTTATTAGATTCAAATTTTGCATCAATGCCTAAAATAGTTGCAGAAGGTCGCAGAACTATAAATAATATTGAACGTTCTGCTTCCCTATTTTTAATTAAAACAATTTATTCAAGTGTTTTGGCAGTATTATTTGTATTTATGTTAGGAGCTTATCCTTTTATACCAATTCAATTAAGTCTAATTAGTTTAGTAACAATAGGTATTCCTTCATTTTTACTAGCATTAGAGCCTAATAAAGAAAGGATAAAAGGTCATTTTATGCAAAATGTTATTAGTAAAGCAATTCCTACCGCTGTAACAATTATTTTAAACATTATAGGCATTACATTTTTAAATAAACTTGGTTACATTTCAGATGAAAACTTTTCTAGCTTATGTGTAATTTCTACAGGAACGATTGGAATACTATTTTTATTCACTCTATCAAAAGCAAGGAAAAGCGAACACAAAAAATTGCCTTTTTCTAAATTTAGATTATTACTAAGCATTTTAATGATGGTACTCTTCTTATTCTGTATGACATATTTTAGAGATTGGTTCTCAATTGTACCTCTTACAAATATATGGAACGAAATGTGGTCAATTTTTATTTCATGTGCTTTAACATTTTCAGTATTATATTTTATAAGTAAAAAGGCTTTTAAAGTTTAATTTTATTAATTAATAATAATTAGTATAACAAAAAGAGTATGTTGTTTAAAACAATAGCATACTCTTTATTTTTTAACTTAATTATTTTAATTTTACTACTTTAACAAGTTTAAACCTCTTCATTTGGTTGTTTCTTCAAATAATCAATATATTCTTCTAAGCACATATTTAGCTCATTAATCTTTTTTGCATGTTCTGTTCCGATATATCTCCAATGCCATGATTCATATGATATTCCTGTTATGCTTTCTTTATCTTTTGGATATCTTAGAATAAAACCATATTCTTGTGCATTCTTAGTAAGCCACTCAAATGCTTTTGTACTTTCGAATTCATTTGTTACATCATTAAAGTCTACAGCTAATCCAATATTGTGCTCACTTGAACCAGGTTTATTAATTGTTTTTTCGGTTAGTTTTTCTGCCTCTTCTCTTGTTTTACCTTGATTTATATATTTTTTTACACTTTCTTCATATAGCTCTTTTTGTCTATCAACACTTCTATAAGCAGACTGAACCCATATGTTTGTAATTCCAGATTTTCTAGCGTCATTTAGCATCTTATTCAATTGTTCTATTGCTCTTGCATCAAATGATCTTGTATCATCTATTTTTGCAAGTTCTATTTTAAAATCTTCTGGTATTAAATTTTTACTATTAACAAGCAACAAGTTCCATTCTGTTATTTCTCTTTCATATGATACTACTGCAACTGGGCTGGTACTTTCTGTTACGTCTTTTTCTGTGTTATTCTCATTTTCTTTTTGATTCATTTTAAACAAACCTATTATACCCTTTATTCCAATGATTAATAAATATATTATTAAGATGAGTATAACTAATACTATTATTCTTCTTATCCTGTATTTTGTACCAGTTTTCTTTATCGTATATTTTTTCATATATTACCTCTATAAAAGTTGGACGGCTAACAGCCGCCCATATGTTTAACTTATTCTTTGTTTAAAAATTTATATGTTAATGCTGATAGTGTAGCGCCACATAATGGAGCTAATATAAATAGCCATATTTGTTTTAAAGCTTCTCCCCCCATTATAACTGCTGGTGCCAAACTTCTTGCAGGGTTTACTGATGTCCCTGTTAATTTTATTCCTATTAAATGTACAAATGTTAATGTTAAACCTATTACAATTCCAGCTACTGATGACTTCTTATCATCTGATGTTACACCTAATATTGTATATACGAATACATAAGTTAGAACAAGCTCAACCACAAATGCTCCTGCACCATTCAATCCTGCTGATGATAATTCATCAAATCCATTTGTTCCAAGTCCAACTACTCCACCTGCTGTACTTGATAAAACGAAATAAAGTATACCTGCTCCTACAAATCCGCCTATTACTTGTGCCACAACATAACCTATAAAATCTTTTCCAGACATTTTTTTACTTAATAACATTGCAAGAGAAACTGCAGGATTTACATGACATCCTGATACATTTCCTATAACATATGCCATAGCAATTATTGCCAGTCCAAAAGCAATTGCTGTTGCTACTAAGTCTCCTCCTGAAACCACAGCTGTTCCACATCCAAACAATACTAATACAGCTGTTCCGATACATTCACAAATATATTTTTTCATATTCATAAATTATCGCCTCCTTCTATTTTATTAATATGATTATATTTGTTTTTTTTTATCTAGTCAAGATGAATTTTATATTTATTTAATTATTTTATTACTATCCATATTAAACTAGTATATATAATAAAAAACAGCCCACATGTGTGAGCTGAAAATATTTTTTTACTTTAATAACTACAATACTTTACTACTAATCTTTTGAGCAATCTCAATCCCATTTATAAGGCCACTTAGGTTTCTGATGTATGAGGCCATTGCCATCACTAAAGTACGGTTTCCGGAAGTAAGTGCAACCTGTAATGCTTCGAAGTCCTCTGCTAAAGAGCAATAAACCTGAGGGTCGGTAACTTTAACCATGGGTATCAGTTCGTTTTCAATAAAAGATCTTGCCTGTCCTTTTGTCATAGTCATTTCTTCATCCTCCATATTATATTCTTAAAAGTAAATTCATGTTGTCACATAAGGATATAAATAAAAGTTTAACTAATAATTATTATATCAAATATTTATAAGCAAGTAAATTATGTTAACTCTGCTGTCTTTTTATAATATATTATTATTTCTTTTTTAAACTCCTTAAATATTCTTTTTGTTCTTGAGTAATACGATAACTCTCAATTGCTTTTTGAATTGTTTTATTATGTGTCCATATATCTAGTTTTTGTTTTTCTATAAATGGTATTGCTACTTCATATTGTTTTGTTAATGCTGTTGCAAAATACCATGCTCTCATCATATTAACATAGTATTCTTTTGATTTAATATTACAAACCCACTTTAAATATTCTTGTTTAAAATCCTCATCAAGAAAATGCTGCATAAGCATACCTATTCCAAAACGGATAGTATATGTTTCCTTCGATTTAATCCACACATTAATTTGTTTTATTAATTCTGCATGATGTTTCTTTAATATCTTAGGAGACATTTGATCACATGTTGCCCAATTATCTATATATGGTAAAAAATTATTTATATATTTAACACATTCATCATAATTTTTTAATTCTGAAATTATAAAAGCATGTAGTTGATTTTCATCAAAATACTTATGAGGTAAATCTTCTAAAAAAGAGGAATACTCATTACGCCTAACTAAAATTTTTGCATAATTCCTAAGTTCTGGTGTACGTACACCAATTATATTCTCAATATCTATAGTTGGAATAAGTTTAGCTTGAAAATCTCTATACTTTTTGTCTTGTAATTTAAATAACTTATCTATAATACAATTCATATTCATTTCTCCTATTTATGTCATTTTTTAATGACAAGATAGCCGCTTTCAAATATACTATCTATATTACAATTGTTATCAATTAAATGTTGTATCGCTGCTCCTGCCACTGCTGACAATAATATTTTTGCAGTTTCTGATAAATCATTAATCATTTCAATTTGATCTGCTGCCGTTTTATTTAGCATAAACTTCTTACCTTTTAATTCATCAAAATGTTCTGATAATGCCCATTCAATCTGATATTTTTTGTCTTCTACAAATATTTCAATAATTTGGACCATAATATTCTCCTTTATATAATAATATTTTATTATTATTTATTACTTGTCTTTATCTTAATTTCAAGATTGCAGTACTTTCAACATGCTTTGTGTATGGGAACATGTCAACAGGAGTAATTTCTTTTGTATTATATTTTTGTTCTAATAAAGCTATATCTCTCGCTAGTGTTGCAGGATTACAGCTGATATACACTATCTTTTCAGGCATTAATTCCAGTAATGTTTCAATTGTTTTATTATCTAATCCTTTTCTTGGTGGATCCACAAAAACTACATCCGGTTTAATATTGTAATCTTCTATTATTTTGGGAAATAAATCTTCAACTTTACCGCAGAAAAAATCTGTATTATCTATATTATTGATTTTAGCATTTTCCTTTGCATCTTTTATGGCATTTTCAATTATTTCAATTCCAAATACTTTTTTTACTTTATTAGATGCAAATATTCCAATTGTACCTATACCACAATATAGGTCAAGTATTGTATCACTATCATTTAAATCTGCATACTCTATTGCTTTATTGTATAACACTTCTGTCTGAACTGGATTTACTTGATAAAATGATAATGGTGATATTTTAAATTTATAATCTCCTAAAATATCATAAATGTATCCATCGCCATAGATTACTTCATTTTTTTCTCCTAAAATAATATTTGTATTTTCTGTATTATAGTTTAATACAATTGTTTTTATTTCTGGATACATTTTTGTTATATATTCTATATATTCTTGATTATTATCCCATTTATTATTTAGTACCAATATTATCATTACTTCATTTGTAATTATTCCAATTCTAATTACAACATGCCTAAATATACCTGATTGATTTACTTCATTATATACAGGAATACCCTTTTCTTTAATGAATTCAAACGTGTTATTAGCAATCTTTTGTGATAATTCATTTTGAATTAAACAATTCTCTACAGGAATTATATCATGTGAACGTTCTGCATATATTCCCATAATACTTTCTCCTGTTTTTGAAATTCCTAAAGGATATTGCAGCTTATTTCTATAAAAATATGGATTTCCCATACCTATTGTTTTATTAATCTTTATTTCTTTTTTTATCACTTTTTTTATGCAATTTCTAACTATATCTTCTTTAATATTTAATGTTTCATCATAATCTAAAAATCTTAAACTACATCCTCCACATCTTTTATATGTTTTACAATCTTCTTCTATTCTATTTTTAGATTTTTCTAATAATTCTACTGGTTTTGCAAATGCATAAGTTTTGTTTGCCTTTAGTATTAATGCTTTAACTTTTTCCCCTTTTGTTGTTTGAGATACAAATATTGTATAATCATTTATTTTAGCAATGCCTTCACCATCTATACCATTATCAATTATATCTAAAATATATTCATTACCTTTTTCCACTTGCATTTGCATCACCTCACTTTTTATCCAAATAAACTCATTTGATTACTTTCTGACATTCCATCTAAGCATCCTGTATTACGTAATAATTCAATAACAGATTTACCTATTTTTGATCTAATTTGTAAATCATTTATAGACATGAATTTTCCATCCTTTTTTGCTTTTTCAATACCTTCTGCTGCAACAGTACCTAGCCCAGGAATGCTATTTAATGGTGGCCTAATTTTATTCCCTTCAATTCTAAATTTTGTTGCATGTGATTTATATAAATCAATTGGTAAAAACTCTATTCCTCTTTCATACATTTCATGTACAATCTCAAGAATTTGATACATACCTTTATCTTTAACTGAAGCATTATTTCCAAGCAAATCTATTTCTTTCATTTTATTATTTACTTTCTCTTTTCCATGTATCATTATGTCACTATCAAATTCATCAGCTCTTACAGTATAAAATGCAGTATAATACGCAATAGGCATATGTACTTTAAACCATGCTATCCTAAAAGCCATTGTAACATACGCAGCAGCATGAGCTTTTGGGAACATATATTTAATTTTTTTACAAGAATCAATATACCACTCTGGAACATTGTTTTCTCTCATTATTTCTTCATATTCAGCCCATTTTTTTGGATCTTTTAATGCTTTACCTTTACGAACAACTTCCATTATTTTAAATGCAGATTTTGGTGGTACACCTTTTTTCATTAAATATAGCATTATATCATCTCTAGTACAAATTGCTTCTGAAAGTGTTACTGTTCCATCTTGTATTAAAGTTTGAGCATTGTTAAGCCATACATCTGTACCATGTGATAAACCAGATATACGTATTAATTCTTCAAAAGTTGTTGGTTTAGTATCTACTAACATTCCTCTAACAAATTTTGTACCAAATTCAGGTACCCCGTAGGTTC
>JAEEGL011710579.1_pt1 | contig 10952 bp, 6 predicted proteins | sample 9134231 | NCBI WGS metagenome assembly JAEEGL01 (sample SAMN16246548, study PRJNA631951) | gut metagenome | biome: gut microbiome; feature: rumen; material: fiber-attached | host: Bos | place: Iran: Karaj | collected 2018-10 | reverse complement strand
TTTCTTTCCTTGGATTATGTATTCTTGCTTGCTTTACGGCGTTTTGGCGCGACGGCAATATTACAGTCTCTCCGCTCTCGGCTTTTCTAATGTCGGTTTTCTTTATCATAGTTGGTACGACAGTCGGATTGTTTGTAGGATCTCTTTTACTAAAACGAAAAAAGGAGATCGCGATCTGGGTTCCGACCATCGCTTCAACTATTACTACACTTGTAATGTATATCGGGGAAATGATATTGCTTCACGCTCACCTTTACAGATTTGGCACGGGCTTTCTCTTTAACGGGATACCCGGAGTCGTGCTTGCACCGATAGATATAATCGTGATAATAGCTTCGGGAGTGGTCACGTTCATGCTGATGTATATTGTAAAAAAGAAAAACAATGATACTGTTTCTGTTCAATGAGAATACTGTTTTTTGCAAAATAATTATTCACGTTTTGAAATAACTGCTAAAACTACGTCATCTTTTAAATAAACAAAAAGCACTTTTGACGGCCTCGGGCTGTCAAAAGTGCTTTTGCGTTATTTATGCGGAAAGATATTATACAGATCAGACAGGTTCACAAATCAAAAGAGAGATCGGGATACCTGCTCTATCGAAAGCGCATCGAAGCGGTCTTTTGAGTCGATCTTATGATCTTATTTTACTTTCTTTGCTATAACGACACCCGCTAAAGCTATGCAGGCAACGGCGGCTACAGCTATAACCGCGGCGTCAGCAGTACCCGGGTTCACAGGCTCTCCGGTGGGTTCTCTCTCCTGCGTGAACGTGCATTCGAACGTGGTGTCTATGGCGTTGCCGTTCGTGTCTATGGCGAATATCTTTATCGTGTGATCGCCGACTCCGATGTTGGAAACGTCAACATTGAAATGGAAACCGTTGGCGTCCGCGTGGATGAGGGAGACAACGTCGTCTCTCTGCTCTATAAAGTCGGCGGACTTAACGACCTTGCCGCCGTCTATGGAATAACCGAAGCCGGTAAGCTTTGTGCTTATGTAAGCCCAGCCGCGGAATCCTATTTCGCTTATCTCGCCCTTTATCTCGTTATCCGCGATCCATGCGTCGGTATTGCCGTCGTTCAGCTGTTCGCCGTTTACGTAAATGTTGTCCCAGGACTTGTTGAAAAGCTCTGCGGGAGCGGGTTCGGAAGCGCTGCCGGTACCGGTGACCTTGAAGCCGTCCTCACCCTCTTTGTTGACGTCAAGGCATTCGCCGCCCTTGGTTTTAACGACGACGTGGAGAACGTGCTCACCGGAGGGGATCGCCGAAGCGGGAACGTTGACGTTAAAGCCGTTCGTCTTGGCGGGGTCGGAGCCCATAACGCTTACTATCTCGGCGGATCTTTCCTGAAGCGAGCTGAATATCGGATCGTTATTGTCGATACGGTAGCCGAAATCGGCTATATCGTCTCCGTCGATGATACACCAGCCGACTATTTTTATAAGGTCGCCCTCGGTCTGCTCAACGTCAAACCACTGTACCGTTACGGAAGCCGCGTTGCCGGGGATCGCAAACAGAGCGACAGTCAGAACAACGGCTATGAGAAGCGCGGTAAATTTCTTCATTTTGTTATTTCCTCCTATATATTTTTATTTTTATGTGTAAAACACAAAATGAATCCGTATTATCAAAGACGTTTTACCTTGCGGGCGTGCCCGTCCGCTTTTATTACAGGAGGACGGACGGGCACTGCAAAATGAAAAAATATTCTCAGCTTAAACATCTTTGTACAGCATATTATATCACCTCATTTGTTTTTTTTCAACGCAATATTTTGCATCATTTTTAACATTTTATGATATTTTAAGCAAATATTTTGTTTAATATTTTTAAAACTGTTCCTCGCTTCAAAAGTCAGCACATTCAGTCAGCTCATCCGCATTCTCCGCGACGGAGGCTCAAAGCCTTCGCTTCGTCAGGCAACGCAGCTGCCGTCTTCATTAGGGCATAGCCCGTCTTCATTAGTGAGCGAAGCGAACGTCTTCATTATACCGGTTGAATACGAAAAAGCAGACTGATTTTGTTCTCAGTCTGCTTTTCTTAAGTTCGCACTTACTCACCACTCGAACGTGAGGTGAAAAAACTTCCTTATGACGGTCGGGTATTCGCGTACCCGTTTTTTCTTTTTCTTTCGGCTCTGCAAAGCCTTGACAATTTCCGATTTTACTGGTATAATATAATCATTAAATCAAAGCGAGGGTCTTTATATGTTGTCAGATAACAGGATAGTTATAGGAAAAGGTGAAAAAGAGGTTTTCATCCGTCCGGAAATGGCTAACCGCCACGGGCTTATATGCGGCGCGACGGGCACGGGCAAAACGATAACGCTGAAGGTAATGGCCGAGTCGTTTTCCGATATGGGCGTGCCGGTGTTTTTAGCCGACGTCAAGGGCGACCTTGCGGGCTGCGTCAAGCGCGGCGAGAGATCCGCCGCGATAGACAAGCGTCTGTCCGGTATGGGTTACGACCCCGACGCGTTTGAATACAAGAATTTCCCCGTCCGCTTCTGGGACGTTTACGGTGAGGGCGGTCATCCGGTCAGGACCACCGTTTCCGAAATGGGCGCTTCCCTTCTCTCGCGTCTGCTCGGTCTTACAGACGTGCAGAGCGGAGTCCTGACGATAGCCTTCCGCGTCGCCGATGACAGAGGCTGGCTCCTTACCGACCTTAAGGACATACGCAGTATGGTCGCTTATATCACCGACCACGCGGCGGAGCTGTTGAATCAGTACGGCAACATATCAAAGCTGTCCGCCGGCGCGATACAGAGGGCGCTTTTACAGCTTGAGGACGCGGGCGGCTCTCTGTTCTTCGGCGAGCCCGATATAAAGCTTACGGACTGGATACAAACGGACGAGAACGGGCGCGGATACATAAATATCCTTCACTGCGCAAAGCTTTACCGCTCTCCGATACTCTACTCCACGTTTTTGCTCTGGCTTCTTGCGGAGCTTTTTGAGGATCTGCCCGAGGTGGGCGACCCCGAGAAGCCGAAGCTGGTGTTCTTCTTCGACGAGGCGCATTTGCTGTTCAACAACGCGCGCCCGATGCTTACTGATCAGGTCGAGCAGGTCGTGAAGCTGATACGTTCAAAGGGCGTCGGCGTGTATTTCATCACCCAGCAGCCGTCCGATATACCGAATTCCGTTCTCGCACAGCTCGGCAACCGCGTTCAGCACGCGCTCCGCGCATACACCCCGCTTGAGCAGAGAGCGGTCAGAGCCGCCGCGCAGTCCTTCCGCGCAAATCCGAATTTCAACACCGAGGAGGCGATATCCGACCTCGGTACGGGCGAAGCGCTCATCAGCTTCCTTGACGAAAAGGGACGTCCGTCCGTAGTGGAGCGCGCGACGGTACTGCCGCCGCAGTCCGCCATGGGCGCGATAGACGACGAGAGACGCGCCGCCGAGATACGCGCGGACGATATGTACGGCGTGTACGAGCAGGCGATAGACAACGAGAGCGCGTATGAGATAATAAACACCGTAACAGAGACGGAAGCCGAGGAAAAGCGCAAAGCCGAGGAAGAAAAGGAACAGGAGAAGGAAAAGGCGGCGAAGGAAAAAGAAAAAGCCGCCTCCAAAAAGAAAACGCAGAGCGCCGTCAGCAAGGTTGCAAGCTCCACGATGAACACGATAGGCAGAGAGCTCGGCAGATCCTTATCCCGCGGACTTCTGGGAACGCTGAAAAAATGGATAAAGTAACAAAACTCCTGTTTGAACGTCAGGATAAAGCGTACGGGGAATTCACGAGAAAGCTCACGCCGGGACTTACCGATGACAATATGATAGGCGTGCGTTTTCCCGATATAAAAGCGGTTTACAAAAAGCTTGACGAAAAAGAAAAAGCGGAATTTATGAAAGAGACGCCGCACCGGTATTTTGAAGAAAACAATCTTCACGCCGTGATCATATCGCACATAAAGGACGAGGCGGAATGCGTATCCGCCATAGAGGCGTTTCTGCCTTATATAGACAACTGGGCGACGTGCGACACGCTCATACCCGCCGTGTTCAAAAAGAAAAAAGCGCTGATACTTGAAAAATCAAAGGAATGGATAAGATCTGACAAGGTATATACCGTGAGGACCGGCGTCGGGATGCTTATGAGATTTTTCCTTGACGCCGATTTCAGGCCGGAGTATAACGGTCTTGTCGCAGGTATCGTTTCCGACGAATACTATATAAATATGATGTGCGCGTGGTATTTCGCCACCGCGCTCGCAAAGCAGTACGAGGCGACAATCCCGTACCTCGAAGCCCGCGCCCTCACCCCCGCGGTCCACAAAATGACCGTCAGAAAAGCCTGCGAAAGCTATAGGGTGACGGAAGAAAGAAAGAATCATATAAAAAGCACTTTAAAATAGCGGTTTAACTTTTAGGGAGAAATCAAAATGAAAACGCTTGAATACTATTTGAGCCTGCCGTACAGGATTGAGATAATTCCCGATCAGTACGAGAACGGATATACCGCTTTGTATCCCGAGCTGCCCGGCTGTATCAGTACCGGCGATACCGTGGAAGAAGCGCTGAAAAATATTGCGGACGCAAAAAAGGAATGGCTTAAAGCGGCTCTTGAATCGAACGTAAATATAGCCGAGCCCGACTCTCTTGCACAGTATTCGGGTCAGTTTAAAATAAGGATGCCCAAAAGCCTGCATAAATCTCTTGCGGAGCGCTCAAAGCAGGAGGGTATAAGCATGAATCAATACTGTATATATCTTCTTTCAAAGGAAGTATATCAATAACAGCGCGGGACGCCGACGCGCGCGGCTGCCGCCGCAAAAGGCTATGGCTTTGCAAAATTCAATAATTATTAAATTAAACCCGTTGACAAGACGGGTTTGTTTTTATATAATTGTATAAATGCTTATCATCGCAGAAAGGAGCGAGGCGGTATAAGCATAATGATATGCGAAAGCATAGCGCCGGGACCGCAATACCTCCGCGGTTGACGAGGAGAGGGTCATCGAAATATTCGGCGGATACCCTCCGTGCCGTGACAGCCCGTAAGACGACGGTCAAAACCCGCGGGAAACCGCGAAACAAAGCCGTCCTTGTGTCACGCAATATGAGTCAGCAAAGCTGAATTTGCGAAAGCAAATTCAATTTAGCTGAAAACTTTTTGTTTTCAATTTAGCTATACGACCCGTCGTATAATTTAGCTGCCTTTATAAACGGCAATTTAGCTTAAAGCCGCGGTTTAAAACAGCTAAATTCGCATTCGCGAGCTAAATTTGCTAACGCAAGCTAAATTTGTTTCACAAGCTAAATTTGCTGACGCAAACTATAAAAAAGAGAGGTATTTTTTTAATGTGTGGAATTGTAGGCTACAGCGGCAGAAGGACAGCCGCCAAGATAATTTTGAAAGGTCTTTCGGGACTTGAATATCGCGGATACGACTCCGCGGGCGTCGCGATATGCGAGGACGGCGCCGTAAACGTTTACAAAACGAAAGGAAGATTATCTGCGCTTGCCGATATGCTTGAAAAAAGCGGGATGCCCAAAGGCAGCGTCGGTATAGGTCATACGCGCTGGGCTACGCACGGCGAACCGTCGGACAAAAACTCTCATCCTCACAGGCAGGGCAGAGTAACTCTCGTCCACAACGGAATAATAGAAAACTATCTGCAGCTTCGCGAGGAGGCGCAGGCGAATGGCGCAAAATTCCTGTCCGATACGGATACGGAAGCGGCGGCGTACGTCATAGACAGCCTCTACGACGGCGATCCGATAGCGGCGATCTCCGCCGCTCTGCCGAGGCTGCACGGCTCTTACGCTTTCGGAATAATATTCTCCGACAGAACGGATGCGATATACGCCGTAAGGCGCGACAGTCCGCTGATCGCCGCAAAGGGCGTTGACGAGTGCTTCATAGCCTCCGACATACCCGCCGTGCTCTCATATACAAAGGATTACTACCTTATGGACACGGACGAGATAGCGGAGCTCAAAGACGGGGAGATCACGTTCTACGATATGAACGGGAACGACATAACCGAAAAGAAAAAGCTTCTGACGGCTGACTTCAACCTTGAAGCGGCTGAAAAGGGCGGTTATCCGCACTTTATGCTGAAGGAGATCTACGAGCAGCCCGACACGCTGCGCCGCCTCATCTCCATGCATACCGAAAAGGGCGCGGGGGCGATATTCAAAAACGAAATACCCGACACGTCGGATATAAAGCGCATTTTCGTCGTCGGATGCGGCTCGGCGATGCACGCGGGACTTCTCGGCAAATACAGCATAGAGCATCTTTGCAGGATCCCCGTTTCCGTATCCATAGCATCCGAGTTCAGATATGACGATCCGATGGTCGGTGAGGGTGACACGGTGTTTATAATATCCCAGTCGGGCGAAACGGCTGACTCTCTCGCGGCTCTGCGCCTTGTCAAGAGCAAGGGCGCAAAGGTCTGCGCCATCGTCAACGTCGTCGGATCCTCCATAGCGAGAGAAGCCGACGAGGTCATATATACGCGCTGCGGTCCCGAGATCGCAGTCGCCACCACAAAGGCGTTCACCGCGCAGGTGCTTATAATGTATATGCTCACCGCGCGTCTCGCACACGACAGGAAGACCATGTCCGACGCGTTTCTTGACGAATATCTGTCTGAGATGAAAAAACTGCCCGAGCTTGTGACGGCTGTCATATCCGAGCCGTACGTGGACCTCTGCAAGAAGTTTGCGGTATATAACAAGCCGTACGAGGATTATTACATAATCGGACGCGGTCAGGACTACGCAACGGGCTGCGAGGGCGCGATGAAGATAAAGGAAATATCCTATATGCACTGCGAAACGTACGCGGCGGGCGAGCTCAAACACGGAACTATATCTCTTATCACCGAGGGCGTGCCGTGCATGGCGATAATAACCGATCCCGATATAGCGGAAAAATCCGTTTCCAACGTCAAGGAGGTCCGCGCGCGCGGAGGTCACGTCCTGCTCATAACCTCATGCGTCGGTGAAAAGAGCGATATCTGCGACGAGTATATAAGACTGCCGGAGACGAACAAGTATCTTATGCCGATAGTCGCGATAGTGCCGATACAAATGTATGCGTACTACACCGCGACGAACCGCGGATGCGACGTAGACAAGCCGAGAAATCTGGCGAAGAGCGTTACGGTCGAATAAAATTAAAAGAGCTGCCGCGGCAGCTCTTTTTTCGTTATATCCTCTATAGTCTCCCTCACAGAGAGGCTGAGAAATGAGGCGCCCTCTTTGAGGGAGCTGTCAGCGGTAGGGGTTCCCCGACGCGAACTTGAGAGCGTTGGGGGTTCACGTAAGCTGACTGAGGGAGTTACTCCTTCCGTCTCGCTTTCGCGAGCCACCTCCCTCGACAGGGAGGCGAGGCGCCCTCTACGAGGGCGCTGTCGAAAAAAATCAAAAGGGACAGCCGGACGACCGGCTGTCACGATTTTTATTTGTGATTGCAGAACACATAGCAGAGCCTTCCGACGGGCGCTCCGTCGCCGTCCGTGTAGAACTGCTCGGCGTTTTTGATTCTTGTATTCGAGTCAGCCCACTTGAACGCGAGCTTTATATCGTTATAGTCGTATATGCCGAGCGCTTTGAGCGGCACGCTTATCATCATTTTGTTTCCGCTTACCTTGTATTTGACCTCGGTTTCGGATATGACGGCGTACGTATTGCCCGATCTTTTCAGCTTTGCGACGGTCGTGGTCCCGCCCGTCTTTGCGGTATGGTTTACTATATAATCAAAGCCGGAGAAGCCGGTCCCGCCGTCAAAGTCGGAGTTTATGAACAACTGCATCCAGGACGAATTGCCGTCCGGCTCCGTTATATCGGAAGCCGTCTCCGCGTAAAAATATATGTTCTTTGTGTCGTATACGATCTTTGAAGCGACGATATCGTTGTTTCCCGTGTTGTTTGTGAGCGTTTTGCTCCCGAAGCCGGACGATCTTCTGTCGGTCGTGTCGCCGGGCGCGTCCCTATACGTTACCGTTATGCCGTCCCACTGCTCAAAGCCGCCGTTTATGTCTATCTGTTTTCTCGTATCCTGCACGAGAAGCGGCGCGGAACCCTTGTATTCGGCTGTTTTGCGGATCAATTGCTGATAGTAGTTATCGAAATATCCGCCGTGCATCGGCTCTATGTCGCGTGAATACTCTATCGACGCCGTGTCGACGAATACCGCCTGACCCGGGCGTCCCGTCCCTTTCGGATCCTGTCTCTGCGCGACCCATTCGTTCCAGCCGGTGACGAGTATATACGGCACGTCCGCCGCTATCGCATAGTCGAACTGCTCTTCAAAATTATAGCCGTACATCACGCTTTCCGCCGTCGGACTGTTGACGTTGTCATGGAAGCTTCTGCCTCTGTTCGTTCTGTTTCCGTATATTGCGGAATCGGAGAAGCATACGGTGCCGCTGTGCTGTGCGACGGAGACGCTCATCGCCTCCTTTTTGCCCGCGTTGTTGTAAAACGCTCTCTGCGGATAATTGAAATCCATCCACGGCCAGCCGTTCGTCTTCTGCGCCTCGTTCGGCCACTGCGGCTCGCGGTATGAGAAGAAATTGTAAGCCGTGCTTGAAAGTCCCGACTTGCATTCGCTCTGATACGCGAGTATCAGCGGTTTTCCGTCAAGATAAAACCACGTGTCGGGATACATATTCTTCGCGTAGAAATTATTATATATCTGCTTTACCGTGTTCGCGCAGCTTGAATGCGTATAGAACACTATTTTCGGCGCCGTATATCCAAGCCCGTTGTATTCGTGCATCACCGACATAAGCGAAAGGGCGTTGTTTATATACGGGAATCCGTTCGTCGCGTCTATGTAGAGGAAATCGATGTTTGCGGCGGTGAGCATCTCTATATGCTTTCTCATCACCCATGTGTCGCGGCTGAAATAATATCCGTATATCGGCTCTCCCCAGAAGTGCATCGCGCCGACCTGTCCCCAGCCGGAGTAGGATGCGCTCTTTGCCGCCTCCCCGCCTTTTGCAAGTATCTTCGTTATATCGTATATGCCGTAATCTCCGTGCTCGCCGAGCCACAAAAAGTAGAACAGACCGACGTTTTTCTCGCCGTCGCCGACGTACGCTTTGTTTTCCGGCAAAAGCTCGCGGTAAAGGTCGTCTGACGCGTATAAAGCGCCGTTTGTCATATTTACCGTGTTCGGATATTTAACGCCGGATACGACGATGTCGTCTCCCTCGACGGTATAAGCCGGGGTGCCGGCGTAATCGTCGCCGCCTTGTACTCCGCCGCCGCTCACGAATCTGAAAAGCGCCGTGACGTCCTTGTTGTTCGTGCCGCCGTCTCCGTTGACGTCGCAGTTTGAGATAACGACGTCTCCGCCGCCTCCCGATACGTATCTGAAAAGCGCAACGACGTCCTTGTTGTTTTTCGCGCCGTCGCCGTTTATATCGCCTTTATCGCCGTCAAGCTCAACGTAAACGTTCGGTATTTTCAGATCGAACGTCTTTACCGTGACGCGTCTTCCGCCGTCCGATAAGGCGATAAGCGATATTTCGTGCGTGCCCGGACCGAGCGAACCGACGCCCGTAAGCTCCGCCATATCGGAGGATGAGCCGAAACCGGCGTGCTCTCCGTTGTTATATACCGGGATACCCGCGGCGGATACGTCCGGGCGGTTTGTATACGATGCCGCGCAGTCATATTCTCTGCCGTTTGCCGTATAGATTATTTTATTCAGTCTGTCCGCGCTTGAAAACGACGCCCAGCCGCAGACGTAAAGCTTGTCCGACTGTGACAGAGTTACCGTTTTCGCGGCGGAAAGATCCTCTTCCCCACCCGCCGTCTTTTCGTTTATCTGCATACAGTCAAGCGCCGCGCGCTCTCCGCTTTTTACGGTAAGCTCATACGTTTTATATACCTCTCTTTTGCCGCTGTTTGAGTACGCGATAAGAGAAAGCGTATAATTACCCGCGCCGAGCGAGCCGATATTCAAAAGCTCCATCATACCGGAATCGAGCCCGTAACCCGCGTGCTTTCCGTTGCCGTAAACGGCAATTCCCGCCGCGGCGACGTCCGATCTGTCTCTGTACGTATCGGAGCAGCCGTATTCCCTGCCGTCTATAGCGTATTTTATCTCTTTCAAACCGTCAGAGCTTGAAAACGCTATCCAGCCGAGGATGTAAACGCGGTCGCCCGGGTTTATCGTAAGGCTCTTTTGCTCCTTCATATCCGCGCCCGTCGGAAAAACGTCCGCGTTTACGTAAAGCGCGTCAAGTTGACCGATAAACGCCGCCGCAGGTATGGACAAAGCGGCGAACAGCGCGAAAACAAACGTCGCCGCAATAAATAAGGAAACAAACTTTTTCATAACACACTCCCGTGAAATCCGTTAACTGTATTATAACACGGAAATATGAATTATTCAGTAAATGCGGGTGAAATAATAATTCATATTCTCGCGCCGCCCCATCCGAAAGACGGGAGCCTGAGTTCCCCGACGTGAACTTGAGAGCGTTGCGGGTTCCCGGGAGCGGATAGAAGGGGCGACCGGGGTTCCCCGAAAACGAGGTACGAGTTTTCGGGGGTTCACGGGGGAATAACCGAATTAAGGAAACTTCTGTATAACGATAACTTGAATATGAGGAATAAGGCATTGTAAGCGTTTTTTGATGTTAATTTTGATAAGAGTATTGCGTTTTTTCGGAATTTATGGTATAATTAAAAAAAGTATCGGATGGGAGGCAGCAAAAGTGAGTATTCCGTTTTATGAAAACAAGCACGGATTCGAATTTGATTACGCGGTATCGTTTTATAACGGAGGATCGGGTTTTCCGCCGCATCTGCACCGCTGTTTTGAAATAATAGCGTCGTTATCCGACGGGACGACGGTCAAAATAGACGGCACGCCTTACCGCCTCGAAAAAAACGACGTTGCAATAATCAAGCCGTATCAGATACACGAGATATACGACGCAAGACCGCATTTTTATTATCTGTTTTC
>JAEEGL010706296.1_pt1 | contig 10952 bp, 8 predicted proteins | sample 9134231 | NCBI WGS metagenome assembly JAEEGL01 (sample SAMN16246548, study PRJNA631951) | gut metagenome | biome: gut microbiome; feature: rumen; material: fiber-attached | host: Bos | place: Iran: Karaj | collected 2018-10 | reverse complement strand
TGTATCTATATCAAGCTTCCTCACGTGGAATGTTCAAGAAGAAGACAGAGATCTTTTGAAAACTGTATTCATAGTTATTTCCCTGATGAACCAGTTAAAGTTCTTACAGTCGCGCAAGCTGATAGCCAATTAATTAGTTTAATTAATGAAGGATATACAGGTATTTTCTGCTTCTGTGACCAAGTCGCCTATCACATCATTAAAAAATTAAACGCCTATGCGCCTAATTTTAGGAAGATTTATCCTCGCGTTCATATTATTGGTTATGATTGCGTTTCGACACGTATCGCTGGTATGGTAGATATCACCTCTATCGATAGTGATTATGATGGTGTTTGCCAAACCACAATTGATTTCTTGACCAACAAATTGACGAACAAAGTTAAAGAACAACAAGTCAAGGTCTTCAACGTTTTCTTACATCAAAGAATCAATCTCTAAACACATTATTTTTATTGTCTTTTTACATTAAACAATATGGTTATTAAAATTAAAGTTTTACTTTAATTTTTTTATTCTGTAAGCACGTTTTTTTCATCATTTATGAAGTCTTTGAGAATATCAAAAAAGTGTTGTCTAATAAAAATGGAGATAATTAAGTATGCATTGTCGAGGAGCAGATCCGTTTGTTTTCTTTGATCCAAAGAGCAAACTTTACTATATTTACGCAACCGATGGTTCAATGGATGAACAGGGCAAGTCCTTTATTGTCTATAAGTCCAAAGATTTAACGCATCTTGAAAAAGTTGGATACGCTCTTGATATTAAGCACAATCAATGGGCTGGTGACTGGTTCTGGGCCCCAATAGTGGTCTTTAATCCTAATAACGATTTGTATTACATGTTTTACTCCGGTCGAGTGAGAGATGAAAAATTGTTAAAAAAATATTTTGATAATCCAAAATTTGAAGAGGGCTGCAAAATTGGAGTAGCGACATCTACTTCACCAGAAGGTCCGTTTAGAAACATTTCTCCTGAACCAATTGATTATCGACCATATGATAGAAACTATTTAAATATCGACGATATAAGTGAAAATCCAAATCATCCAACGATGAGTTTTTCAGAAGCATATGACAAGGCCAAAAGAGGGACTTATGTTCCTTTAATCGATATCGATATTTTCTCTGAAAATAGTCATTTATATTTCTATTTTTCAAGATGCTGCTATAAAAACTATGTTTATGACACAACTATCGGTAAGTTTGTGGAAGAAAGCCACATTTTATGTGCGGAATTTGATCCGAGTTTCTGGTATGACAAAGAAGGCAAACAAATGCCTCAAATAATGCCGAGTTTTAGAACCGGAAACAAAGATTCGTATTATGAATTAATCGCTTATTGGAGAGAACCACAGGCTTGGGAAAATGGTCACATCAATGATTTCGAGAAATACCATGGTCAAAAGAAAAATCGTCGCTGGAGCGAAGGCAGCACCATTTTTAAAAAGAATATCGATGGTGAAGATGTTTACTTCATGACTTATTCTTGTAACAATTTTGAAAATGAGCTTTATGGTGTTGGTATTGCTTATAGCAAGTCGCCATGTGGTCTTTTTAGAAAATATCGCAACAATCCAATTATTCACCAAATTGAAAATGAAAAGATTTATTCAACCGGCCATGGATCTTACATTAATGTCAACGGGAAAGATATTTATGTCTTCCATTATCGCGATAGCAAGGAATCCGAAAGATGCATCGCGTGGTGTGAGATTTTAATTAAACCACCTTATCCATACGACATCTCAATTTCTAAAATTCATAAATGTGAATTGATAAACCATTAAAAATAATGATTATGGCGGGTTAATTGTAAATTAACAACTATTGTACAAATATAAATTTATTCTAAAAAAACATTAGACAATTAAAATATTATTAGGAACGCGAGCACAATACATGGAGGTTCTCAAATGAAGAAATTAAAATTATTGCCAGTTACATTACTTTTACTCACCCTCGGTTTAGCCGGATGTGGTAATAGAGAAGGCGGTTCCAGTCAAGGTGGTGGAGGCGGAAACACGACACAATCCGAACAATCCGATTCACCAATCAAATCCTTAGTTGCGACTGTCGAACATGTTGATTTAAAAAAGGATGAGGCAACATCTGTTTCCTCTTATTACAAATTAACTGGATTTAAAACTCTCACTTCTAAAGAAAAGAAAGTGACAATCACTTCATCAGATACTAGTGTGGTGAAAATTGTCGGCAACATTATGACCGGTTTAACCGCAAATGGAACCGCGACAATTACCATTACTTCTCAAGCTGATACAACAAAATCATGTTCATTTACCGTTTTAGTTAAGGACATCTTCTTTAATAGAGCATGGTCCGAAATTAATGGCGGTGATGATTTAGAAAAAGAATTACCTGCTGATGGTGGTATCGTTCAAACCACTGGCGGTGTTAGCGATATGTTAATCTTTAACCAACAACCGTCCAAGAGCTTTATGATGTCCACAAAAATCGCTGTTAATCGCGTTAGCGATGGTGAATTATGGCCAAAATTTGGCGTTGTCATGAAACAAGTTGACGAAGCCGGTGATTTAGGTGAAAACTTTGTTGTCTTCTTCTTAGATGGACCGATGAATAGAGTTGAAGATGGCGTTGCCAAATGGACCGATTTCGGCTATTGCGAAGTCATGAATAGCGGTGGTCTTTGGGGCTGGGATAGCACTCCAGCAATGAATAGACATAAAGAAAATGTCTTTATTAAAGACGCACCAATCGGATATGACGAATTCTTTACCTTAACAGCCGTTGTCCAAGGTCGTAAGATCAACATGTTCTTAGGCTATGGTGAAGGCGAAAGCGCTAAAGAAGTTTATATGTTTACACTTGATGGTTACGAAGATTTATTTGGTCATGGTGAAGGCAACGGATTCGTTCCAGGTCTCTTCCATTTCAATTCTGTCGTGACATTTAAAGATTATACCTATACCACAGATGCAGCTGCCATTTCCGCAAAGATGGAAGGCGTCACTGAAAGACTTGCTGATTACGATGGTGGCGGACACACTGGTGAAAGTTATCACGAAACCGAACCAACAGACTAATTTAAGATATCCTTTCAATAGAAAAAGGGCATTTGCCCTTTTTTCTTGTTCATTGCATTATTAATTAAATAATTTTAAGATATTACATATGAGAAGTGGTCCAGATAAGAATCCTTTTAAAGGTGTAAGTGATTTATTATCACGTGCTTCACCCGCTAAAAGAAATTTACATTTTTTATCTTATATCATTGATGTTGTCTTAGTGGCGATAGTGTCCTATCTCCTATTTTTAGGTGGCAACGCAATTGTTAGTAATAGTGATGGTTATAAGACAAATTTCGCTAATTATGAAACGGAAATTACCTATTATCAAGACATGATTGTCGACGCTCATTTAAATGAATATTTAGATAGAGATAATCACGTTATTGTCGATGATGAAGATATGTCTATCAAGATGATGATTAGCCAAGTTTTGCAAAGCTATTCTCACGATGATACAAGTTCTCCGGAATTCTTAGAAGATCCATTACCAAAATTAAAAGAGACTTATGTTGGTGAATTTTATCAAGATTGCTTTGTTCCTTCTAGTTTTGATAACGATTACATCTCTAAGTTCTTTATCGATTATGTTCCAACTCATAATGAGAACAATGAACTAGTTGATTTGAAGGGCAAAACTTCACAAGAATACACAATTATTTTCTATAAACAGCACATCGCTAAATACGATACTTTGAAATTTGTCTATTCTTCCGATGATAGTGCACTTCCGTATTTGAGACTAGATATCGCAAATGACATTTACAAATTTTTAGTGAGAGCTGATGGTTATAATAGGGATAATTATGACACATTTGTGTCATTCTATTCATCAATGCTCACGGACTGCGAAGATATGGTTTTCAACGCTCCGTCTTATCAAAATGGGCACTATCAAGATTATTTGAAATACCGCAAGAAAATTACTCAATCTGTCAACACAACATTGTTGATTTCCATTTTCTTAGCGTATTATCTCATCGTCTTTACCCCACAGATGATCTTCAAAGATGGACGTTCGTTTGGCCGCATTTTCTTAAGAGTGGCATCCATCAACACCGACAAGTCAGAAACTGAACTTTGGAAGGTCATTTTGAGAAGTATTTTCACAGCGATGAGCAACTTCTATTTAGCTTTCTTCTTAGCGTTATTACCACCATTTAACGGATCATCGCTAATTCTATATTTGCCATTTATATCAATAGGTTCCTTTGATGTCACATTGATTATGATTGTCATTGCCGTCTTTGTCCTAGCTGCTATTAATGGTATCGTCATGCTTTTCAACCATGACAAGAGAAACGCAGTTGACCTCTTGATGAAAACCGTGACAGTCGATGTTACGCAACTTGACGAACCGGATTACGACGAAAGAAACGATACCCATTTATAATCATTAATTTTAATGATATTTTTCCTCTTTATATGTTTATTATAATAAAAACATAGAAAAACACTTTTTTATGTGTTTGGAGGAAAACATAAATGAAATTTAGAAAAACGTTTTTCACTGTTTTAGCAGGTGTTGCCGCTTTAACTATGTCTTTAACCGGTTGTGGTGGAAGAGATGGCGAAAGTAGCGACATTTACGAAAAACCAACTTTCGAGGGCGAACTCGAATACGATGATGAAGGCAACATCATTTTCGATAACGTCGAATTAACCATGTGGTCAATTATCGGTGATCCAGACTTGACAATTCACAAGAAGTTAATTGACAAGTTCAACGATGAATACGCTGGCCAAATTTATATTAAATTGGTTAGCCAAGCTCACGCCGACTATTACCCAGCATTAGAAACCACTTGGAAGAACGATAAAGAAAGCTTCCCAGATATGTGTTTCATGCACAATGAAAAGACCGCAACTTATGCGAACAAAGGTTATTTGTATCCATTATCAGACGAAACATTAACCGAACTCGGCTGTGACTTAGACTTCACACAAGTTTATGAGAACATCGACCGTGTTACAAAATTCAACAACATTCGTTTCGCTGTCCCAGTGGACGCTCATGGTTTTATTACCAACTTCCGTACCGACATCATTTTAAAGAATGGTTTAGGCTTCGAAGGTAATACCAGAGCTATTCCAAAGAGCCGTGCTGAATATCAAGGCTTATTACAAGCTTTAAAGACAAAAGCTGCTGCTGGCGACTTATGGATTAGAAATATTACAAAAGGTCAAGACCACGCATGGAAAAAAGCCCCAACAAGTTGGGCACCAAGCTGCTATCAATCAACTGATCCAGATGGATTGAGTGCTTTATATGCCAATGGTGGAAGAATGACCAGTGAAGATGGTAAACAAATTACCTTCCATCAAAATCAAGGTTTTGTGACATACATCAAAGACCAAGTTAACAACTTCGATGCTGGTATGTACGACAATGGTTTCAACACCGAATTATTCCCAGCTGGTAATGTTGCTATGTTCAATGAAGGCCCATGGTGGGCTTCCATGTCCTATGGTCCAATGTACAACAATAACGATTTAACAACCGTTAGCGAAACTTTACACGTCACACAAGAAGACGTCGATAAATACGGAACTCCATACGTTCCAATGCATCCAGATGGATGGTGGTCATTAGATGAAACATCCGCAACTGCTCACAAATGGTATGGCAACGGTCACATTATGGCCCTCACAAAACACATCACTGACATTAATGTCGCTGCTGCATGTGTTGAATTCATGAACTGGTATATTGCTGGTAAAGGCACATATAAAATCGGTTCTGCAAACCAAGATGCTTACAACTTAGCTTACTGGGCCTCCTCAGGTCATATGCCTGCATGGAAAAACGTCTACAATTCCGATGAATATCACTACTATGTGAGTACAAACTTAACACTTCAAGCTTTAGGCAATCCAGAAGACATTATCGCTATGGAATCTCATCCATACGAAACCACAATCTTCAACGCCGTCGCTTCTTGTGTCCAAACTGTTCAAGATAAGATGAGAGCTGGTGGTGCAACTATGGATGACGTCGATGTCGCCATCTCACAAGTCGTTGCTTCCGCTCAAGCGACATTAGATATGCTTTACGAAGCAGAAGAAATGTAATTTAAACTCAAATTTAAGGTTTTATGAATCAAACTGTTAGATTAGAAGAATTTGCCAGAAAGGAATCACGCTTTAAAGCGTTCCTTTCCAAATATGGAATGGCGCTTTTATTCCTCGGTGTCTTTTTGGCCTGTTTCATCACATTCTTCATCGTCCCAATGTTCTATGGAATTCATATTTCCTTAACCAACTTTAAATACGATTATCCCGGAAAAGAAAAATGGAATAATTTCAGATATTATAAGATGCTCTTTGATCCAAAATTCAAACCTCTTATTTATGAGTCATTCTGGAGATCTTTCTGGCATACAATTGCATTTGCCGTATTAATGGTCCCAATGGCTATTTTGGTTCCATTAATTTTGGCCATTTTCATCAATCAAAAGCCACCCGGATATAAAGTATTTAGATGTTTGGTTTATATGCCATCCATCGTTCCATTAACAGCTGCCGGTTCCATATTCACGCTGCTATTCAACGCGAAGGTGCAGCACGGTCTGTTAGCGGAATTATTCCCAAATACTATTGGTAAGATTGACTTCCCAGTCACATTCTGGCCTGAGTTCCATCTCTTTGGAGCCTCAGTTAATGTTTCTTGGATGTGGGTCGTCATTTACCTCATGTGTTTCTGGGGTGGATGGGGAGGAAACTTCTTAATTCTCTCTGCTGGCTTACAAAATGTTCCAAAACCATTATATGAAGCCGCGGAAATGGATGGTTGCAATACCTTTAAGAAAGCTCTTAAGGTGACCATTCCAAATATCAAACCACAATTAGTCCTCTGCTTATTTACCACAATTATTGGTTATATGGGCTTATATGGACAAAACTATGTTTTAGCTCACCCAGTTGTTGCTAAATTTGCCTCACAACCTGGTGGTGTAGCAACCTCTACTTTAATCTATTTTATTCAATCAATTATCGCAGGCGATGGTAATGCGGCCGGCGACATGAAAGCTAACTACTATGGTTTGGCTGCTGCCGCTAGTATTGTCTTCGCTATCGTCGTCGGTATCATGAGCGGTACACAAATGTACTTAACTCGTGATAAGAAGACTGGCAATCGTATCTCAAGGAGTTTTGAAAAATGGAACGTAATTCAACGTTAGGCGCTTTTAATTCCCTGAGTCGTGCGGGAATGCCAATTAAAGACAAAAAAAGATTCCCAACCTTTAAGGTTGTATCCTTCATTATTTTAACCGTCTTCTGTGTAGTTTGGATTTCACCATTTATTATTCTTTTCACTGGTGCATTCCGTTCTGCCCAAGACGCGATGACCTATCCTGGTCAGATCATTTTCCCACATAGTGGATATTCCATTGAACAATTCGAATGGATCTTAACAGGTAAGATTCCGAGAGTTGATGGAAAAGAAGTTCAACAAGCTAGTGTTCAATCCTATAAATTTGGACATTGGATTATGAACTCTTGTTTCTCCGCGATTGGCGGAACGATGATTTACTTATTAGTCGCTTCTTTAGCGGCTTACGCATTTACCTTTATTGATTTCAAATATAGAAATCTTATCTTCGCTATCTGTGTCGGTTCCATGGTCATTCCAGGCGCTGCCACAACCATTGGTAACTTAACCAACATATACTCGTGGGGTCTGAATAAATCGATTCTGGCCCTCATTATCCCTGGTTTAGGCGGGGTTTATGGTATGTATTTGATTAAGACATTCTTCTCTGGTATTCCAAAGGATTTAGTGGAATCCGCGAAAATGGATGGTTATAGCGATATTCAAATATTCTTTAAGATTATTCTTCCTTTAGGAAAAACAGTTTTATTCGTCCAAGGTTTATTCGGATTCATGGGTGGTTGGAACGACTTAGTCTGGCCACAAATGTTATATCCAGGATCCACAGAGGCGAATATGAAACTATGGACCTTGCAAGTCGGTATGGCTTACGTTGTTAACAATAGTAAGTCTGCTGAACAAGTTGGTTCCGCATTGGCTGGTGGTGTCATCGCCGTTCTTCCAGTTTTAGTGGTGTATTTAATCGCTCAAAACAAGATTATCGAAGGCATGAGCTCTGCTGGTATCAAAGGTTAGGATTGGAGTTTTATTATGAAAAAAGAAGAACTAGTTAAAAAATACGGCGAACCAGATGTCCCAGTTGATGGTTCAGTTGAAGTGACAGCTGGTGATGCTAGAAAACTATTAAAGATCCACTCTAACAAAGTGCAAAGTGGTGATGTGGATGCTTTCGTTAGTTTAAAGAACATCAATAAAGTCTATCCTAATGGTGTTCAAGCCGTCTTTGATTTCAACCTCGACATCGAAGCCCATGACTTTGTCGTCTTAGTCGGTCCTTCTGGATGTGGTAAATCCACAACCTTAAGAATGATCGCTGGTCTAGAAGATATCACAACCGGATATTTATATATCGATAAAGTCTTATCTAACTACTTACAAAGTAAGGATAGAGATATTTCTATGGTCTTCCAAAGCTATGCTTTGTATCCAAATATGACCGTTTATGATAATATCGCTTTCCCATTAAAGATCAGAAAAGTCTACGGTCCAGTCAAAGAAGAAAGAATTCTCGCTAATAGTGAAGTTATTGAACTATTAAATACTCTTTCTGCTGCTGATTTAGCAAAAGCTCTAGGTGAAAGCAAAGACAGAAATGTTAATTTCGGTAAACCATTTGAGTATTTATCCACAAAATTCAATATTTCTGATAAAGCCAGCAAAAGAATTGTCGCTTTTAAATTTATTGATGAAGCAGACATTGAAGCTAGAAAAGAAGAAGCTCTTGCTCAGTTAAATCAAGAAATTGAAACTTATAAAGCTGACGTCGAAAAGAAAGGACAATCCGTCAACGAAAACTACGAACTAGTGAACGCTGAAGGTGAAGTCATTAAAGGACGTCACAAGATGACCAAAGAAGAAATTCGCCGTAAAGTCTTCAATGCTGCGCGTATTTTGGACCTTGGTCCATATCTCGACAGAAGACCAAAAGAATTATCTGGTGGTCAAATGCAGCGTGTGGCTCTTGGCAGAGCAATTGTTAGAAATGCCAAATTGTTCTTAATGGACGAACCATTATCTAACTTAGACGCGAAATTAAGAGTGCAGATGAGAAGTGAAATCGTTTCATTGCATGAAAAGATTGGCGCTACTTCCATCTATGTCACACACGACCAAACTGAAGCTATGACAATGGCCACAAAGATTGTTGTCATGTCCAAAGGTTGGGTCCAACAAATCGGTACACCACAAGAGGTTTACCATAATCCAAAGAATATCTTTGTCGCCACATTCATCGGTTCACCAGCCATGAATATCTTTGATGGCAGATACGATAGTGGAAAGATCATCTTCAAAGATGGTTATACAGTTGATTTAGGTAAAGAATTCGTCGCTAAACATGATAAATTCTTTGAATTTAAAGTCAAAGATACCGAAAGAATTCTCGCTGTTATCAATGATAAGAGTAATGAGAATGCTTTAGCCTATCTCGATGAAAAGATTGTTCCTGTTGAAAAAGATCCAGAAGCAGTCAAAGCCGCTTTACCAGAACTTCGTCAAATTATCGAAGGTTCATTACAACAACATAAAGACGTTCTTTTAGAAGGCGTTGATGAAATTGCTGCTTTAATCGAACAAGGTGACAAATCTAAATATCAAAAAGGTATTAAACATTTACTTAGAATTTTGGCTATGCCAAATAGACTTGATGAAAGAGACATTGCCTTCTTACATAGTGCGATGGTCTTTGGCGCGTTCAATGAAAAGAAAGAAAACGAAGCGGAAGTCATGTCTTATGGCAAAACTAAGAAACTCGGTAAGAAAAAGAAAATTTCTCATAAACCGCAAGAATACGACATCAACGAATTGCGTGATCTCGCTGAGAAACTACTTGTTGCCTTCAACGATGCTCTTAAAGGTGCACATGATGTGAAGATTGGCGTTCGTCCAGAACACATCCATCTCAGTCATGAATATAGTTCCCCAAACAAGACCAAACCTTTCAAAGTGGAAGCTGGTATCGTCGAACTTATGGGTACCGAATTATTGCTCCACGCTGAGTGGAACGAAGTTGATATGATTGCGAAGATTTCGACAGGAACTTTAGTCAAACCACACGAAAACGTCGAATTAGCAATCGATAAATCTTTAATTAAAGTCTTCGATAACAATAGTTGTGAAACTATTGAATAGGAGTCATAAATGAAAAAAAGTCTCATACTTATTCCTTTCATACTTTTTGGTATGTGCGCTTGCGTGCATTCGCGCGGGGATTCAGGTAATAATAGCCGTTCTTCAACAGAACCTTTAAATCCTGATAACTACGATTTTGGCACATATTCTAATCCTGTCGTTGTTTATAGTGGCGATTCTTTGTACACGGGTCAAGTTGCTGACCCAAGTGTGGTCCGCGGTGATGATGGCAAGTTCTATTGTTTTTCTACTGGCGGACTTATGCTTGAAAGCGAAGATGCTTGTGAATGGAAAGTAGTGACTTACAATACTATCCCCCGCCCAACATGGGGTGATAGTTATTACGAAGGTAAAATCCCAGGCCTTTGGGCACCAGATGTCGTTAAGATTGGCAATAAGTGGATGTATTATTATTCCTTAAGTGCCTGGGGTGGTGCCTGTGGCATCGGCTATGCCGAAGCCGATAATATTAGAGGGCCATACACCGATAAAGGTCGTCTATTCGATTCTTACGAAGTAGGTAGTTAATATCATATCGGTGTCGGTAATTCTATCGATCCACAAGTTTTTGTTGATGATGATGGATCCGTCTACATGGTTTTCGGTTCTTTTAGAGGCCTATATCTTATTCAATTAACTAATGATGGCACTGCTTGTTTAAAC
>JAEEGL010375971.1_pt1 | contig 10952 bp, 8 predicted proteins | sample 9134231 | NCBI WGS metagenome assembly JAEEGL01 (sample SAMN16246548, study PRJNA631951) | gut metagenome | biome: gut microbiome; feature: rumen; material: fiber-attached | host: Bos | place: Iran: Karaj | collected 2018-10 | reverse complement strand
CCTTGATTATAATACATGGATGCCAGATACAGATAGGGATCGCTATGGTCGTTGTCGTATTTCAAAGCGGTCTCAAACTCTTTTGTGGCATTTTCGTATTCACAACGTTCCATGTATAAACGTCCCAAGTCCTTGTGGGCCAGAATCCGAAGAAAGGGCTTTGCAGGCCTTGGCAAAAGGGTGACGAAACTTTGGATCCTTATGAACCTCTTTACTTGAAAAAGACAAGAAAAACACCACAACAAAAACTCCATTCGAACATATTCAATGGTACAGAGAGGCAGGAAGATATAGTAATTTCTCTGCTTAACAAGTATCTCAGTAAGCGTGAACTGACTTACTATATGTCCAAAATCAACCAAGAAGCAAGGAATAGCCCAGACACCTATACACAGGTAATTCAGGTGATTCTGGAAAAAGAAAAGCAGCCAAAATTCAGTAAGGCAAAGAAACAATACAAGAGAAACAACATCATAGAATATGCCCTGCAGGAGAATCTTAAAGAATATGGCTGGTCAATAAAGCCACCAAAGAGTTACAAACAAGTATATAAACAAGAGGAGTTGTTCCCTCGTTAACAAATAGGGGTGTGAATCGCTGTTATCTGATCCTAGGGTAGCAAATCTGGAAAATTTCTATTATCGAAAGGGGTTAGTCAGCTTCACACCTACTTTTATACACTTTTTTGGCAAATCGCCACGAACCTTGACATGTAAATTCATGTAATACCTTGTAGTTTCATGAAAAAAGAAGTGAGCAAATGAAACCACATTTAGCAATGCTCTTGAACCATATTCTGTAAAACCATGAAAAATCGCGTATGTTCGTAAACTTTAGAATTATTGGAATACAACCTTTACATGTAATTTCATGTAAAAGCATGTAAAGGTCTGAAATGACAAAAAAAGAGAAAAATAAGGGCTAAAACACGTTTACAACTCACTTTTAAGTTTTTTTATCAATTCAAAATTGTCAATAAAAAGGAAAAATGCTACATGATAAGGTTCAAAAAATGGCCAGTAGCGTCCCCAAATGCGTCCCCAGAACAGCCCAAAGTTGGGGGCGCCGGGCATAAAAAAGCCGCTAACTCATTGAGAATTAGCGGCCTAAGTTTTGGAAAGTGGTGGAGCTGGAGGGAGTCGAACCCTCGTCCAAACAGGGAAATCATACGCTTTCTACACGCTTATTCCAGACTTTGGTTTTCGAGCGCCGACAAGACCTGAACCACCAATCGACACCTTAGCTCCTGAATCTCATCCCCGCATCGGAGCCTGCAGAGACTATTTCCGATTTAACCTGCGCCGCTTGATCCTCAGATTCGGAACCACACCCTTGGAGCGACGTCTCGTTCTGCTACCTGGTAGCCGAATTGAGCCTCAATCTACTATACTTCGATTAGGCAGCGAGAGCATACTCGTTGTTGCCAATTAATTTTTCCTCAGCTCAGATTATGGAGGGAACCAAGAAGCCTCCGCGTGCTTACGTACCATCTCAACCCGCTGTCAAATCCAGTCAACCCCAGATATACGATGTTGTAATCGGCTGCAAAGATATGTATTTCTTTTGAGACAAAAGAATAAATTAAGACAAATTAACAGACCAATAGACCCTTTTCTTGACATTGGGACTAATAGTATTGAATATGTTCGTATGTTAATATGTCTTTAAGAAGTTTCTATGTCTGAAATAATTAGTACCTTTGCAGCGATTTTTAATAAATAAGGTAAAGATGAACTTAAAAAACTTATTCATATCAGGCAGCCTCGCCTTGATGCTGACCGCCTGCACGACGCCGAAGACCGTATCCTATTTCCCTGAATGGACGGATGGCGAAATGATCACGCTATCCGACACAAGAGGCATCGTGCTGAAGCCGGCAGACAAGCTGTCGATCGTCATCAACACCAAGTCGGCAGAATTGAATAATGTGTTGAACCTGCCCGTCACCTCGCAGATCATCGGCTACTCTGAGATCCAGTCGATCAACCAGAGCCGCGGCACATCGGGCTACACCATCGACCCGGAGGGATACATCGAATTCCCCCTTGTGGGCAAGGTGAAGGCAGCAGGCATGACGCGCTTAGAGCTGGCGGCCCATCTGAAGCGGACACTGGAGGAGACGAATGTCGCCACAGATGCCGTGGTCACCATTGAATACCTGAACTTAGGCTACTCCGTCATGGGCGACGTATCAAAGCCCGGTTTCTTCGAGTTCAACACCGACCACCTGAACGTGCTGCAGGCGCTGAGTATGGCGGGTGACATGAATATCACGGGTGACCGTGAGAAGGTAAAAGTGATCCGTACAGACGGAGACAAGCAGCATATCTATGTGCTGAACCTGCAGGATCCGAAGGCGACCATGGCCTCGCCTGCCTTCTATCTCCAACAGAACGATGTGGTCTATATAGATCCCAATGACTATAAGAAGCGTCAGTCTACGGCTAATGCGAGTGAGGTCACCAAGGCTTCGTTCTGGCTGTCGGCACTCTCGGTGCTGACGACAGTGGCGGTGCTGATATTTAAGTAAAAAGAGAAGAGAAAATGAAAAATAATCTGACTATCGGCGAGTTCTTCAGACTGTGTCTCGCCAACAAGGCAAAGTTTGCAGCCTCCGTGGCGCTGATGCTGGTGCTGGCAGCAGCTTATCTTATCGTCACCCCACCCAAGTACACCAGGAAAGCCCAGCTCCTCGTCAGGGACGACGGCGGCATGGGCGGACTGATGGGACAGCTCGGCGGACTGGCAGAGCTCGGCGGATTCATGGGCTTCGGATCGTCGAACGTCTACAACGAGCTCTATGCCATTCAGTCGCCCTGGCTGCTGCTGAACGTGGTGAACCAGCTGCACCTCGACATGAGCTACACCATCAAGGGCATCCGCAACAAGGACCTCTACGGCGAGCAACTGCCCATCACCGTCACCTTCAAGAACATCACAGAGGAGGACGACGTGCGGATGAAGCTCGACCTGAAGAAGAACGGCGACTTCAAGATCTACAAGCTCAAGAAGAACGACGACAAGTACGACGATGAGCTGACGGGCCACGTGAACAGCACCGTCAAGAGCTCTGTTGGCGACATCGAGGTCAAGGCCACGCCCTACCTCCCGAAGCTGGAGGACGACGAGGTGACCATCACCGTGAAGCGTACGGAGCCGATGGCCCTCGTGGAGTTTATCAAGAAGAAGAACCTGAACATCGCCGTGAGCAGCCGCGACGCCTCCATCATCGAAATCAAATACAAGGACGTGTCGAAGCAGCGCGCCACCGACGTCATCAACGCCGTGATAGCCGAATACCGCAAGGAATCCAACGAAGACAAGGATGCCCAGACGGCCGTCTCGGAGCGCTATGTGCTGGAGCGCCTCGCCTCGCTGGAGAACGAGCTGCGCACCCTCGACCAGCGCGTGGCCGACTATAAGAGCAAGACCATGATACCCGACCTCGAAGTGATGGCGAAGGTGTATGCCGAGAGCGCCAAGGACATCTCGACGGCTCACATGGAACTCAACAACCAGCTCTACGTGGCCCAGGCCGTCCGCGACTATCTGCGCGACGAGTCGAAGAAAGACGAGCTGCTGCCCGCCCTGCTCGTCACCGACAACAAGGGACTGGCCGACCAGATGAGCCAGTACAACAGCCTGCAGCTGCAGCGCAATAAGATCATCGCCAGCTCGAGCAAGGAGAGTCCGCTGGTGAAAGACCTCGACAAGCAACTGACGGCCATGCACGACGCCGTACTCACCTCGGCCGAGAACGCCGTCAAGCAGCTGACGGTCCAGCTGAAGAGCGTCGCCGCCAAGGAGAACGAGGGCAAGCAGCTGCTCGCCTCCGCTCCCAAGAAGTTCATCGGCGGACTGGGTGACGAGCGCGACTGGAAGGTGCTCAACGAGATCTACGTATTCCTGCTCCAGAAGCGCGAGGAGGCCCAGATGACGAAAGCCCTGAAGAGCGACATCCGCGTCATTACCCCGCCGTTAGGGGTGAAGGAGCAGAGTGCCCCTGTGAAGAAGAACGTCCTTTTCGGCGCCTTCCTCCTCGGCCTGTTCCTGCCCGCCTGCGTCATCTTCGTCCGCGAACGTCAAAGGAAGGCCTAATCCCCCTGCCGCATGACATTCCTCATCATCACGCTGATCATCATCCTGCTGCTCCTGTCGTGGAAATACATTGTCAGGCTGGAGCCAGCAGGCGTGTTTGCACTCATCTGGATAGCATCGGTGCCAGTGGTTCTGCTGTTGCAGGAATACATCGTGCTTAATCTTGATGGTGTCTTGTTCATCGTCTTGGGCGTGATGACATTCATGCTGGGCACCATCTTCTGCGACAAATACTATCATCCCGCCGAGAATGCCGCCACTGTCCTCACCTTCAAAAAGGAATGGGCACTGCCAACCATGTGCGTGCTACTCGTCAGTGCGATGGTCAATCCGCTCTATTCCATCATCCTGCACGGTTTCTCGCTACAGGCACTACTCGATATGCGTGAGATACTGGAGATGAACAAGGGTATCTCGGAAGACCGCTATGCAGGAGCCGACTATACAAATATGTTCAACCAGTTCTTCCTGATATTCTGTTATGCAGCACCGCTGTTTGGAGGCTTCTGTTACAGAATGGTCGGCAGAATCACAAAGGCCGTTTGCATCTTGACGCTCATACCCGGCATGTTCATCGCCCTGACCCAGTCTATGAAGTTAGGAATGATCACGGGATTCATCCTCTGGTTTACCGGCTATCTCATCTGCTCGTTCAGCTACGGGCTGTCGCTGAGAATCAAGCCCAAGAGCCTGTTGCTCTCCATTCTCGGACTGGCTGGCTTCTTCGGCATTCTGTTCCTCTCGATGGTCTTCCGTACTGGTGAAGTCAGCGAACGGGCCATCCTTGAGATCAGCCAGAAATTCATCGCCTATGCTTTGGGACAGTTCCACTGCTTCGACATGTGGTACACCACTCACGAACCAGCGGCCTACGCCCTGGGCACTAAGACATTCATGGGCATCTCAAACATCCTTGGACTTGAAGAGCGCACTCAGGGTGTCTATACAGAATTCTATCAGATAGGCCAGAACGGCTATTACGGTATCTCGAACATCTTCACCATCTTCCGCTCGCTGGTCGAAGATTTCGGTGAGGCAGGAACGCTGTTCTTCCTATTCCTGTTGGGCATCCTCACCACCATATCACTTCGGAATCTGCTTACCCATCGCATGATGTTCTTCAATCAGGTCTGCATCTCGGCGGCCTATGCCTACCTAATGTGGTCGTTTGCCACATCGTTCTTCGCATACACCAGCTATCTGGCCATGTTCTTCGTGGCTTATTTCATTTTCCGTTTCCTTCAAAAAGAGACTGCGCCATGTTGAAGATGATCAAAGCAAAACTCAGTTCCGGCATGGGCAAGGATGTCGTCTGGACGTTCTCGCTGCAGATCACCATCATGCTCTGTTCGTTTGCCATCACGAAGCTGCTGGCTAGCCGCCTGAGCATCGACGACTTCGGACAGTACAACGTCATCAAGCGCTCCGTGCAGGTGCTCTCGTTTGTGATGCTCGCAGGCGTAGGCATTGCCCTACCCCGCTATATTCCCCTCTATCGCAACGCCGTGCCGCCGCGCCCCATCGCCCCACTTCTGGGAGCCTCCCTTATATATATAATAGGTGTATCGCTGCTGGTGTTCCTCGGCTGCATGGTGTTCTCCACGCAGATGCAGGACGTCATCATCGGACAGAGCGGCAACCTGTCGCTGCTGCTCATCGCCCTAGCCTATGCCTTCACTCTGGCGATGGCCCAATATGCCTATGCCTACTATCGTGGTATCGGCAATTTCAAGTGGTACAACGGTGCGCAGTTAGCCTTACAGCTGGCCATCGTACTGCCTCTCGTGCTGCTGCCTGTACTGACGGTAAAGGCCGTCTTTCTCTCGTGGCTCATCATCACCGCCCTAATGGTAGTGTTCTTTTTGTATCAGGGAGTATCCTCACTCCACACTCCACACTCCTCACTCCTCAAAAAACACTCCTCACTCCTGGAAAACCTGCGTACCATCGTCCGCTACTCCTCGGGCCGTCTCGTGGCCGATTTCTTCCTGTTCTCCCTGTCTGCCTTCCCCTTGATTTATATCAGTAATGCGCAGGGGCTGCAACCCACGGCCTATTATTCCGTCGGCATCACCTTCGTCACGATGGTAACCCCCGTCTTCTCCTTCATGGGCATCATCCTACTGCCCTACGTGTCAGAATGTATTGCCAAAGGGGAGTTAAAGGCCGCCAACCGCTTTATCAACCGTCTGTCGCTGCTATATGTCGGTGCCTCGCTGTTCATCACCGCAATACTCTACGCGTTCACGTCTGCCCTCACCAGCCTGCTTTTTGCCGACAGCTACTTGGTCACCACCGACCTCACGCGCATCATGATCCTCGCCATCCTGCCGCAGACCATCTATCTGCTCTACCGCAACCCCATCGACGCCGTGTCCGTCATCCCCTACAACACCATCATCCTCGGCATCTGCCTCGTGGTGATGGTCGTCAGCTTCTCCCTTTCCACGTCCCTCACCCAGTTCGCCTGGGCTTTCTTCGCCGTTTCAGCCCTCCAAGGTCTCCTCTCATGGCTCACGTGGAAAATTATTCGCTAAAAAACGTTAACGCCACGCAGTCTTTTCTGCTTTTTCTTATCTATATAAATATAATCTTGGATAAAAGTATTATTTTTGCATATAGATAACATCATGATGAGAAGTCTGATGACGGTTTTTACCATCGCAGCATTGCTATTGCAGCTGACACCCGTCCGAGCCCAGGGCTCTGACCAGGAGCATTTGTATGCCGTGCTCATCAACGGCGGGCGCAATAAACTCACGAATCACGAACGCTATTGGAACGACTGCTCCTTCCTCTACCGCACACTCAGCCAGACCTATCGGGTGCCCAAACGGAACATCACGGTGCTGATGAGCGACGGAGGAGCCCCTGAGGAGGACATGCTGAAAGCAGACGCCCGAGGATTCGCCTCATCGTCCACCGATCTCGACGGCGACGGCTGGCAGGATGTGGACTATCCCGCCACAGAACAGGCGCTGGCCTTCGTGTTCCTCAACCTGTCGAAAAAACTGACCACCGACGACCATCTGTTTGTCTTCATTGTCGATCACGGTGGCTCGAAAGACCGGGAATACGATTCCTATATATGGCTGTGGAACGATCAGCAACTCTCCGACAGACACCTCGCCCTGCTGCTCAACCAGTTCGACATCGGCTCTTTCAACATCCTGATGGGCCAATGCTATTCAGGCGGTTTTATGGATGACCTGGTACGTGAGGGGCGGATCATGACCACAGCCTGCAGCGGTAGCGAGCAGTCGTGGACCAGTCCCGACAAGCCATACGATGAGTTCGTATACCACTGGACATGTGCCATCAACGGAGCCGACGAGACAGGACTGCCCGTCGATGCCGATACTGACGGCGACGGTGAGGTGTCGATGGCCGAGGCCTTCGAATACGCCTGTAGTCACGACCGTGTCAACGAGACGCCGCAGTATGCATCTGAACCGGAGGCGCTGGGTGCAAAGTGGACGTTCAGACATCCCTCCTTCATTCGGACAGATCATATGGGAATACGGGCAGACCGCAGCGAACCCGTCGAGACCTGGTCATTGTCGGGCGTCCGAATGAATTCCGCCAGCCGAGGTGTCTATATCCAGCGCCAAGGCGACAAGACCAGGAAAGTAATCAGATAATAAATAGGTATAATCAATAAAAAAACGGAGATATGATGAGACGAAGAATGAGTTTTTGGATAATCGGTATGCTGCTGAGCCTGCTGCCGACGACGGCTTTCTCTTCAGACGGCCTGACGTTCAACAATGCACGGATAGAAGGTCTGGCATACAGCGATCTGCCCTTGACGATTCTTATCGATGTGACAAACAACGGTGTAGAAGACTACTATGGTTGGTGGAGCGTCGGCAACAAAATGGAATGGGAAAACGCCCATGCCGTAGAAATCAAGGCCGGTGATACGAAGGAAGTAGCATTCGAGACCATCATCGCACAGGCCGGCGACGTCAAGCTGTCAGTTTTCGACAACAACAACGACCTGCCCATATACACGTTCACCATCCACCTCGAAAAGGGCTTGCCAAAGATAAGCGGTTCCGTTCAGCTCTTCCTGGAGGAGGACTCCGAAGGCAACCGCTATATCTCTAGCAATTTCGGGGGCTTCAACATATACGTTACAGCCACCATTACCAACGATGAAGAGGTTGACATTCCTACCGCTGGTTACAAGGACAGTTATCTCAAGGCGGTGTTGATACCCCAGATTGGCAATGCGCCCGTCACGGTTTCCTTTAGCGGCATTCCTGACGTTATCCGGAGTGGGGAATCCATTACGGCCAGCGGCAACATCATCTGCGTAGGTATGCCAGAAGAAGGACAGGAGTATGGCGTAGAAATCAGGTATATGGATATCGTCATCGCCACCAGCGAGCCCTTCACCTTCAGAAGCAGCATCAACACCTACTGGACTGCCGACGGAAGCAAAAAGCGCCTGAGCGTTGTCGACGGCAACACCCTGAAGGTACCTGCTGAGGCACTGGCCGTCGACCTGCGGGGCATATACAATGATGACACCGTCTATAAGATCGATGTCTCAGAAGCCAACCCCAACTGCCTCTATTATCTGGGATTCCTCGACTATGTACCAAAGGGATTCACGTCTGAAACCAATATCATCCGCAGCGGCGAAGCCTCGACAGTGGTCATCGACAGTAATTACGACTACTTCTGTCCCATTCCTTTCAAGGCCAAGTCGGCCCTCTTCACCTACACCCCTGTCAGCGAGTCGATGGGACCAGCCTCACCTGTCATGAGCCAGAAGATGTCAGGTCCGATCTGCCTGCCTTTCTCCGTCCAAAAGGCTTGGCTCTTAGGGGCGAATGAGGGTATGCATCCCGAAAGTCCTTTCTATAATGATGATTTCAAGATGGCGGTCTTATCAACAGGAGATCAAGAATCGATCGTTTTCATATACAAGCCAGGACTTGTACCTAATTGCAACAACTGCTACCTGATTTACGATCTCAAGCCGTCTCCTGTCGTGTTCTATGCCGAGGATGTCGCGATTTCGGAATTCTCCCCTCAGGTATGGGAAGCCGGCGGTTATTCCTTCCATAAGAGTTGGACTTCAAAGACAGCAGAGGATTACACCTATAGTTGGAACTGCGACAAAAGCAGCATCTGCCGCAATGAAGAAGGCACGCTGATTCGTCCCTTCAATGTCTTCATCGACAAATGGGATGCAGCAGAAGGAACCTATGACAAGACAGGGCCGGAAGAACTCCCATACTCAATAATAGTAACAGGAGAAAGCACAGACATCGAGAATCTCCGCAGAACGCCAGACGACAAGACGATCTACACGCTCTATGGCCAACGCGTGAAAACAGCGACCTACACCGACGGCAGACTGAATACCGAGGGTCTGAAACCAGGCCTGTATCTTGTCGGCGGCAAGAAGGTGGTGATCAAGTAAGCAGATCAGGAGAACGGAATGAAGCAGATCGTTGAACAGTGCCAGCAGGGAGACCACGAGGCCTTCGGACAGCTGTATACCCTCACGTACGACAGGCTGCGCCAGATGTGCCGCCGCTACGTGAGCAATGAGTCCACCATCGACGACCTGCTTCACGATGCCTATCTTCTGATCTTCACCAAGATCGGCTCCCTCAAGGACGCCTCCAAGGCCGATGCTTGGATGCAGAGGGTGGTGCAAAACCTGGCGCTGGCCTATGCCAATCACACCAAGCAACAGACAGTCGTTGCCCTCGACAGCCTGCAAGAACCGCCAGCCATCTCCGAGACACCGCCACCCATCGACTACGAGGAGATCATGAGCCTCATTGGCCAACTGCCGGAGAGCTACCAGCGGGTGTTCCGCCTGTCGGTGTTCGAAGGGCTGAGCCATCAGGAGATAGCCGAACTGCTCAACATCGAGCCCCACACCTCATCGGCCGACCTGTTCCGGGCCAAGGAAATGTTGCGCCGCTCGCTGGCCATCCTCCTGTTGGGACTGCTGGCCATCGGTCTGCCCATCGGACTGTGGCATCTGCTGGAGACCACGCCCCAGCCCGAGCCGCCAAGAGCCGAAGCCGGAAAGCTGCAGAAGTCCCAAAAGCCCAAGGAAGAGACGCCTGAACCACAAAAGGAGATGCTGGAACGGCAGGAGACATTGGCTCAGAGGGCGATACCGACAAGCGTTCTGCCGATGACCCCGAAGCCCATAGAAATTGATTCAACGGCGACCATTCCTACGGAGGTCATCACAACGGATACTGTACCAACAGAGTCCGCACCAAAGGAGTCTGCACCAAAGGAACTCATCCCATCGGAGACTGATCATCAAAACATCCTCGTCGAGACGCCCATCAGTCCCGTCAGAACCACATCCGACACCCGCGACTGGATGCTGGCAGCGGCTTTCAGCGGCATCGGCAGCCAACAGCCGTTCAACCTGCCCTACGGAGAATATGGCATGAACGACCCAGAGATGGACACCATCACCCATCACCGCCTGCCGCTCACCTTCAGTCTGTCTGTCAACAAGATGATAGGCCGGAAATGGGCCGTCGGCACAGGACTGCAATACACCCGCCTCTACTCTGAGACGCAGGAGGGCAACACCTACTCCTGGACCCAGAAGGAACAGCGCCTGCACTATCTGGGCATTCCGTTGAGAGCCACATGGTATCCCGTGAATACTAATCGCTGGGCCGTCTACACATCAGCCCAGACCATGCTGGAATGGCCGATCCACAGCACACTCATAAGGAACACCTACGTTGGCGGAAGCCTCCTTGAGACAGACAAGCTGCGACTGAGTCCGTCACTCCAATGGTCCATCGGTGTGGCAGCAGGTGTGGAGTACCGCCTCTCGCCCGTCATCGGCATCT
>JAEEGL016414884.1_pt1 | contig 10953 bp, 9 predicted proteins | sample 9134231 | NCBI WGS metagenome assembly JAEEGL01 (sample SAMN16246548, study PRJNA631951) | gut metagenome | biome: gut microbiome; feature: rumen; material: fiber-attached | host: Bos | place: Iran: Karaj | collected 2018-10 | reverse complement strand
TTTCAGGAGTTTCCGGAAGGAATATTTCTGGAACATCTGATCTGGCTCCGTTAGATGAGCAGGCTCAAATGATCATAGATCTGTTTCCTGAAGTTAAAAAAGTTGGAATTCTGTTCTGTTCAACAGAATCAAATTCAAGATATCAGGTTAAGATAGTCTCCGAATATCTGGAAAAAAACGGAATAACTGTAGAAGAGTTTAGCTTTACAGATACAAATGACATAGCTGCAGTCACTCAGCAGGCATGTGACGAATCTGATGTAATTTACATTCCTACAGATAATAAAGCAGCTGACTGTGCTGAAACGATAAATAATGTAGCCGTTGTATCTAATGTTCCTATCATTGCAGGTGAAGAAGGTATTTGTTCTTCCTGCGGAGTTGCCACATTAACTATTGATTATTATTCGATCGGATATAAGACTGGACTAATGGCGTTTGAGATATTGGAAAACAAAGCAGATATCTCCAAGATGCAGATCGGTTATGATCCGGATCCTGTAAAAAAATATAACCCTGTCTTAGCCGATAAATATTCTGTTGATATTCCGGATGATTACTCAGCAATTGAATAAAATATAGAGGGGGATTGTATTATGTCGCTCATTCCGTATTTGTCATCTTTAGATCCGACTAAGCTGATTAAGAATCTTCCAAGTGGGGTCGCTCAAGGTGTTCTCTGGGGATTGATGGCGATAGGTGTTTTTATTTCTTTCAGACTCCTCAATGTATCTGATCTAACAGTTGAAGGCTCATTTGCAACCGGTGGGGCAGTCACTGTAATGCTGATAACTGGTAACGGTCCTAAATGGCTGAACTCATTAATGGGAATAGTTGATGAAACTGACTCGTTTCCCATTTGGTGTGCTCTTTTGATTGCTGTAATAGTTGGGATTTTGTGCGGATTCTGTACTGGAGCTTTGCATAGTTTTCTTGGGATACCTGCAATCCTTGCAGGTATCCTTACTCAATTAGCGCTTTATTCTGTCAATCTGAGAATCATGGATATGTCTTCGAATGTTCCGGTAAGTGTAGATAAATATGATTTATATGTGTCGAGCCGATTCGTATACAGATCCATACCTGTTGCTGTTTTGTTTGCTGCTGTAATAATTGCTTTTTTGTATTGGTATTTTGGAACTGAACAGGGAAGCGCAATACGTGCAACAGGAAACAATCCTGTGATGAGCAGAGCGCAAGGAATCGATATTGAAAGAATGAAAATGATTGGTTTTGCATTGTCTAACGGTATAGCAGCTCTGGCAGGCGGTTTGGTCGCACAATATCAGGGATTTGCAGATATAAATATGGGAAGGGGAGCTACTGTAATAGGTCTTGCAGCAGTAATAATTGGTGAAGTCGTTTCTAAAGCACTTTTCAAAGGTCATATTAATTTTGCTGTAAAGATGATCTTCGTTGTTTTTGGCGGAATAGCATATTATGCCGTTGTAATCATAGTGTTATGGCTGAGACTGAATACTAACGATCTCAAACTGTTTACAGCGATAATAGTTGCTCTTTTTCTTGGAGTACCTTATCTTCAGCAAATGAATAAAGCTTCTTTCTCAGCAATTGCAAGAAAGGAGAAAAGACAATGCTAAAGCTTGAAAATGTTTGGAAAGTATTTGATCCAGGCACGATAAATGAGAAAACAGCCTTAAAAGGTATAAACCTTGAAATTAAAGACGGAGAATTTGTAACTGTTATAGGAGGTAATGGAGCGGGTAAATCTACACTGCTTAATGCAATAGCAGGGACTTGGCCTGTGACCGAAGGTAAAATATACATTGATGATATCGACGTAACAGGGATGCCTGATTATAAACGAGCTTCAATGATAGGACGCGTGTTCCAGGATCCCATGATAGGGACTGCTTCTGACATGCAGCTTGAAGAAAATCTCGCGCTTGCTTTAAGAAGAGGTAAAAAAAGAGGGTTAAGATGGGGTGTCACGAAAGAAGAAAGAGCTGTTTTTCGTAAAAAATTGGCTTCACTAGGTTTAGGACTTGAAGACAGGATGGAGACTACTATCGGTACTCTTTCCGGCGGACAAAGACAGGCAGTGACTCTTCTTATGGCTAGTATGAATGCACCAAAGCTGCTTCTCTTAGATGAACATACTGCTGCATTGGATCCTGCAACGGCATCTAAAGTCCTTGAGATTTCTGAAACTATAGTAAAAGAACAAAAACTTACATGTCTCATGATCACTCATAATATGACCGATGCCATTAATATCGGAGATCGGCTTATAATGATGAATAATGGGAAAATAATAGTTGATATATCCGGTATGGAAAAGAAAAAGCTTAACAAAACTGAACTTCTTGCTAAATTCGCTGAGGTAGCAGGAGTTCAGGAAGAAACAGATTCTGTATTACTTTCATAACTGGATGAATAGCAATAATACCTTACTAGTGACTGAAGAAGTTATTTATTTGAATATCTATCTTACAGAGATACAATCATACTTGATAAAACAAGATCATGACTAAAGTCTGGATCTTTTTGAAAGGAGTATATAAATGTCTAATTTCATATGGAGCAACCCAGTTACAGTTTATTTCGGGCCTGAAGAATTCAAGGAACTCGGCAAAGTCGTTTCAGATTATGGAAAGAAATGTCTCCTTGTATATGGAGGAGGAAGTATAAAAAGAACCGGCCTTTATGACAAAGTAATAGATTTTCTTAAAGAAGCGGAAGTAGAAGTATTTGAAAAGAGCGGTATCGAACCAAATCCGAAGATACAATCAATCCGTGAAGCATGTAAGATATGTAAAGATAATGACATCGATGTACTGCTCGCTGTAGGCGGAGGAAGCTGTATAGATGCAACAAAATGTATAGCTGCAGGAGCATGTGTTGACTTTGACCCTTGGGATTTCGTAGCAAAGCATATCATGCCGGAAAAGGCTCTGCCAATCGTGGCGGTACTTACTGCTGCGGCTACTGGCAGTGAAATGGATTCAGGCGGAATTATCAGCAATCCAGAGACTAATGATAAGTCTGGTGTAGGAGGCCCACTTCTTTATCCAAAGGCATCTTTCCTTAATCCGGAACTAACATTTACCGTACCGAAATCTCAGACTGCAGCAGGATCTTTTGATATTTTGTCACATATCTGGGAAGGGTGGTTTACTACTGAACCTCCGATGGCTATGCTGGATGAAGTGCAGAAAGTCGTAATCAAAACTGTTATTAAGTATGCACCTATAGCCATGGAGGAACCTGATAATTACGAAGCAAGAGAAAATCTAATGTGGGCATCATCCTGGGCAATGAACGGGTTTATGAGTTCCGGCTTCGGAAAGATTTGGCCAACTAATCATCCTATTGAACATCAGCTTAGTGCATATTATGACATTACTCACGGAGTAGGCCTTGCGATCCTTACACCACGGTGGCTGAGATATTGTCTCAGTGAAAAGACTGTATCAAGATATGTTACTTTCGGAGTAGATATTTGGGGTATTGATCCTAATCAGGATCCTTTTGATATAGCAGAACAAGCTATTGAAAAAACAGAAGAGTTCTGTTTCAAAACTCTAGGTATTCCTTCAACTCTTACAGAATTGGGTATTGGAGAAGAGCATTTCCAGGAAATGGCTGAAAAAGCCTGTGAACCTTTTGGTGTTATTAATGGTTTCAGGAGACTAGAGCCTGCAGATGTAGTAGAAATACTTAGAATGTGTCTTTGATACGTTATAAATTAGAGCCAGATTGAATAAATGAAATAGGAACAGAGCATTATCTAAACGTGCTCTGTTCCTATTTTGAAAAGTTTGGATGTTTATTATAAATATAGTGATTAAAAATACAAATAAACAATAGAGTGATTAAAATACAAATCAATGTAAATGTGTCAAACCCGGATTGCTTCTCTGTTTTAATGATATTAAAGAAAAATAATATCTCGGATGATAATATATAAATAGTTTTTCTATGGAAAAACATATATTTGTACTAATGGAGAATTACTGAATTGATCAATAAGAAAAAAGCAGTAGAAGGAATAAAACTGTTTGTCCTTGATATGGACGGGACTTTCTACTTGGGGAATAAGATTATACCAGGATCACTTGAATTCTTGAAAAAAGTAAAGGATACAGGCCGAGATTTCATATTCTTTACTAATAACAGCTCGAAATCTGTCTCTCTCTATATCGAGAAGCTTGCGGGAATGAATTGTAATATTTCCAGAGAGGGAATTATGACCTCCGGCGATGTTACTACAGAATTTTTAAACACAAACAGAAAAGGTAAAACAGTTTTCTTGATGGGAACATCTGCTCTATATGAAGAGTTCAGAAATGCCGGTATAGATCTTGTGTATGATAATCAACCGGATATAGTGGTAGCTGCTTTTGATACCGAACTAACATACGATAAGCTAGAAAAAGCATGTACTTACATAAGAAATGGTGCAGAATTCCTTGCTACCCATCTTGATATTAACTGTCCTACAGAAGACGGATTCATTCCGGATTGCGGAGCAATGTGCGCATGCATTTCATTATCGACAGGGAAAAAACCAAGATATTTAGGAAAGCCTTTTTCGGAAACTGTTGACATGGTAACCTCAAAAACAGGATATAACAAAAGCGAGATAGCATTTGTTGGAGACAGACTGTACACCGATGTTGCAACTGGAGTTAATAATGGCTCTCACGGATTGCTGGTCCTGTCCGGAGAGACAAAACTGGAAGACCTTGAAAAATCTGAAACCGTTCCTGATGCCGTTTTCAAAGATTTAGCAGAGATTTCAGAGTATTTATAAGAATGAGGATTTTCAAATGAATATTTGTCTTTTGAATGATTCTTTTCCGCCTTTGATAGATGGAGTAGCCAATACTGTTATTAATTATGCAGAAAACCTTGTTTCATGTGGTGATAATGTAACCGTAGCTGTTCCTCAGTATCCTGGAGTTGTTGATGATTATGATTACGGTGTTATACGTTATCCGAGTTTTGATACTACAAAACTTGTAGGATATAGGGCTGGATATCCATTCACAGGTTTTGCTCTTGACAGTGTTAAGGAATTCAAACCAGATATTTATCATTCTCATTGTCCAGCGTCTTCTACTTTCATGGCCAGAACTTTCAGAGAATCGATACCGGCTCCTGTTGTATTTACATACCATACTAAATTTGATATTGATATAGCCCGCGCTTTGAAAAGCCATATTCTTCAGGATATAACATGCTTGGCGATGATTAAGAATATAGAAGCGTGTGATGAGATCTGGGTTGTCAGTGAAGGAGCAGGAAAAAACCTTAGGTCTCTTGGCTTCCATGGTGAATACCGGGTAATGAACAACGGTGTAGATTTTGAAAAGGGAAGACCTTCATCAGAAAAGGTGATTTCTCTAAGAAAGAAATACTCTCTAGAAGATGGTATACCGGTATTTCTGTTTGTAGGAAGAATAATGTGGTACAAAGGCTTACGAATCGTTCTTGATGCTTTATCAGCGCTAAAGGAAGCTGGAATCGATTTTAGGTTTCTTTGTGTCGGTGATGGTCAAGATAAGGTAGAAGTAATTGATTATTCGAAAAAATGCAGGATAAATGAAAAGTGCATTTTTATAGATGCTATACATGATAGAGAGGAATTACGTACTTATTACGGTGCTTCTGATCTATTCTTATTCCTGTCAGACTTTGATACGAATGGTATAGTTGTTCGTGAAGCAGCAGCATGCGGACTTGGCAGTATGTTATTGAATGGTTCTGCAGCTGCCGAAGGTGTCACAAGTTTTAAAAACGGAATTCTTGTAGAAGAGAAACCAGCCTCAGCTGCTGCTATGTTAACTCGGTTATGTTATGAGCCTGAGTTAATGAAAAAAATAGGAGAAAATGCAATGAATGATTTATATTTCTCCTGGAAAGACAGTGTTGCAGTTGCAAGGACCAGGTACGAAGTGATCGTTGATGACTATAAATCTGGAAGATATTCTTTAAAACATCAAGCAGCAGACTCTTTCTTTGGGCTTACAGCAGAATTGAATTCTGTTTTTGAGAGAGGAAAAGATCTGTTCAATAGAAACTGATTCATTAATTCTTTTTTTTCTTTGATAACAAATAATTACATTTATTCTTTAGCTGATAATACTAAAATATTTTATAAATCATTATGGAAAGAAGAATAAATATAACGAATTATTAGTTTTAAGCAAAAATGTTTTGACTTTAAGCATTTAAAGCGTTAATCTAATTCAAAATAAGGAAAGGAAACCAGCTGATGAGATATACGTCACTGCTAGTCGTAATAGTTATTCTGCTTATTATTGTAAGCGGGTAATTTTACGATGTGCAGTACCGGATATTAAGGTTGGATCCATGAAAAAGGATGACCGGGGAAGCACATCCCCGGTTTTTTTATTTCTTATAAATGGAGGAGAAAAATGAAAAAGGTACTCAGTTTTTTGATGATCGTAGTTCTGTTTTCTATGTTTTTGACTTCCTGCGGTGGTAAAAAGGAAGAATCCGCAAACTATAAAATAGGTTTTATTGGTCCGCTAACAGGTGCGACTTCTATGTACGGCAATGCTGTCATGAACGGTGCACAGATGTATTTTGATGAAATCAATAAAAATGGAGGCATCAATGGTAAAACCATCGAATTGATCGCTGTCGATACAGAAGGTGATAAAGCCAAAGCAAAAAACGCATATGAAAGACTGGTCAATGTTGATAAAGTGTGTGCTATTGTAGGACCTGTTCTTACAGGTGAGACTGAAGTTGTCGCTCAGGCTGCTGCTGCAGATGGAATTCCTTGCATTACTGCTTCTGCAACGGGTGATAATCTGACTACATATGGCGATTCTTTATTTAGAACATGTTTCAAAGATTCTTTTCAGGGTGTAAAACTAGCTGATTATGCCAAAGAAGTTCTTGGATTATCCAAAGTTTCAGTGTTATATGCAAACAATGATGCTTATTCCAATGGTTTATATGAGGCATTCAGAGACGAGTGCTCTAAAATAGGATTGAATATTGTTGATACTGAGAGCTATACAACGGGTGAGTCTGACTATAAAGCACAGTTAACTAATATCGTTAATGCTCAACCTGAAGCACTGTTCTTCCCTTATTATTATGCGGAATGTTATGACGCAGCTACACAGGCAAAAGATCTTGGACTTAATGTCCCGTTCTTGGGTGGTGATGGATTCTCAGCACTTCTCTCATATGAAGGAGCAGATATGAGTGTTATAGAAGGATTCGTTTATTCTGACCATTTCTCTTCAGAGGCAGGAAATGCTCAAGTCAATTCGTTTGCAAATACTTATTCGGAAAGACTCGGGTATCCTGCTCTCGGTTTTAGTTTCCTTGCATATGATGCTGCTATGATTGTTGCAGACGCAATCGATAGATGCGATTCAGAAGAATGGAATGATATAAAAGAAGCTATGAAGAAAACAGATATGGATTGTCTTACCGGACATTATGTCTTTGACGCAGAAAACAATCCAATAAAACAGGCAGCAATGATCGTTATTAAAAACGGTGTCGGTGTATTCGACCGTATGTTCTGATTTCAAGTGAAAAGGGAGAGCTATATTATAGTGCTCTCCCTTTATTACAAAAAGAATGGACGGTGGATGTGTTGAATTTAGTAAATCATTTAATAAACGGAATACACATTGGTAGTATCTATGCACTTGTAGCACTTGGATACAATATGGTCTATGGAATTGTAAAACTCATAAACTTTGCTCATGGTGACATCATAATGGCTGGGGCTTATGTTGCTTTTTTTGCACTTGACGCAGGTCTATCTCCGTTTGTTTCTGTATTGATCGCTGTAGTTATCTGTATGGCTCTTGGAGTTGTGATAGAGAAAGTAGCATACAGACCTTTAAGAAAATCGGCGAAAATCTCATTACTGATTACTGCTATTGGAATAAGTCTTTTATTAGAGAATACAGCCCAGAAATTGTTCTCAGCGACGCCAAGACTCTTTCCTAAGATAATCAATGGAGGGTTCTATATAGGAGACAGGCAGATATCGATGACAACCGTTGTGACTGTCATCGTTTCAGCTGTTTTGATGATTGGCTTGACTGTTTTCGTAAAAACTACGAAAGCCGGAAAAGCCATGCGGGCTGTTTCAGAAGATACTGAAGCCGCACAGATGATGGGAATAAACGTTGATAACACTATATCCCTAACTTTTGCAATTGGATCCGGTCTTGCAGCAGTAGCAGCAGTTCTTTATTGCTGTTCGTATCCTCAGGTATATCCTACTATGGGTGCTTTATTCGGCATTAAAGCATTTATTGCTGCAGTTCTTGGGGGAATCGGATCGATACCTGGCGCTGTAGTTGGAGGTATAACGATAGGTATAGCTGAAGCATTGACTAAAGGATATATTAGCTCAATGTGGGCAGACGCTATTGTATTCTCTTTACTTATAATTACTCTCCTTCTAAAGCCTGCCGGAATTATGGGACACAAGACTGTTGAAAAGGTATAAGGAGGGAAGACAATGAAAAAATCTACGAAGTCCTTCCTTAAAAGGACAGTCATAATCGTAACAATATGCTTTATTTTATATTTTGTTATTAATACTCTTATCGAAACAAGAGTATTAAACAGATATTATTCGAATATTTTGAATCTGGCACTAATTTATATTATTGCCGCAGTAAGCCTGAATCTTACTTGCGGATATCTTGGGCAACTTCCCTTAGGGCATGCGGGATTTATGTCGATAGGAGCGTATACTGCTGCAATTATTACATCAAAGATGAATCTACAAGATTTAGGATCAATAAGCGGCAGACAATTACTGTTTTTTATAGCAACTCTAGCTGGCGGCGTTTTTGCAATGACAGCTGGTGTTTTGATTGGTCTTCCGGCGCTAAGGCTCAAAGGTGATTACCTCGCTATAATTACACTCGGATTCGGAGAAATCATTAGAGTGTTGATGCAGAATATAAAGATCACAGGAGGAGCCATGGGATTGGGAGGAATCCAGAAGATGACAGACTTTTCATGGAGTTATTTCTGGACTGTAATCGTGATCATCTTTGCTTTTCTTCTGATCAATTCACGTCATGGCAGAGCGATAAGATCAATAAAAGAAGACGAGATAGCTGCGGAAAGTGTTGGAATCAATCTTACGTATTACAAGATTGTTGCATTTGCAGCTGCAGCTTTTTTTGCTGGTGTTGCTGGTAGTCTTTATGCTCATCATATTTGTTATCTGGAGCCAGGTAATTTTGGATACAACATGTCAATTGAGATGCTTGTCATGGTTGTACTAGGAGGGTTAGGGTCCATTTCTGGTTCTGTTATTTCTGCAATAGTCCTTACTGTCATTCCTGAAATGCTGCAGACTTTTGCAAGTTGGAAAATGATCATATATTCATTACTGCTTGTAATAGTTATGATCTTTAGGCCGTCAGGACTTATGGGAGATAAAGAATTCTCTGTCTTCAAACTGAAGAAACTGTTTCACGGAATAAATAAGAAAGAATTTGATACTGGAGGAGGAAAAGATGACAGATAAGGTTAAAAGATCTTCTCTGATTCCAGTACCGAGTGAGTTCTTTTTGAGAGAAGACGATATAGATAAATCCCCAATTCTGGAGATAAGACATCTTGGTGTTGATTTTGGGGGGCTTACGGCTGTAGAAGATTTCAATATGATACTTGGAAGAACAGAAATTGCAGGATTGATTGGCCCCAATGGCGCAGGAAAAACAACAGTTTTCAATTTGCTGACTAATGAGATAGATGCTACCCGTGGAAGCATCATGATAGACGGTTATGATACAAAAGGAAAGAAACCATATGAGATCTGTAAGATGGGAGTCGCGAGGACATTCCAGAACATCAGATTATTCAAAAACATGACTGTACTAGAGAACGTTAAAACTGGTCTTCATAATGAGATGAAGTATTCTGTAGCAGAAGCGTTATTTCGGCTTCCTAGATACTGGCATTACGAAAGTGTTTCAGAATCACGGGCAATGGAGCTTCTTTCCTTTTTCAATTTGGAAGAAATGGCAGAGATGAAAGCTGGTGCTTTGCCATATGGAGCGCAGAGAAAGCTTGAAATTGTAAGAGCATTGGCAACAAATCCAAGTGTTTTACTACTTGACGAACCGGCAGCAGGCATGAACCCTTCGGAAACGATAGAATTAATGAATAATATTCGGCAAATCAGAGATAAGTTCAAGATAGCTGTCCTTCTTATAGAACACGATATGAATCTAGTCATGAATATCTGTGACGGAATAATCGTTCTAAATTATGGAAAGATAATAGCTAAAGGGACACCGGAAGAAATAATGGTGAATCCAGTAGTTATTGAAGCCTATCTAGGTAGTTCGGAGGAATGACATGCTGAAAGTAGATGATATTAATGTGTATTACGGAAATATTCATGCTTTACATGACCTGTCATTCTATGTTGATAAGGGAGAAGTAGTTTCCTTGATTGGAGCAAATGGTGCTGGAAAATCTACTACTTTAAAAGCAATATCTGGACTATTAAGAAGCAGGACAGGGAAGATCGTTTTTGACGGAACTGATATAGACAAGACTGAACCCGACAAGATAGTTAAGATGGGGTTATCACAAGTTCCGGAAGGAAGAAGGATATTCTTATCTATGACAGTAGAAGAGAATTTGGATATGGGTGCATTTACTCTAAAAGATGGAAGAAATCAAGCATTAGATGAAGTATATGATAGATTTCCCAGACTGCATGAAAGACGGAATCAGATTGCTGGAACATTATCAGGTGGTGAACAGCAGATGCTTGCGATCGGAAGAGCATTGATGGTAAAGCCTAAGATGATGATGCTTGATGAACCTTCAATGGGATTGGCACCTCTTCTTGTTAAACAAGTCATGGATACTATAGTTGAATTGAACCGAACTGGAACAACTATTCTTCTAGTAGAACAGAATGCTAGGATGGCTCTCAGAATATCAAAC
>JAEEGL016240328.1_pt1 | contig 10953 bp, 8 predicted proteins | sample 9134231 | NCBI WGS metagenome assembly JAEEGL01 (sample SAMN16246548, study PRJNA631951) | gut metagenome | biome: gut microbiome; feature: rumen; material: fiber-attached | host: Bos | place: Iran: Karaj | collected 2018-10 | reverse complement strand
TGCTTGAAGCAACACACCTTTCCGGTGGTTAAGCTGTGAGGTTCCACCTGTTCCCATTCCGAACACAGAAGTTAAGCTCACATACACCGACAATACTTGGCTGGAGACGGCCCGGGAAGATAGGCAGCTGCCGGGATCCATGGACACTCGTTTGAGTGTCCTTTTTTTTGTCTTCTGATCACTAGATGTTCATGAGCTTCATCAATGATCAAAAGATTATAACCCTCGCCTAATTCGCCGGAAGTTGTCCTAGTAATTGCCTTTAAATCGATGTGATTCGACTAAAGCGGACCAATGCATCGAGTTTCTGCCTTTTTGTGTTTTTTTCTATTGAAGAAAGATAATCCATTAAATACCTGTTAGCATCTTAAGCTTCTCATAAATATATCCAAGCACCGCCTGATTTAACTTTATTGCGCCATCGCCGATCTTCGAGAGCATCGCTGCAACCGGCTCGAATAGCGGTTCGTATTCCGGAGTGGTAAGATACAGCTGCTCTCTGTGAATATGTTCTCTTGACTTGCTTTGTAAAATTTTTTATACTTTAAAATGAAAGATTATTTCGTCCAAATTCGTTAAAAAATCGGAAAGTGAGAACAAGGAAATGAAATCAAAACATGTACTGTGTCTTGTACTGACAGCATTGATGCTGCTCTCAGTGATTCCGGCTGTAGGATTTGCGGAGCGAAGATCAAATGAGAGCCTTGCGCACAATCTGAATACCATTTCGGACTCGGATGCCCTTTTCGCGTTCGGTACGCCGGCTCCCTCTAACCACCGTCATATTTGGGGACCGTGGGTAACGATTAAAAAACCGACCTGCTATACGCAGGGACTGGAACAGAGGACATGCAAACTTGATCCCAGCCATGTGGAAACCAGGACGATCCCTGCGTCGCATAACTGGGGCGATTGGGAAACACTGCAGGAACAGACCTGTACTCAGGACGGGATCTATCAGAGAGTATGCAAAAGGGATTCCAGCCATGTCGGGACATCGGTCCGTCCGGCGACGGGGCATGACTTTACTCCCTGGCACATGGTTATAAAACCTACTTTCAAGACCCCCGGGGTATATGAGCGTACCTGTAAAAAGTGCGGATATGTTGAGCAGGAGACGAAATCAGCTCCTGTTGCTGTTCCGGAATACTCCATTGTAATCCTGGTGGAAGATGCGATCCTGGCAGAGGATGATACCGAAGGATATCAGCCGGCACCTCTAACCTACCACGTTTCAGAAGTCGACCCCGAGGAAGGTCTTACGATCTGCTATTTTATCACTCTGATCAATAACGGGAAGAAGACCTGGTATACGGACGAAGTGAAACTGGGTGGAAACCGATATGAATCAATCGGCAGGGAAATCTATGTGGAACCCGGAAGCCGTCAAACGTTCATCTTTCATCACCAGATCAAAAGAGAAGACCTCAAGAGCAACTATTATCTCGGCAATCCTTACGGATATGCGAGTCTGAGCATTTCTGTTGACGCAATGGTAACGGACGACACCCATGACGGCAGTGTCGGTGAATCCAATGTAGTGAATTTTGAGTACACTTTTATAGATGATACCGGGGAAACAGGATGGGGCACCGAATTACCGGAAGAAGAATACCGGTATGTGGAAATGCGGCTGGAAGCAGTGAATTCCTCGCAACAGTACGGAGGGTATTCCTTTGGAGAGAAAGTCAATCTGCGCTGCACGGTGACAAATCTTTCCGCAACGGATACGATCACGGATGCTCTGCTGTACGATGGGTCAAGAGTGGGTCACGAAGGACAGCTCAACGAGGACATTGCGACAGTAGACGGCCTGGCACCCGGAGAAAGCAAAGCGTATGATTTTACGTATACCATAGAGAAGGAGGACGTAAAGAAAGGACAGGTCACACTCGGGTGTCAGATAGACTGGGTAGATAAAAACAGTACCATCAAGGAGGAACCGGATCAGTTTCATAGTAATGATCTGGTCATATCGACCATACCGGACCCGGGCGCGCTGTGTGTTACCCTGGAAGTTGATTCGTTCTCGAGAAACATGATGTACTATGAAGTGGGAGAGACCGTTGAACTGCTTCTCTATGTATTGAACCGAAGCATCTGGACGGATACTGCCATCAGGGAAATCGATGTGCACGGATTCGAGAACGAATATCAGGGAAACAATCCAGAACTCCCTTGTCCTCTGCTTCCTGAGGACATAGAAGTATTCCAGATAGACCACACGGTAACGGAACTCGATGCGTTGAGAGGATACATTGAATGTTCGGTTACGGTCTATGCCAGAGACCCGGAAGGCAATGATTACCCGTTTACAAGCAATTTGGCCAGAGCAGTGTGCGGAGAACTGCCGGAAGGGTATGAAGATCTGGTTTCCATCCATATGGACGAGATCAGCATACCGAAGAACGGGGGATCCTATATGGAGGACGAGCTCATCAAGTACCGTGTGACGATCAAAAACACGGGAACGGAACCCATCCACGGAGACTCCCGGACTTCCAAATATGAGAAACTGAAGTTGCTCCGAACGGTCGATCTTGCTCCCGGAGAGCAAATGTCATATGAATGGGAATACCGTGTTAGCGAGATCGATGTTTACAGAGGAACGGCAACATCGGCATCCTGCGTCCGGTTCCGGACAGGGGACGGTACTCTGGTCAGCAAGATGAGCAACAAGGTCACCAGCAAGACAGGGTTTGAAATCATCGTTCGTCCGGGCGGTTTCAGAGTGCCGTCCGAATCCAGACACGACAAACATTTCGGATCCGGCAGGTTCAAGTATAAGGAACTCGAGGAACGGTTTATTGAGTTCTACCCTGAGCGCTTTATCAAGATCAAGAATGCGCTGCAGAGCAAACTTTGGAAAGCGGTCGGAAGAAAGGCAATCGCTAAAGTCTGGACGGATGCCCAGTCGGAATGGAAGAATGAACTCGCTTCCGTCTATACGGAAGCGGCTAATGCGGCAGGGTCCGAACTTGCAATCTATCTGATGCAGGATGAGTTGGTCTTCGGCGAATTCCTAGACAGCTATATCATACTGACGGATTCGATTGCAGACGGACAGACGGACAAGGCGGCAAAGAGCGTTTCGGACTTGCTGGAGGATTACTGCAGAGAGCTCTATGTTGAAACGAACGGCGTTCCGGAAGAATGGTCCGATGACGCGGGAACAAAGCCGCTCCAGGTATGGCCTGGCAATACGCCGAGAAAGACTGAGAAAACGCTGGTGGAAGCGAATGGGAATACCGTGACCTACTCGGTCACATACCGGCCGGACCATATCAAGATACGGACGATCCTGGAGAACCAGCTTTCCATGACGGACCGGGCGGATGATCGCGCGGTGATCTACCGGAACGGGTACGGAATGTGGAAGATCGAGCGCGACCGCATCCTGGATGAACAGCTTCAGAAAGGGAATGATGCGCAGAAGAATGCGATTACCGGTTACATCCGTCAGTTCGACCGGATGGCGGAATCAAGAAGAGCCGTTCTGGAGCGGATCTATGACGAAACGCCGGATCTGACCGAACGGATTCTCTGCGAGATGATGGAACAGCAGGTGATTCTGCTCGACAGCCTTGTTCGCAGATAAACAGGAATACGGCTGACGGAGGGAGCACTTTGCGGGTTCCGCAAAGCTGAGCTTTCTCGAATATGGAAAGGGAGAAAAGAAAAGCAGCCTTTTATAGGCTGCTTTCGCATATATTGAATGATTTCAGATAATTCCGAGAGGAATCAGAACAATCAGCAGTATTGCCACAAGGCTCCATTCAGTAATCAGGAAAATACGTCTTGCCTTCGGCTTCATATCCGGAACATAGTTGCTTGCAAGGAAGAACGGAATATAAGTCGTGATGAACACCGGAATAACTCCCCACCATTTATAGACCCAGATAAAAGAATGATTACTCGTTCCCGCAAGAAAAGACTCAAACAATGCAAATAAGAGAGCCATTTCAATTGCGCCGACCAGTTTACAACTGATTCCTTTTCTTCCGTTTTTGGCAAAGTAGCGCTTGGTTCTGTCCTGAGGCAGCATTTTAAAAGATATGATTCCGGCAAGGGAGAACATCATGGAAAGTTCCCAGCAGACACCAATCAACAGGATAAACGTAGTAGATTCGTTGGAGACGGACCACAACGGATAACCGGTTATGTGACCGATAATCGCATTCGCTATTTCGTAGAGCCAGTGGACTCCATAAAGAGCAAGACCTGCAATGACAATTTCTTTGTTCTTTTTATGAATTTCGGACCAATAAACGTAAAAGACAACAGCGAGAATGAAAATGAAAGTCCAGTTAAAATTTTCCGTGCTTCTTACAACAATACTGTCCACCAGGCTTTTTGCTTCCTGTGAACCATCCCCCCAGAAAATGAACATAAATGATACCTCCGATTGATTTGACGTGTTCTTCTGAAGTTGAAAAAGAGTGACAATCTATCATTTGCGGATCATGGGATGCGTCCCTGATTAACCGCTATGAGTCAGCGTTCCGTTGATTCCGGGGTATAACCCACCTTTGCCACCAGACTTTGTCCTTGTGGCCCGGTGATCCATTCCAAAAGCTTCAGTGTGTTGCTGTCGGCGTCGGACCGGGTAACGGCATAGAAATCGGAAGCAAGGGGATAGGTTCCGTTTTCTATATTTTCAATAGTTGGAGCGACACCGTTGATCGACAGAAGTTTCACATGGAAGTTCTTCATCAGGGCGGTGCAATAAAAGCGGAAGGAGAATCCGATTGCATTCCGGTGATTTCTGTAAGGAGATACCTGCTCAACGATTCCGCCCATAGCAGAAAGAACATTTTCTTTATCTGCCGGCATAAGAGGCGTATCCCGCATGACGAACCGCTCCAGTGCAGTCTGGCTGCCGCTGCCCTCATCCCGCTGGAAGGCGAGAATCTTTCCGAGGCCTTTGACCCCGAACTGCTCCCATTTCGTGGTTTTCCCGGAATAAATACTTCTGATCTGTTCCAGCGTCATGTTGTCAACGGGATTATCGGGATGTACGAAGAAAACGAAAGCTTCTTTTCCAATCGGAGTATAGACCAGTTCGACTCCTTTTTCAGCAGCGTATGATTCCTGCTCTTCACTTGGACCGGCGACGAAGATGATGTCACATTCTCCATCCACAATTTTCTCATATGCCCATCCGGTTGTGCTGCAGGAAACGGTCTGACGGATTTTATAACCTTCCAAGCCGTTCAGATCGGGGTAGACTGCCTGAGCAAAGGAAGCATAAACGGGATACAGCGCAGTCGCACCATCCATCCTGGGAAGAGAATCAGTACCGGAAAACCGAAGAGAAGATTCTTCATCCAGCTTTTCAGCAAGAGTATCAGGCATAAACGGAGTATATGTCGCATAATTAAATGATTCCGGAACCGTAATATCCTTCAGATACTGATCATAACGATAGCAGCCCCAGATCGCGCCGGCAGTGAGTCCGGCAAAGATGAACCAGAGAATGAGCCGTTTCCAGTTCATCCACTGTGTCATAAGCCCTATGAGAAGCCATTCCAAAAGGGCACCGGCTATGATTACGCAAACCCGGGTGTACCAGTGAAGCACAAACATGCAAACGAGCAGAACAATGATGCTGATCACAATGGCATCAATTCCCGCCAGGATCCAGGTTACGCAGTTCAGGGCAATTCTGTTTCCTTTGGATGTTTCTTTACGCCGCGTCAGAATACGCCAGATTATGACCCCGAGGTTGGCTGCTATCAGAATATAAAGAATAGGCATGATCTAACCTCCTGACTGATGATCAGAATGAATCGCCGATCAGATTTTCAGCTTCTGAACTGTCCAGCTTTTCAATGGAACGAAGTTTTCTGGTGATCGCCCGGGACCTTGCCCCAATAAGAGTATCCAGGTCGGAATTCACTTGCTGGAGTTTTTGCTGGGACTTTTCCAGAATATCGCCGAATTTTTCAAATTCGGTTTTGACAGCGCCGAGCACAAGCCAGACTTCGCTGCTCCGCTTCTGAATGGCCAGCGTGCGGAATCCCATCTGAAGACTGTTCAAAAGAGCGGCCATTGTAGATGGTCCTGCCAGATTCACATGATAGACATTCTGAAGTTCTTCCACCATGCCCCGGTTGACTGCTTCCGCATAAAGACCTTCAAACGGCAGAAACATGACCGCAAAATCAGTCGTCCTCGGAGGATCGATATATTTGGAGCGGATATCTTTCGCCTCGCTCTTTAAACGGGAAATCAAGGCAGCGGCAGCTGCGGCTACGGTTTCTGCAGAACCGGAATCATACGCGTCCTGTAAGGTTGCATATGTTTCGCCTGGGAATTTGGCATCAATCGGCAGATAGACGGTGCTTTCTCCGTCTCCCGGAAGTTTAACCGCGAATTCCACAACATCAGAAGAACCTTCCTTTACGGCTACGTTCACATCGTACTGTTCGGGGGAGAGGATTTCCTTCAGAATAGCCCCGAGCTGCACCTCACCGAGAATACCGCGGGTTTTCACGTTGGAAAGAACTTTTTTCAGATCTGTGACTCCGGCTGCAACGGATTGCATCTCGCCAAGTCCTTTATAAACCTGCTCAAGCTGCGTGCTGACCAGACGGAACGATTCCCCAATACGGGTTTCCAGTGTTGACTGCAGCTTTTCATCTACGATCTGCTGCATTTTTTCCAGTTTTTCACTGTTCTCCTGCTGCATCTGGGCAATCCGGCGTTCCATGGTCTGACGGATCTGCTCCAGTTTCTGCTCGTTTGCCTGCTCGAAGGAGGAGAAACGGCGGTCCTGCATACTCATGGATTCGCTCTGAGAAGAGGAGAGGGTTTTTGAAAGTGATACGATCGAATTGTTCAGAGCAGACAGTCTGTTTTCCGTAGCGCGTTCAAAACCGGCGAACCGCTGTTCCTGCAGCATGTTGGCATCATGCTGATTATCAGTGATCATATCGTTATAGTCCCGCAGCTCACGATGAAGCTCGCGTTCCAATTCTGAAAGTCCTTTCGGGCGTCGGGGAATTGCAAGAAGCACGATAACGGCGATCAGTGCACACAGAATCAGAATCGACAAAATCAACAAAACGATAAAATCTGTGGTCAAATTAAATACCTCCGTGAAGTATAAATCCGGCTGCCAGGGCAGTCTGCGCCAGAACATAGGTTACCATGACGAAAAAGTTTCCCAGAACGGTTTTCTTTCCGAACATGTTATAAGCCAGAAGCCCGTCGCTGAGCATGAACATAAAACCGCCGAATGCAGCAAGCAAGTAGGCGGCGTTAAAGGAAACAAAAGAGAGATAGAGTGCGGCAGCACTCGTGCCTGAGAGAAGCGTTGCGTAGCAGATGGCCGGTATCATTAGTCTTTTCGGCGCGTGCGGAATCAGAAAATGCCGAACCAGAACCAGACATAGCGCGATCCAGGCAACAGAGATAATGGCTGTCAGATGCAGCCCCGGACGTGTTGACAGCATTCCGGCGATATAGCAGATATGCCCGAGGCCGAAGGAAGTAATCCCTCCGAGCACGTTCCAGTGATGCCTTCCAAGAAGGAAAACATCGCCGATCCAGCCGAACACCATTGCCAAAATGATAAGAACATTCGGTTTTGGAGCGGCAAGAAGATACAGGACGATGAGCGATGGCATATAAAGGGACTTGAAGATATAGCGGAGAATGCGGTTCTGCTTGGCATAGGCTGTCAGCATTACGCAGACAACCGGAAAATAGATAAATGCTGTATATAGGATAATCGGGTCCATAACGCACCTCCTAATAATAATATATCATATTATGAAGCAATATTGAAGACCCTTTTAAGTTGGAACGATACATTCGTTTTCTCCATTTAGATGGATTATAGAGATTTCCTTGGAAGACAATTTGATATATACAGTGAATAAAATTTTAAAAGAGGATAATTCTTTGGAAGAGTGCATATTCGTTTTCGAATGAGAGTTTCGGCAATTACCTTGCCTAAAGCGTTGATTCTCATGGACTTCGTTGATATAATAATATTGTCCCAAATGATCAATGGATTCTCCGCTGATTGATTCTGTTGAGGGTTAACTTATTCCTATGGAGGCTTTTATGGAACAGAAAAGACTGACGGCAGGTCCGCTGCTGAATGCAGATGGAATTCTCAGCGAAGCGGGATATGCCACTTCGTTGGTAAAGAAGTATGACAGGAATGCGGTAAAAGGAGGAAAAACGCGGATCAAGGAATGGGACTATTACCTCATTTATAACGACAAGTTCGGCGTTGCACTCACATTGGATGATAACAGTTATATGGGAATGGTTTCGGCTTCCTTTTTGGACTTTGAGCAAAGAAAAGAACGGACGGTTTCCCCAATGTTCTGGCTGCCATTTGGAAAAACAGGGTTTCCAGCCTCCAGCAAAGAGGGTAATGTTGAAAAATCGATGAAAGGCGCGTTTGCTTCCTTTACGCATGAAGATGGCGCAAGGCATCTGACGGTCTGCCTGGAGAACTTTGAGAATGGAACACCTTTTACATGCGAGTTTACGCTTACAGAAGAACCGGCTGATTCCATGGTAATTGCAACTCCTTTCCCGAAAAAGAAAACAGCATTCTACTATAACCAGAAAATTATTGGTATGAAGGCTTCCGGATATGCGGAATATAACGGAAAGCGCTATGATTTTGATCCGGAGAACAGTTTCGGCCTTCTGGACTGGGGAAGAGGCGTCTGGACTTACAACAATACCTGGTATTGGAGTGCAGCACAGGGGGTTGTGGACGGTCTGCGATTCGGGTTCAATCTGGGATATGGATTTGGAGACACCTCCAAAGCAAGTGAAAACATGATTTTTGTAAACGGCAGAGCACAAAAACTGGACCGCGTCGTTTTTGAGATTCCGCAGAAGGATGGAAAAGATGATTTCCTCAGCCCATGGAGCGTGCATGATAACGAGGAAAGGCTGAATCTGACATTCCGCCCGTTCCTAGACAGAAAGAGTAAGACCGACGTGCTCGTGATCTGTTCAGATCAGCATCAGGTGTTCGGAACATTTTCCGGTACCGTTACACTGGATGACGGTACGGTTCTGAATCTCACGGGTCTGACCGGATTTGCGGAAAAAGTAAAGAATCGGTGGTAACTGATGCACTTTGATCGGGAGAGCTTGCTCTCCTTTTTTTCTTGCATCACGAAAGTATGCATGCTATAATATATTGATTCATTATGGGGAGGTACGCTTTGCGCATTCTAGGAATCGACCCCGGATACGCCATCATGGGATATGGGGTGATTGAGAAAAACGGTCAGTCGATCACGCCGGTTGATTTCGGCGTCATCGAGACGGATAAGTCGATGCCGTTTCCGGAAAGACTTGAAAAACTCTATCTTGGGACAAGACAGCTTTGTCAGCTGTATCATCCGGATATGGCGGTTTTTGAAGAGTTGTTCTTCTACCATAATGTTACGACGGCAATCGCCGTAGGTTCGGGAAGAGGCGTCGCGATCTTAGGAGTACAGCAGAGCGGGATTCCGATTTATGAATTCACGCCGATGGAGATCAAGCAGGCGGTCTGTGGAAACGGTCATGCGGATAAAAAACAGGTACAGCAGATGATCCGTGTTTTGCTGGGGCTGAAAAACATTCCGAAGCCGGATGACGCAGCTGACGCGCTTGCAGTAGCCCTGTGCCTTTCCTTCCATGCCGGTCCGGCACAGGAAGAATACCGCATCAAATAGGAGAAAACATGTACGCATATATCAAAGGTTATGTGGAAGATGTCGCACTGGATCACGCAGTGATTGAAGCGGCAGGAGTCGGTTACGAGATCTATTGCAGCTCAATGACTTTGAAAACGCTCCTTGTCGGGTCAACAGGCAAACTCTATACTTATCTGCATCTGGCGGACGGCGTCCAGGCACTGTATGGCTTTTCCAACCTGGAGGAAAAGGAGATGTTCCGTAAGCTGATCGGTGTGACCAGGGTCGGGCCGAAGCTCGCAATTGCGACCCTTTCGGTTATGACACCGCAGGACATCAGAGCTGCGATTATGACGGATAATCCTTCCGCATTCGACCGTGTTTCCGGCATGGGCAGAAAAACAGCCCAGAGAGTGATTCTGGAACTTGCGGGACTGGTAAAGGATGAGCCTTCCGCAGTAAAATCCACCGAAGCAAGCCCGGCTGCGGAACTGAATAACATGAGAACGGAAGCGGTAGCGGCATTGACTTCTCTCGGATATGACGGACTTTCGGCATCTCGTGCCGTTGCGGCGGTACAGGATGCGGGAAGTATTGAGGACCTGATCACAAAAGCGCTCCGCAGTATGGCAAAGGGGTAAAGGATGCAGGATGAAAGATTGATCACTTCTTCGCTGCGCGAAGAGGATGTGAAAAATGAATATAGTTTACGACCTCATTTTCTGACGGAGTATATTGGTCAGGAAACCGTAAAAGAGCATATGCAGATCTACATCGAGGCTGCAAAAACCCGTGGGGAGTCTCTGGATCATGCATTGCTTTATGGACCTCCGGGACTTGGAAAAACGACGCTTGCCGGAATCATTGCCAATGAGATGGGGGTTTCCCTGAGAGTAACTTCGGGGCCTGCGATAACACATGCAGGAGATCTGGCGGCACTTCTGACCAACCTTTCACCGGGCGATGTTCTGTTTATCGATGAGATTCACAGACTGAATCCTAATGTTGAGGAAGTTCTCTATCCCGCGATGGAGGATTTTGCTCTGGATATTATCATCGGAAAAGGTCCTGGAGCTAGAAGCATCCGTCTTGATCTTCCCAAGTTTACCCTGGTTGGAGCCACGACAAGGCTCGGAATGCTGTCATCCCCGTTACGCGATCGTTTCGGAATCAAGGAGCAGCTGGAACTGTATTCACCGGAAAGCCTGAAAGAGATTATCGTCCGCAGCGCGGAGATTCTGAAAATCGAGATTGATGAAGAAGGCGCACTGGAAATTGCCTCCCGCTCGAG
>JAEEGL016014261.1_pt1 | contig 10953 bp, 7 predicted proteins | sample 9134231 | NCBI WGS metagenome assembly JAEEGL01 (sample SAMN16246548, study PRJNA631951) | gut metagenome | biome: gut microbiome; feature: rumen; material: fiber-attached | host: Bos | place: Iran: Karaj | collected 2018-10 | reverse complement strand
TACAAGGCGTGCATCGATGCCTATGGAAGTAAGCATCGCACAGAGGTTCGCGCCGTCGCCCGGTCTGCCCTCCGCCACAAGAACGGGAGCCTTCACGGATATGTTCGTAAAGGATGAATATTCGTTGTTAAGGCTGATAGTGTCGTCAAGCGCTTCAACCGTAACACGGTAGGTCTTTAAGCCGGCATCCGTCTGAGTGTCATAGAAGGGGATAAGGCTCGTGCCTTTTGAAAGGTTTACGGTCTTTCTTTCGGTAAGTATCCTGCCCTGATAAAGTGAAACCACGGCTGTGGTGGATATGTTGCTCTCAACCTCCACCATTACCTTGAAGATCTCGCCGGTTCCGACATTGTCCGGTATGGTAAGATCACTGACATATACTTCCGGGGAAGAAGATGTGGGCAGGGTATAGGCTTTTACGTCACAGCCCGACATAGTCACATCGGCGACGGTATCTTTGAGACTTCCTATATTCTCCGCTCCGTCGGATATAAGTACGAGCCTCTTCGCATATCCTTCCGGCATAAGTGAAAGTGCAAGGCTTACAGCATCCTGAAGATTGGTGGCCGAAGGATCGACGTTGGTCTGCGTTCCGTGATATATGCACTTATCGGATACGAAGTTCTCGACCGTGGGAGATTTACCGACCGAAACAACGCCGACATAGTCCCTGTCCGATTTGGTCTTGATCGCGCTGTTGATGAATTCGGTAACATTCCGGCTGTGCTCTCTTGTACTGTCCGATGCATCGACGATGAATACGGTTGCGATGCCCGTACCCTTTTGCAGAATGGTTACGCCCGAGAGCGCAAGTATCAGAAGGGATGCGACGATGCTCCTCAAGATCAGCGTCTTTATCTTGAATTCCCGGGATCTGAGGCGCATGAAGCGCACCGAAAACACCAGCAGGAAGACGATTGCCGGTATCAATAACAGTATTAAAGGTTGTTCTATGCTGATTCCCATGATTAATCCTTAATGTAAACTATCCATTCAACAGTGAGAATAAGGAGCAGCAGGATGATGATAAGAGGCCTGTAGCTTCTTGCGGAGGAGGTGGTGGCATCGACCACAACAGTGTTTTGATCTGCGCTTCCCGCGGAAGGAGAAGCCTTTACATATCTGCTTTCGGTCGTGTCAAAGTTTACCGCAAAGGCCTCCGTTTTGTCGTTGCCCTTGTCCAGGATATATGCTCCCGGGGTGTCGGTATCTCTGAACAATACCGGGAGTTCTCGCAAAAGCTCGGATTTTCCGTTGGGACGGATAACGGAGGGTGTGATGCCGTCGGGCGAAGTGCCGATCCTTACGCTGTTGCCGCAATACACATTGTTTACCGACAGAAGATCGGAATTACCCATATCCGATACGAGATTCCATATGAGAATGGGGAATCTGTAATCGAGAGGAAAATCGGTCGAGTGCATATCGAAGCCGATAAAGCCGATCTTCCTGCCGTCGTAGTCACCAACGAACCCTGCGGTGCCGTTTCCTGCCGCTATGAAGGATTTTGCCCATACCGGCTGCTCCGCCGTCATAACGGAGGTCACGCCGAAACGGTAACCGGAAAGTCCTGAGGTGTATGCGCTGTCTTCAAGCGTAAGATAGAGGTTCTCCTTCGTTTCGGCCATGGTGAAAAACCTGCCCGGATCGCAGTTTATGAAAAGAAGATTGCCGTCGGAGGGAAGTTCCTCCGGAAGCATATCCTGACCGTCTATGATATAGAGATCGTAGCCTTCGGCTGCCTTGCCCGAGAAGGTCTCGGGATCGTTGGTCTCGTGAAGGGTGATGTTCTCGTTTAATTCTATGGCCTTTTTCAGGTATATGTTTCTGGATGTGAGAAGAAGGACGTGTCCGCTCTTCTTTGTGCTGCTTATGCAGTAGGTGGTGTTGTCATGGAGCAGTGCATCGGACGTGTTGATCTCGGCTTTCAGCACAGTGCCCTGAAAATCTGTATTGTCGAAATAAACGACCTTGCTTTCTCCGGCCTCCAGGGTGTAGGAGGAGACGTTCAGAAGGCTGCCGTCGCCGTAGAGGTTCACATCGCCCGAAACCGCGGATGAGCCGTGGTTCGTGATGCAGGCAAGAACGGTGAGCATATTGTTCTTCCTTGCGGAGCTCACATAGTCTACAGATACGTTCTCGGCGGGAGTTGCGAAATTGTAGATGGTTCCTTTGAGGCCGCCCAGGGAAAACGGAGAATCCGTAAAAGCATTTACGGTGAGAGAAACGTTTCCCGCAGCAAGGCCCTGGCATATGGAAAGACCGCCGGAACAGTCACCGGCAAGGGTAGTGGCTTCAATGGAGTCGATCGCGCTTAAAACGGCCGATTTGTCGAGAGAGGCGGAGAGAAGGGAAGTTGTTCTGTCGGAGCAGGCGATGACGGTTACCGAGGTGTTGTCGGAGAGAGTTTTTACATATTCCCTCGCCGCATTTTTTGCATAGTCAAGCCTTGTCTTCCGGTTGTTTAAGAGTGTGCTCATACTGCCGCTGTTATCGATCAGAAGGACCACATTCTCCGAGATCTCAGCCTCCGAAGCCGTATAGGGAGACATCAGCGCGAAGACCAGAACAAGTATGGATATGATCTGGATTATAAGTAAGCTATTTTTTTTGAGCTTTTCCCAAGGAGTGTCGGATTCCTTGTTTCTGTACATCTCGTTCCACAAAAAAAGCGAGGGAACGTGATGAGGCTGGGCCTTCTGCTTCAGCAGATACATGATGATGACCCCGGGGATCAACAGCAGCAGGAAAAGCGGCCATAGATGCATAAAACGCATGTTCTAACCTCTTAATATGTTATCGTAACTGTTTTCGGTGCTTGCCAGGAAATATTTGGCACCGTATTTTCTGCAGAGTCCTTCGATGTTCTTAAGGAATTTTTCGCGTGTAGCGGCATATTCCTTCGCGAGAGAGGATGAACCCGTAACCTTTATATTCTTTCCTGTCTCCGAGTCGATCAGGCTGAAAGTGCCGGAAAGGTCGGGGGAGAGTTCTTCGGAAGAGAGCACCTGTATCAGGAAGATCTCCTGTTTTTTATGCGCAAGATATTTTATCACTCCCTCTATATCCGGGCTGTAAAAATCGGAAATAACGATCGACATGCCGCGGAGTTTGATATCTTCGGAGGTTATGCTCTTCAGGAGATCGTTCTCACCCTCGGGCTTTAACATCGAGAGGTTGTCCGTGATACGGGAAAAACCCTGTTTTCCGGTGACTCCCTTCAGGGTCTCGCATTTGTTGTTTTTAAGGAAGTTCAGTATGACCCTGTCGGAGTGATCCAGTATGCAGTAGGAGAGGGCGGCCGCGATCTGCTTTGCGAGTGTGATCTTGTTCTTTTCGCCGTAGTTCATCGAGGCGCTTCCGTCGATATAGATGCGGAACAGACCTTCTTTTTCCTCCATAAAGAGCTTTATGAAAAGACGGTCAAACCGGGCATATGCGTTCCAGTCGATACGCCGTATATCGTCTCCGGGCAGATATTCCCTGAAGTCCGAGAACTCGACGCTGCTTCCTTTGGCATTCGACTTTCGGCCGCCGTTGGCGCCTGCGGCAAGCTTCATTCTCAGATTCATCCTGAACAGCGCAAGGCTTTTATAAAATTCGGCATTAAAGGTGTCGTCGTAAACCATTTATTCGGTAACCTCTGAAATGATCCGGGAAATGACGGCGTCTGTTGTTATGCCGTCTGCCATGGCTTCAAAAGTGACTGCGATACGGTGGCGGAGAGCGGGATAGGCAACCGCGCGTATATCTTCAAAAGAAACGTTTGCTCTGCCTTCAAGAAGGGCTCTTGCCTTTGATGCGTTGAATATGGCCTGAGCCGCACGGGGAGAGGCACCGCAGGATACGTATTTCTTAATGTAGTCCGTTGCACCCGAAACTTCGGGATGTGTTGCTACCACAAGCTTGAGTGCATATTCTTCTACCGCGGACGAAAGCTTTATGTCGCGGATGATATTTCTGATCTTTATGATCTCTTCACCGCTCATTATGGGGTTGATCTCAACCTTTTTGTTTGTGACGGTGATATCCATGATCTGCTTCAGTTCTTCGAGTGTCGGGAAATCCACCTGGATCTTGAACATAAAACGGTCGAGCTGTGCCTCGGGAAGAGGGTAGGTGCCTTCGTTCTCGATCGGGTTCTGAGTTGCAAGCACCATGAAGGGGGCGGGCATCTCATATGTCTTCTTGCCGACGGTCACGGTCTTTTCCTGCATGGCTTCCAGAAGAGCGGACTGTGTTTTCGGAGTGGCGCGGTTGATCTCGTCCGCTAGGACAAGATTTGAGAAGATCGGGCCGGGCTCAAAGGAGAACACATTGTTTCCGTTTTCTTTTATGATGAGGTTTGTGCCCGTAACGTCGGCGGGCATAAGGTCCGGTGTAAACTGTATTCTTGAAAAGGCTATATTGAATACCTTTGCTATCGTCTTTACCAACTGTGTTTTTCCGAGACCGGGCACACCTTCGAGGAGTACGTTTCCGTTTGTGAGCATCGCGATGATGACCTCGCGGATGACTGTCTTCTGGCCGATTATGCCCTTACCGATCTCTTTTTCGCAAAGAGTGACTTTTTCTACGATCTCATGTAAATCTTTTTCTTCCATTTTCATATTCTCCTACTCTGAAAGCTCCGAAAAATAGTTCTTTACAACATCCTTCATGGCGTCCGGCACGGATGATGAGTTGAGCGCCGAATAAGCCCTTCCGGTGTAAGCGGATATCACTGTTTCATAATCAGCGGCAGTGCCCGAGAAGGTAAGGCCGTCGGATGTCTTTATGGTCTGGTTTTCTTCTCCGCCGTTGTTCTTGCCGGAGATCGAGAAGGCTTCAAAATCTTCGGGAATGGTGATCATCTCGCCTTTGCCGCTTTCTCTTTCATAACCCTTGTCGGAACCCATATTCCAGCCGCCGCCTTCACCAAAGCCCTGACCCTGGCCCTGACCTTGGCCCTGACCCTGACCCTGACCTTGGCCCTGGCCTTGACCCTGACCCTGACCTTGACCCTGACCTTGACCCTGGCCTTGACCTTGTCCCTGTCCTTGATCCTGACCTTGCTGACCCTGCTGACCCTGCTGACCCTGCTGTCCTTGTTGACCCTGCTGACCTTGCTGACCTTGCTGTCCCTGTTGACCCTGCTGACCTTGCTGTCCTTGCTGTCCCTGTTGATCCTGCTGGCCTTGTTGACCCTGCTGGCCCTGCTGATTCTGTTGCCCCTGTCCGGAAGATGAGGGATCCTGCATCGAAGCATCGGCAAACTCGCCTGAAGGATTTTCGATTGCGGAAGAAGGATCTGCCATCATCGAAGCCGTTTTTAAGGCCGAATCCTTGAAACGCATATCTGCTAATTCGCTGTCCTCGGCGAGCTTTTTAAGCGCTTCGGCAAATTTTGCCTTGTCCTCCGCGGACAGTGACTCGCCGTAGTCTGACAATTCGTTCAGCGTCTTGCGGTCAAATCTGTCTTTGGCTTTTCTTACGTCTGTTTCGGATTTTGAGTCTTTCAGCTCTTTCATCGCGTCGCGGTAGAGTGCCTCAAGCTTTGCCATTTCTTCGGGCGAGAGTTCGGGGATCTCCGCGAGTTTTTCGATCTCTTTCTCCATCTCTTTTTCCGCTTCTTCCGCCAGTTCTTCGACCTCATGGGCGTGGATGGCTTCTTCGGTAGCCGGAGTGTCTATAAAGAAGGTTCCCGCGATGACAAAAGCGAGAGAGAACAGTATGATCACACGGGAGGTACGCACCTTGCGGCGGAAGCAGTTTGAAAGATCGAATGATCCTATGCTCTGCAATGTATCCCGTCTCTGTATGACTGACATATCGTCTGTCTCGTCGATGTTTTCGAGCGCAGTGGAAAGTCTTTCCTTCAAGCCGCATTTGTCACCTTCGGCGGCCGATCTTTTCAGGTCGGGCATAAGGATCAGGGATGCGGTAAAGAAACCGATCAGGCACAGTACAAGAACGCCGAGACCGTAAAAATATGCCCGGTAGATAGGTATGAACAGCGAAACGAGCATAACCGCAAGGAAGCCCGACAGACCTGCAAGGAAACCGTTTGAAAGGGCGTCCGTCAGTCTTCTTCGCATAAGTTTTCTTCTTATTCTTTTTATAAATCCGATTATGGTCTTTTTATCCACGTTTTTTCAGCCTCTTTGTTCTTGAGAGAGCGGATGCCGCAGCCTTCAGCATAAGGCTGCCGACGATGAATTGAACGATGAAACCGACAAGAGCCCAGTGCTTAACGAAAAAGTTGTTGGGATCGATGCCGGCAGTGCTGTCGAATATATTTGCCATTCCGTGATAGGTGGAACCGAAATTGAAGCCCACATACTTATCCAACACATCGAACACGGTCGATGCCGGATTCAGATAGAGGATGAAGTAAGCCCAGTCTCCGACGGTGTCGGGAGCTGATGTAAGGTGTGAGGCATTATAGGCGGCCATGGAAATCAGCTTTATGGAAAAAGTCAGTATGATGGTTCCTATGATAAGCAGAAATGCCATCGCGAGGTTTACCGCCGAGGCATGGGAGGACTTCTTTGTAACTGTGGAGAAGTAGATGCCGAAAGCGGAGAGGTACATGGCTGTGAAGATGATCGAAAGGAACACCGCAAACAGCTGGAGTAGCGAAATGCCTCCGTACAGGAGCACCACCGTCATAAACGGGAGCAGCGATACTATCGTTAACAGCATATAAGCCACTGAGGAGAGGTATTTGCCCAGGATTATGTCCGTGTTTGACAATGTGGTCGTCATAAGTACATCGAGGGTCTGTCGTTCTCTTTCGTTGGAGATGGCAGGGCCTGTCTCAACGGGGGCAAGAATGCTGATGATGGCGCATTCCGTTATAACCATTCCGTCGAATACCCAGGTGAAAGCCTGTATTTCAAACTGGTTGAAATTTGCCAGATTGGCATTGCTTATAAGGAGAATGAAAAGGAAGATGAGGGCAGCAAGGATGTTTATCACAAAAATACCCACTGCCATGTTCTTTCTTTTGGCTTTGATGCTCATATCCTTTAAGAGCACGGCGTTTTTAAGCTTGATCGGCAGCATTTGTGTTTACTCCTTCCATAATATTCAGGAATACGTTTTCGACGTCTTCGCGTTTCTTTGAGAATGTCAGTACGGGAACATCGTTGAGCACGAGCTTTTTCAACAGTCCCGCATATTCGGCGTCTCCCGCCGCGGCGGTAAGGGATATCATATTGTTTATGACCTCGGCCGTCTTTACAAAAGGACATTCTCTGATCAGCGAAAGGGCACGTCCCGGTTCTCCCGCAAAGGTTATCTCTATATGCTCCGCACCCGATGAAAGGGAGAGGGCGTCTCCCACGGAACCGTTGAACTTCATTTCGCCGTGGCTGATTATGCCGATCGAAGAGCACATTTCTATGAGTTCGGGCAGGATGTGGGAGGATATGATTATCGTCTTTCCCATAGCCGAAAGGTTTTTGAGTATCTCCTTCAGCTCGTGGCGGGCCTTCGGATCAAGACCGGAAGCGGGCTCGTCGAGAAAGAGGATGCGGGGATTCTGTACAAGGGCTCTCGCTACGCAGAGCTTCTGTTTCATTCCTCTTGAGAGCGAATCGACCTGTGTGTCTGCCTTGTCGGACAGATTTACAAGTTCGAGAAGATTTTCGGTAAGCGTGTCGGCGGCTTTGCCCCAGATGTCATATGCACCCGCGAAGAAGTGGAGGTACTCGGAAGCAGTGAGATCGGCATATACGCCGAAAAAGTCGGGAACATAGCCGACTTTGCCTCTCAGGGCTCTTGATTCCTTGCCGGAGAGGACACTGTTTCCGTCTATGATCACGGATCCGCTGTCGGCCTTTTCGAGACCTACGCAGATCTTCATTGTCGTTGTTTTGCCGGCACCGTTGGCTCCGACGAAACCGAAGAGCTCGCCGTCTTTTACGGTGAGCGAAAGATTGTTCAGCGCCTTGAAGGGGCCGAAGGATTTGTTCAGGTTTTGTATTTCAAGCATTTCGACTCCTCCTTAGTTTGATCCGGTCATCGGAATGGCCGTGTATATGACTTCGATGATGTTTTCGTCCGCATAGTGATCGTTTGCCAGAAGTGAAGCCGGAGCTTCCGAATTAAAGCATATGAAATACGGATCGGTCGTGAGGAGCGAGGGGTGTCCTTCGGCGTTTAAGCCGAGCTTATTGCACATCTCTTCCCTGCTCGGTGAGCCTTTAAAGCTAATCCTGTATTTGTTGCGGATCGTGTAATAATCAAGAGGCATATCGTCAAGTCCCGGAATATCGCGTATAAGACTTTCGATCGTCTGGCGCTTCAGGTATTCCCTCTGGAACTCGGTATTTCTGAAGCCGAGGAAGTAATACGGGAAGTTTTTGGAGGTTACTCCTATGCCGTCAATAAGTCCACAGATACTTGCCCGGTTGGTGTAATACGGTTCGGAGATCGATGAGTGCGGCGTTATGTGCGAAAGCTCCACCGATTGGCCGGGGGTAAGCGTTCCGAGGTTGTAGATCAGGAAATCCATCAGGATACAGCAGTTTTCAAGCGTGAGCTCCGAATTGTTCGTAACCGTTCCCTTGAGCTCATAGTCTTCATAGGAGGCGTTTATCGCTAAGGAATATCTGCCCGAATCGTCGAACGAGCTGAAGTTAATGAACGCAGATGAAAGGGCCGCATCGCTCTTTAAGGAAATGGCGCGGCTGTCCTGTTCGTCAAGCCATGCAATGTTGTAGTTTGAAAGGTTTCCGTAGGAGTTTGGGTTGTAGTAATAACTGTAATAATCGGCCAAGAGTTTCGGATTGCTGTCTTTTGCAAAATTCAGTACATATGCGCGGTTTTTCGGCAATATTACGCCTGCTACGGTGTTGATACTTGCGACATTTTCCGTGAGTTCGGTAAACTGCACCGCATTGACTCTCGGTCTGGATATTCGGGTGATAAGGCTGGCCGCAAGCACGAGCAACGTTGTGGAGATCGCGAGCACAGTCTGCACGGGCCACAGGTAAATGGACTTTTTTTTCTTTTTCAATATGAAATAAGCGCTGAAACCCAGGGCGGCATAAGTCGCAAATATCAGGAAATATATCGGTATCGGGATGAGATCGCCGATGCTCAGGTCTTTCGCAAGGCTTGTGTGGTCGGATCCGTTGTCGGAATAGTAATAGCCGCCGTTCATATACTTGTTGTATATCTGTTCGCCTTTGAATCTCTCTATGATATAGGTTATGGACGAGATAAACTCGGGTGAGGACACAAAGGGTTCCTTTGAAATATCCACAGACATCGCGCAGACGGTTCCCTGACCGTAGCTTATATAGGATGCCAGAACATAAGAACCGCCGTTAAGATCTTCGCCGTTAAGAACGGGGGTGCCGGTCTTTATCTCGGTGATCATGGCGCTCACCGGCTTCGTCACGGAAGCATTCGTAGAGGGGCTGCTTCCCTGATTTCTCAGGTACTTTTCATAGAAGTTGATAACGTCGATGCAGGCGTTATACGTACAAAGATCCTGAAAATCCTTCTCCTTTTCTTCCATTTCCGAGACAGTATAGTATTTCAGCATTGTGCTGTAGGAGTCACTGTTGTAGTAGGTCCAGAAAGTATCCAGGAACAGATCGGAATACTGTTCGTAAAGCAGAGCGCCTTTCTGGTCATCATATATAAGGGAAAGGTATTCCTCGGATGTGAAAAACGAGGGATCTATGCTCCTTGCGACTGTGGAAACGCAGAGATCGTAATCGTATTCGTATTTCATGTAGTCCGCAATATCAACCTGCGGTTTGGTGAAAGTGGCTCCGAAGTATGTTTCCACATTTCTGAGACTGTCGAAGTCGATCGCGTCAAGTTCCGGAAAGCCTTTCAGTACTTTGGAGGCGCCCGTTCCCGTACCGACGATGAGAAGGCCGCCGTCGATCACCCAGTTCATTATTGCCGCTCTCTGTACTTCGCTGAGACGGTCGCCGGAATAATCGGTCAGGATGATCGCCGACAGAGGAGAGAGCGCTTTGTGATCTTCCGGTATCGATGTTTCGCTGAGCCTTGTGAGAGCGAGGCTGATCGCCGGTATCGATTTAAGCCCCGAACCCGACAGGAACGAGAGGGCATTGTAATCATCACAAAGAATACCGACCTTTGCGGTATCCGACATATTGTTTGTATTGAGGGGGAAGTGGTGCTCCGTGAGAGTTTTCCCCTTTGCGTTTTTGATCTCCACCTTGCAGATTGTCACCGGAGCGGCGATCTGCGCGACAAAGGTCAGCGTTTTTGAAGAACCGGACGCGATGGAGACTTTTTTCTCGTAAGCGCATACTTCACTATTGTTTAAGGGAATGCTGAGCCAGACCGAGCCTTCGAAATCGTCGCCGTGGTTGGAGATGCCGATCGAGAAGGGCTCGTAGGTGTTTGCCTCTATGAATCCGTTGTAACCGTATGAGATCTTTACGTCAAAACGTCCATCCTTTGAGGTGAAAGCGGAATCCGAGACGGGAAACGAAGATGCGCCGGCGCGTAACGGAGCCGGCAGTGTGAAGATAAGGGCAGCGGCAAGAAAGGCCGCTGTTGCTTTAAGCAGAAACTTCTTGAAAAACATTTTTTCATACTCCTTATGTGATCCCAAATTACAATGATTATATAATAAATCATCGGGAAATGCACTATGTTCCGTGAAACATATACAGTTGTCCCCCTACAACTATTTGCCGAAAAAAAGACAATCCTGTTTCGGAAAATTTTTAATTTTTCCCATTAATATCGGGAGGGCATTTTTTCTTGATTTTTTCACATTTCTAATGTAAGATAAACTTCGTATGTGTATAATTGGGGCAAATATTTCAGGAGGACAACCAATATATGGATTTCTTCACTGTTCTGACGTTCCTGGGAGGCATAGCGTTCTTCCTTTTCGGAATGGATACAATGGGAAAATATCTGGAGAAACTGTCCGGGGGCAAGCTTGAAAGCGTTCTCGCGAAGCTTACG
>JAEEGL015723931.1_pt1 | contig 10953 bp, 7 predicted proteins | sample 9134231 | NCBI WGS metagenome assembly JAEEGL01 (sample SAMN16246548, study PRJNA631951) | gut metagenome | biome: gut microbiome; feature: rumen; material: fiber-attached | host: Bos | place: Iran: Karaj | collected 2018-10 | reverse complement strand
GTCGGGAAAAGTTGCGCGAGGTCCCCTAAAGTTGCGGGCATGAAAAAAGCCTTGAAACACAAGTGTTTCAAGGCTTCGTGTGGTGGAGATAAGCGGGATCGAACCGCTGACCTCTTGAATGCCATTCAAGCGCTCTCCCGAGTGAATCGGTTACGTACCCCCGGAAACCGATTTGCTCGGGGGAGCGTTTTTGCGTGGAGAAGGGCTTGGAATCATGCAGCTTCGCACATTCGACATTTCAAAATCCTGCCTATACAATGAAAGCAGCTAAAGGAGGTCCCGATAATGGCCAAGGTAAAGCAACTGACGCTGGACCGATATGAGCATGGCTTGATGGTCCGGGCGTTGTATGAAGAATGGCATCGTATGCTGGAAGAGGGAAAACCGACAGAGGATATGGAGGCCCTGATCCTGAAGGTCATTGACGCACCAGCGAAAAAACAATTTGGGAGGGTTTGAACATGATAGAACTTACATACCACCGCGAGGGCGATTATTTGATTCCCGATCTGCTGCCACCGTTCCCCAACATTGGAGTGTGGGGCCAGCGCAGAAAGCACTATCTCCAGCATTTTCACGACGGCATTTACACCGGAATGCTGCTTTCCGGAAAACTGAACGCTCACTTGGAGGAGATCGACCGCTCAGCGAATGAGATGTTCAATCTGTTGGTCAAGCAGTACGCCGCCCGTGAGGATGTGACGGAGCAGCTTAAGGCAGAGAACCAAATGGAGTGGGTTCGCCGGAAGAACAATATCTGGGAGCGGGTGAACGATATTATTATGTCAGAGTTAATCTATAGCTAATATCACAAAAGTGCGGCGAGCAAGCCTACGGGCTCGCCGCACCTTTTTTCAATGTGATTTGTTTGCCGGCAAGTGGAGGGAACACAGTTCAAAGTTTTGAGAAAATGATCTCCAGATCCTCCTCGCTGGTGGGCATTGTCTCAAGAACATGGTTGTCAATGGCGTCTAGCATGATCTTCTCTTTCTCTTTCAGCCGGTCGTAGATGGCCTGATCCATCGACCAGGGACCATCGTCGGTCCGATAATCCGTGCCGAGATAATAATATTGCGTGTACTGCCCGACCAGGAGACCCAGGCGGTGTATCCGATCCTTGGACTGAAGCAGATGTACCAGGTTGTAGCTGTATTCAAAATACACGGCGTCATGACAAACGCTGTGCAGTGACACGGACTCAGCTAGTGTGTGAGGATTGGTCAACAGTACCTGTATTGTGCCGTTACGGAAATCGGAGAGAATCTGTTGTCGCTCCTCCAGCGGCACCTCGCCGTAGACGCAGCGGCAGCGGACACCGCGCTTTTCCAATTCTGCGGACAGACGGTGGATGCTGTCGATGAATATGCACCAGAGGATGATAGGCTTGCCCTCGGAGGTCAGTGTTTCCGCTAACTCGACACATTTGCGGAATTTGGGTGGTGTACCGCAGCCCTCAATCATCGCCCGGATCTCGCCACTATAGTCTGCAAAGTCGATCTCATCAGCATCCATACTGTCGTCCAGTAGGTATTCAAAATCCCTGAGATTCAGACTCTCCAACAGGGCACGGGGGTTGGATTCCAACTGAAGGATGCGGATCAGAAGTGCCAACTTATTCTTTTTGTGCTTCATGGACAGGATTTTCAGAATCCTGTTCTCATCATCTCCTGCCTCGGTTGATACCATGGCGTCAGGATTGGCGTGCGGTACGCCCAACTGATCCTTTGTTGTGCGGCAGAAGAAGGGCTGCAGCTTATCATTCACAGCCTGCACGTCTTGGGCAGTGGGATTTCTCAACTGGGCGGGTGTAAAGCCGAAGAATTCCTCGTACTCGTAAGGGAAGAGAATATGCAGCAGATTATAGATGTCCGTGTAGGCGTTGGGTAGGGGCGTTCCGGTCAGCGCGACCACATAGGCGGCGTCCTGCGCCACCTTGAGCGCGTGAGAGGCATACTCCCCACCGATGCGCTTGACCTTGTGGACCTCGTCGAAGACCAGCAGGGTCCTGTCTTCTGCCAGCGTCTTCAGAATGTCATCCAGCTGGCCGACGGATTCATAGTTGACCAGAATCAGATTGCAGCCGCCGGACTCGTATTCCAACGCCGTGCGTCGGTCACGGGCACTTTTATAGGCCGGATCATGGACATTCAGCACACGCAGAGGTTCCTTGACGCCAAAGCAGGCGGCGAACTCGTCCATCCAGGAGCCGAAAGCGTTCTTTGGACAGATCACCAGAATTCGCTTTACCAGCCCCTTGGTGGAAAGATAGGCATACATGCCGAGGACGGAGGCGGTTTTCCCGGAGCCGGGAACAGAAAAATTCGCCGACTTCTGCATGGAGCACATGAAGAAGGAGTCCCACATTTGCCGCTCCCGCAGCGGGCGCACCATACGACTGTCCACCACGGCTTTGTATTTTTCGTAGCGTTCGGCCAGCTTCGGGTCATGGGCTTTCAGCTCCCCCCCCAGACGGGAGCGAATCTCAATGTGTATTTCACGGGCTGCTATGTAGTCCTGCAGTGCATTGGAGACGTGAAAGGACAGCTGTCGTTTTTCAGCCTCATGGGAAACCAACTCAATGATCTTTTTGTAGTCCAAATAGGTCAGAGCGGGTTTGAAGCGCAGGAAACCAGGCAGCGCTTCTTTGACATAGCGGCGCAGATAAAGCTTATAAAAGCCGCCTGCCAGGAAAGCGTCCGTCTCCTCGGCTGGGAAGCGCATCAACAAAGCGCCGTCATAGTCGAGCAGCCACATCAGAGATTCTCCCGCAACGTGGCGACGACAGCCTCCAGGCGGTCAAGCTGCCGCTCGAAACGGCGCAGTTCACTGTCATTCATCTTCAGCAGAATGTTTGCGTCAATCTCATCCAAAAAGCTGGTGGCCTTCTCCGCGAGCTGGATCGGACGGTTGCGGGTCTCGTTCTTTTTGACCTTAGTTGTAGCCTTTTCAAGCGAACGGTCGAGCGCTTCGGTAATCTCTGTATTGGTACGGATATCTTCCCGGATACGCTCGCTGGTGACCTTGCCCACTGGTGGCAGACTCTCCACCACCTGCATGGAAAGCTCCTGCTGCTCGGCCATGTATTCATCCTGATACTCGCTGCCGATGATGGCCTTGATGCTGCGAATATAGCGCGTCATGTCGCCGGAAGGCTTCATAAGGATGTTGGTGAAGACCGTAATCTTTATATCCTCCGCTTCGTCCTCCGTCCGGCATTTTTTCATCAGCTTAGACAGTTCTTCCAACGGATAGACCACCTGCAGATCACGGGCAATGTAAAACTGCTTGGGCGCGTTGATGAACTCCAGGAAGTCCACCATCAGCTGAGCCGTTTCCATGCGCTGGCGGACCTGCGCAGGCGTCTCGTTGGTGCTTTTGGCATACTCCTCCACCGTCAGAAGGCCAGTGTCAAGAATGTCATTGTATACGCCCACCAGCCGGTCCACCGGGTTATAATCCACGCGGGCTTCCTCGCCGTGCTGGATGGACAGCTCAAGCATTTTGATCTGCTTGGCGCTGTTTTCGATGCTGTGGTCCAGAATAACGGTCTCGAAATAGCCGAAACGGGGATTCTTTTCCTGCAAACGGCGCAGGCAGGAAAAACGGCGATTGCCGTCGATGATGCGACCGTCACAAAGGATTACGCCAGGCTCCCGCTGGTCCACCATTTCGATGTTGTTCTGGGTTTTCCTTATGGCATCAGGGTTGCTTTCGATAATGAACTGTTCAATCAGCGCATTATATGCTTCCCGATCAGTCGGATCAGGCGCCTGCCCATTGTGCTGGGCTTTATACATGCTGATCCATGTGGCGATGCGGTCGTTCTGATCATTGTAGAAGAGCTGATCCAGCTTTACTTTATAGACTGGATATGCTTTGGTAATGCCGTCGATGGTGAGTTTGCGGCTGAGATTGGTCGGCTCCACCGTATGCAGAGCAATGCCTTCGGTCAGCAGATTCATGCTTATATCTCCTCAAAATAAGTATCGTAGTCGATGTAGACAGTCTCCATAATGCCGTCATAATACAGGCTGCTTTCCTTGATCAGCCATACAAGCTTGTCTTTCGGAAAACAAATCCCGTATTCTTCCTCCAGATGCCTTTCCAGCTCATAGATTTCTACCTTTTCCCGTTCCAGCAGGATTTCCGTAAGAAGATCCTCCAGCGAAATCGCAGCGCTCCCGCTATGCAGCAGTCTCGTTCCACCCATGCGGCGGGACGAGAAGCGCGGGTCCTCACACAGCAGAGAAGCATAAAACCAGTCGTCAAAACCGAGATCGTCCAACTCGTGCGAGAAGCCCGCCCGGCGCAGAGAACGGATGGTGAAGAGGCGGTTTTCTCCAAGCCATAAGAGAACGGAATCGCAGTATTCCGCTAGTGTGTCCTTCGTCACACCGCCTGACTCCAGCCGACGAATATGAATCAGTTGGTGGGGTTCATATTCAATCAGCTCTCTGAGCTGACGGAGGTGAAGCAGTATGCTTGAGAACGCGCCAATATTTTGGACCTCCCGGCTTATCTCATCCAGATTAGTGATGTCTTTATCCGTGAGAAGCCGGTTGAAGTAGTCTGAAGCACTTGCAAAGCGTCTGCTGACAACATAACCGGAGTAAACATGGAATCCGAGGGTGTGAAGCGTATAGGGATTGATATCTGAACGCTGCGCAGACGGAAACTGCTTTAGATATTGTCGCTGTACTTCCACAACGGAGTAATAGTCGCCGGTCAGCAGGGACTGCATTGCAGAGAATCGATCCGGCGGGAGGGCACTGGTGCTGATCGTATAGATTCCGTTGTGATAATAATCCCGAAAACTGTTGAAATAGCTGCCCATCGAGGTTGCCGGGTCAAAGCCATACAGTTCCTCCATCTTTGCAGCTAAATCTTGCGCGCTGATCGGTGCGTACTGGAGCAAAAGATCCAGAACCTGTTCATCCCGGTTGGCTGTGCCGATCGTCATTGTCGGGTTCTTTCCAAAACGTACCTGATCGTTCTCCTCCGGCCAGATTTTTCGAAGGAGATTGTGCAGCTCATATTCGTCGCGGATATCAAGCTCCTGCATGAGCTCCGGATAATTCCGAAAGAAGAGGCGGGCGGTCAGTTCGGTATTCTGATAGGTATCCGAGGCGACGATTTCGATCAACTCCGAATAATCATGCTCGGAGATGGGATAGTAGCGCAGCCGCCTTCCGTGTGCCCACAGCACATAATCGCAGGCATTCAGCCTGTTTTCGTAGGTCCTGTCAGAAAGTTCGAGCGTACTATCTCCGGATAAACCCAATTCCTCCAAGACCATGCCATACAGCGCGAGGAAGTCAGCGTAATCCGTCTGCTCCCGGCAATACCTGCTGACGACATGGCGTACAATTTCCGGCCTTCTTTTCAGTACGCGCACGCCGTCGATCGTCACATACTGCTTGTAGACCGCCCGCTCGATCTGTCGGCGCATCGTGACGGAAAGCTGCTCATCGTTCAGGGCATCCGCGAGGGGCATCGTATCACTTTGCTTTCTGCCGGTGACGATTTCAAGATAGCAAAACGCCGAATCGGACTCATCAAAGGCGAGACGGAAATCCTCTTTTGAAAAATAATAAGTGTTGAAAGCGTACCGGTATTTGTCTTCTCTGAGCTTTGGGCGGTTTCTAATAGCCTTTGCCTGTATTTGTCGAACGCGCTCCCTTGTGAGGTTGTAGTCAGCGGCAACCTCCTCCAGCGTCTTCCCGTCCAGCCGGGCGACAAGAACCTCGCGCTGTCGGTCATCCGTTAAGCTTTCCGCATACTCCAATGCACTGGGGTAAATCCGGGACACCGTACTGCCGCTGACGGTAATCTTCTCTTCGTTCGAAAGCTCGTCCAGCCATGCAAAGGTCAGAGTTTCCTCTGCAAGGCGGGACTTCATATAGTCCACGATTTCAGAAACGGACGCCGTGTCCTCATTTGCTTCAAGATAATCACAGATCGCTTTTTTCTGCGCCTCTTGAAGCTTTTGCCCTGATAAGACCTGCCTGATCACCGCATCCCGATCAAAGGCGGAGCCATCTGTGAGCGATTCAAGTGTCGTGGCCCATGCGCCGGGCGTCCCTCCAAATAAAGATGCCAGATCTTCCGCAAGAGAAAAGAGCGCTTTCACGAAAGACGGAGTTTCATTTTCGGGAGGCGGAGCTGATAGTTCGACCGACAGCAGAGAAACTGCATCCATGATCTCTCTGGCTGTCTTTTGCCCCATGTTTTTAATGGCGAGGAAATCTTCAATACTCCTTCCGACCAGCTGGGAAGCCATTGTCCATCCCGCACTGTTCAGACAGTTCATCGCTCTGACGGACAGATTCATCTTTGTGATGGGAGTATCATAGAGCAAAACCGGCGCAGATGATTTCTCCGTGTGCTCTTCGTCCGCAGGGTACTCTTGCGGTTCATCCATATGCTCCATCAGCCGGAATCGGGTTCCGACCCTTTTCCGCAGTTCTTCACGCAGGAGCAAGATTTCATCCAGCGATGTTTTTCCCAGATTGCGAATATCGAGAAACTGATCCTCGGGGTAATCCAGAAAAGCGCCGACCGTGTGAATACCTGCGCGATTCATGCAATTCGTTACCCGCACAGACATTTCAAGAACAGATATGTCGTCTTCCCGCGTCACGGTTTTCAAGTTATCACCTTACTTTATATACCAATAGGATTATATTTAGGATTATAATTATTACATCCAATAATACTTAATATGTTCACTTTGTCAATTGAAACGATGAGCAGACAATTGTTATCTGTTTCAGCAAGTACCAGCTTAGCGGCAGCGTCTCTGGCTCCCCACTCTTTTGAAACATATACAACAGGATTCCCGGCAGGAAGCGTTCACATCTTTCCGAGCCTTCGTTGGACCTCTTTCTGCAAGTACAAAACCTCGTCGTCGGTCAAGTCGTCCCTGTCAATACTAACCGAGGTTTCTCCCTTGCGGGCAGCGGAAAGGCATTCTTCGATCTTTTCTTCAATCACAATATTGCGGTAGCCCATGTATTCCATGAAATCGCCGCTATCAAATGCCATCTCGCACACTCCTTTTTCGCCCGCGCAAAAAGAACTACTCTATTTTACCACTCCAGCGTGAATTCGTCCATCGGGTCAAAGTCGGCGAAGCGGGCGTTTTTGTACTCCAGCAGCGCGGCGAGGACGTTGGTGGCACCCGCCTCCTGCGCCGCGGCGATGAACTCCGTGATCTGCGCGAGGGTGAAGCCGGGCATCAGGTCCATGACGGTGGTATCGTCTTTGCGGACGCGATCCCAGACGGTGACGCGGTCGAGATAGGCGACGATGTGGTTTACCTGACGGGTGTACTTCGCAAAACCGAACTGTTTGATCTCAAAGCGGTCGTCCATGTTGATTTCATGCCGCTGCCAGTCAATGCGCTCGATCTCTGCCGAACAGCCGTTCATCGTGATGTCAATGTTGTCATGGAAATCGAAATCGTATACCGAGATTCCGTGTTTGACCTGGCCGTAGAAGCGGTAGTACGGGATCATGCATCCGGCGTAGCGGTCCGGTTTGATCTCTTCCGGCGTATGTACCGGCTCCCAGACCTGCTGGAAGGGCTGCTTCAGGCAGTGGGCGGTGAAATACTTCTGCCATGCCGACGTTTCCGCCGCCGTCATCTCCATGGGATGGGCCACCCGAACAGGCTCGTCCGTGACGTTGCAGGCCTGTAACCCGCTGTGGACGGGACCGGAAGCCGTGAGCGTAAACGTTCTGTCTCCCTGCACCCAGACGATCAGGCGTCCCACAGCGTTCAGCACCGGATTATGAAGATAAACGGCTTTCCAATCCGCAGCCTTGAATTCCTTTCCGGTAAGAAACGCCTGAAACAGCCGATCCGAGCGGTTTTTCGCCACCTGCTTCACGTTCTTTTTCAGCTCTGCGAAATCCGCCTTTGCCGCTTCGTACTTCTCCGGGTCGGCGTTTTTCTTCGGGATCGACTTTATGGCTTTCCCTGCCGCTTCGTCGTACAGCTCCGGCGTCAGGTCCGCGCCCAAAGAGACCGTCACCGTGCCTGCGCCGAGGTCATAAGCCTTCTTGCCGTTTTCATCCAGGCCGAACTCCGCCAGCACGGTGTCCCGCAGGGTGTCTGCGTCCGTGCCGCGCATTTCGGCATAGCGCTCCAATAGCCCCTGCTTGTCCGCATAGAGCATGGCCTCACGGGTGTCGCTGAGCAGCAGGGCACGGTTAGCCGCTTGCTCTTTCCATTTGGTATTATGGTTTTTCGGGTAGAGCTCCCGGATCACGGATCCCTCCGCATAACGGAACAGCGGCAGCAGCGCGGCAAGTTGCTGCTTTTCGTTTGTCACGCCGTCGTAGATCGTGCGCAGCGCCGCGTTCAGAGAATCTCTGTCCAGAAGCTCCGCTGCCTCGTCCGCCAGCGGGACCGGGAGGCAATCCTCTGTCCTGACCTGTCTGCAATACTCGGCCAGAATCAGGCGGAGATAGTCCGCCGGCGCATCCGTGCCGTCCTTATACTTCACGGGCGGCAGCGTTTCGATCCCGCTTTTTGTCAGGACGCCGATCGCATTGATCTTCTTGATCCGCGCGGTAAAGCGGGGATCAATCCCGTCTGCCTCCTGTTGCGCAGGCTGGGCGGGCTCCGCAGACACGGTCAGCTGATCCGCCATGGCTCGGATCTCCGGGACTTCAGATTTTGCAAGCGCCTTGCTCGCCTTCTTCAGATTGTCCGCATTGATCGCCCCGATGTTGACCAGCGTTCGGATGTACTTTGGCGCCTTGTCCTCCTCTGCAAACTTGATCGCCTTGCTTAGCTTGGAGCCGAGAAAGTCCGCAAACGCGCCGCGAAGCTCGTTCGCAACGGGGTATTCCGTATCCGCCAGCCGCCAGAGCGCGGCGCGGATGCGCCCGTTCTCGTTCATGCTGAAGCCATCGTAGGAGCCACCGGCAACCAGCTTATCATATACCGGGATTGCATCCTCGGACAGCGGGAGCAGATAATCAAGCGGATAATTCCATGTTTGCGACCAGTATTCCTTGCGGAAGGAAGCGACGACGCGGGCAGGCGCTTTGTCGGGCCGCGTGACGGTGAGAATAATGGTCTTCCCGCTTTGGCCGAACATTTCACCATTTATAGCGGAATACGGAAGCATGATTTCTTCTATGTTACACCCATAGAACGCACTTCTTTCAACCGAAATCAGGGTTTCCGGAAAACGAATTGTTTTGATATTGCTTTCGCTGAGAATCCCGCCAGCAAAGTCTTTAATCCCTTTCGGCACGGTAATGTTTGTCAGGTTCGTGCAACCATGGAACGTGCTTGGGCCTAAGAAAGATACACTATCTGGAATGCTGATTGAGCTTAAGCTACGACAGGCACAAAGTGCTTCTTTGCCAATGCTGATCAATCCATCCGGCAATACAACGCATGACAGATTCCCACATCCTCGGAATGCACCATCCGCTATACAGATCGTGCCGTTTCTGACTGAGTATTCGCCGACAAGAGTATCTTTTGCCCGGATCAAGGTATGTCCGAGGTATAATGCACCGTCTACCCAGTTTGCTTCTGACTGGTAGAAACCGGTCTCTCGAAATGCGCCATCACCGATATTCTGGATGCTATCGGGGAGATCAACCGACTGCAGTTTGCCGCATCCTTCGAATGCACTTCCTCCTATTTTCGCCAGATTCTTCGACAGTGTGACATCTGCCAGGCTTGGACAGTGAAAGAACGCCCATTTGCCAATGCTCGTTATATGATCTGGAATTAAAATGGAGGTCAGAGTGTCAATTCTGGAAAACGCCCACTCCCCGATCTCCGTCACGCCCTCCGGCACGACCACGTCCCCGCCCAAGCCGACATACTTTTTCAAAACGCCGTTTTCAATCACAAAATCGCTTGCGTTGCTCATGTTTAACCTCCTCTATGTGTGTTTACAGTTCCAGCTCTTCCAGTTCCGTGATGATCTCCTTCTGCCGTTCGTAGAACAGCAGCTCCTTATTATGGGCGAAATACTCCTTGCAGCCGTAGCGGGAGATGAAGTGTGCGCCGTAATAGCTGATGGTCAGCTCCGTGACAAGGATTAGCAGCTCCTGCCCCTCCGGGAAGACTTCCTCGCAGAAGGTGAACAGGTTGGAGAGCTTTTTGCCTGCGTCCTCCGCCTGCTTTTTCAGGGCCTTGGTGCGCTTGTCAAAGTCTGCTTTGATGACCTTGAACGCCGCCTCACCGCTCTCCGGGGGCTCCTTCATCAGCATCACGCGCTGCTCCTCCAGCATGGCGGCGGCGCGGTGGAGGGCGTACTGCTTGTCCGAAGACAGCGTAGACGCTTTTCGGCCCGTCTCCAGCTCCCGCTGCTTTGCGTCGATCTGCTTTTGCAGCGCCTTTTCTGCGTCCGCATTGGGCTTTGCCAGCTCCATGCGGACGTTTTTCAGCGCCGTAAGCAGCTCCTGCACGGCCTGTTCCTCGTTGCAGACGCCCTTCAGGTGCTCCGTCACGCCGTTGATCAGCAGCCCCAGCAGGCTCAGCCGTTCGTCGAACTTTGCCTTTTTCGCCCGCTCCTTCACCGTCTCGTCCGCCTTGCCGTTCAGGATGCGGTCCACCTGATAGTCCGCGCGGTACTTGTTGAAGAGGTCGTAGTAGACGGCAAAATCCTTGGCGATCTTCCGGTTCTGAAGATACTGGCGGATCATGTTTTCGTCCACCTTGTCGCCGTTTTCCTCGCACAGGCGGATCATGTCGCTGAGGTCGGACCAGCCGCGGGCGGTGACGAAGGTCTTGCCGTCCACGCTGCTCTCGATCTTGTAGAAGTCCGTCTTTTTGATGTCCAGATAGGTAAGGATCGCCGGGTGGGTGCTGCGGGCATAGGCGTACTCCTTCCAGACCTCGTAGTCCGGCTCCACGTCGATACGCTTGAGACGGTCCCAGGTAACGATGTCGAACTCCCGCACGGAACTGTTGTATTC
>JAEEGL015487442.1_pt1 | contig 10953 bp, 9 predicted proteins | sample 9134231 | NCBI WGS metagenome assembly JAEEGL01 (sample SAMN16246548, study PRJNA631951) | gut metagenome | biome: gut microbiome; feature: rumen; material: fiber-attached | host: Bos | place: Iran: Karaj | collected 2018-10 | reverse complement strand
TCAATGATTTCTTAGATAAAGCGAAGGTGTTCTATCTGCTGACAACGGATGGCGATCAGCCCAAGGGCCGCCCGTTCGGTTTTCATATGCTGGTCGACGATGTCGTTTACTTCGGATGCGGGACATTTAAAAATGTGTTTAAGCAGCTGACCGCTAATCCGAAGGTCGAGGTGCTGGCCCTTGACGGCGAGCAGTTCCTGCGCTACGACGGCGAGGCGAAGGTCGTCAAGGATGACGCACTGTTAGATAAAGTGCGCGAGATCATGCCTGATATCATGGGGCTCTATGATCAGAACGGCTGGGAGATGGGACTCTTCTGCCTCGACAGCGGACATGCCGAGATCCGCGGCCTGTTCGATGTGATCGAGGAGTTCGACGTGTAAACTTCGACATGCTCGAGTAATCTGATGTTCAGAACTCAAAAGGCTGGCGTCTCGGCGCCAGCCTTTTTATACCAGATCTTTATACCCGATCTTTCGATGTTTCTTATATCAACCCTGCATACCCTATCTGCCGCATGGCTTCATAGAGAGTGATGGCTGCAGCGCTGGCGAGATTTAGTGAGCGCTCGCCCTCTGCCATAGGAATGCGGACGCAGCGGTCGGGGTGCGCGTCAAGGATCTCCTTGGGAATTCCCGCGCTCTCCTTGCCGAACATCAGATAGTCGCCGTCCTTATAGTCCGCGTCGGCAATGGTCATGTGGCCTTTGGTGGTCACATACCAGATGCGCGCGTCCGGATGCGCGGCCAGAAAATCTTCATAGGTATTGTATTCCCTCGGCGCGAGGCGGGGCCAGTAGTCGAGGCCCGCGCGCTTGAGGGATTTTTCATTGGTGTAAAATCCGAACGGCCGGATCAGATGGAGGCTCGCGCCGGCGCACATACAGGTGCGGCCGATCGCGCCGGTGTTGCCCGGCTGCTCAGGTTCGTGGAGTATGATTCCCAGACTCATAGTGTTCTCATCTCATATATCTGTGTCGTAGACTCGAGCTTAGCAATTGCAGCTCGTTCACTCTGCTCAGTCGTTCTGCTTAGCTTTCGCGACTGCTGCACTGCCCGCTGCGAATCCGCTGGAAAACGCCCACTGCAGCGAATAACCGCCGGGCATACCGTCAACATCGAGCAAGTCTCCGGCCAGATAGACTCCAGGCACCTTCTTGCTCTCAAGCGTCACCGGCTGCACCTCGGAGGTCAGCACGCCGCCCGTGCAGGTCTGCGACTGACGGAAATTGCCGGTCCCGCCGATCCCGACCTTGAGACCGGTCATCGTCTCGGCAAGGCTCCTGATCTTGTCGTCCTTCAGATACTGGATCGGCTGACTGTGGCGGATACCCGCCTCACGGATCAGCATCCTCGCGATCTTCTTCGGGATCAGACCGAGCAGATAATGCCTCGCGAGATAATCCTCTACGCGTGCCCTTCGCCCGATCAGGAAATCGTAAGCTTCATCGGCATTTTTACCGGGCAGGAAGGAGATCAGGGCTTCGACCGCCTTTCCTTCATCGAGAGCCCGCGACGCATAGCGGCTCACCGTCCGCGCCGGCACACCTGAAATGCCGGAAGCGGTGAACTCCAGCAAACCTGCCGCCTCGGCCGCCTGCTGCCCGTCGATCAGAAGAGTCAGGCTTCCGTCGCAGCTGACCCCTTCCCAGTCGCTGGTGTAGGTCGATGTCACGCGCAGATCTGTCTGAGCCGGCAAAGCCTTTTTCATGCTCATGCCGAGCTGCTCTACAAGTCGGTAACCCTCCTCGCCGGCGCCGGTAGCGACCGCCGCCTTTGACCCGGTGGCAAGCACCACGCACTTTGCGTTGTAATCACCATTTACACAGTGGACCTCAAAGGAATCTTCACCCTTTTCGATCGAGATCACCTTTCTGTATGTCTCGACGCGCACGAAATGCCGGTTCATCTGCAGCCGGAGGATATCGACGACATCGCCGACCTGCTCGCAGACCGGATAGACTCTTCCGTCCTCGACCTTCGTATCGATACCGATCTCCTCAAACCAGCGAATCAGATCCTCGTTGGAAAATGCCTCGAGCACCGGCAGTACGATCCCGGGATCCGCGTCATAATAGTTGTCGATGCCGATATTTTCATTGGTGAAATTGCACCGCCCGTCGCCGGTGAATCCCAGCTTGTTTCCGACGCGGTCACCCTGCTCAAGCAAGATGACATCCGACTTTTCCCGCGCCGCCGCGATGGCCGCACTCATACCGGCGATTCCGCCGCCGATTATCAATACATCATAAGGTTTGCTCATAAAACCGCCTCCTGTATGTTCACTTCCTGAATCATTCTATCAAAAGATCGCCCGCTCAACAATCATGGCTGTGCCGCTTGATCTTTCCTGCAAGCCAGCTTCCGAGCGCGGCTGCCAGGAAGAGGAAAAGCACCATTTTCACCGGGAAGCACAGCAGGGTCAGCATGGCGACCGCTACCGGTTTCTTTATCTGTGCGCCAAGCGTTGCCGAAGTCACGCACCCCGCCGCAAAGACCATATGTCCCATCTCTGTATTCGGGAAAAAGACCATGGCAAGCGCAAAGCCCATGCAGCAGCACGCAAAGATCAGAGGGAAAAAATGTCCTCCCTTGAATCCGAATTTGATTGAAAATGCCGTCAGGAAGAGTTTCAGCAGGCAGACCCCGATGAGAAACAGCGGCGTATAGCTGCCGAAAGTCCTGGCGAGCTCTCCCATCTGCTCCTCGCCCGAAAACAGCACCATCGGTACGCCGATCCCGATCAGACCGATCACGATACCGCCCGCGATCTCGCGCGCGATGACCGGGATCTTAGCCGCAGACGCGCCAGTGTATTTCTCGCAGAGAGCGAAGAGAAGACATAGAAGGATTCCGACGGGGATGTAGATGAGCAGAAGCAAAACATCCTGCCAGTGCACAGTAATTTCAGAAAAATGCGGAAAACCCGAAGACGCCTTGCCGAAGGCCGCGCTCAACAGATGAAACGCGAGGAACGCTCCGCTGAGAGCGAGAGCGTACAAAGCAAGCTTTGTCGCTCGGGGCATGCTGTGTTCCCTGTCAAGTCTCGTGCCTTTGATTACCGCATCCTGTGCTAACCCAGCACCTGAGGCCGCTTTCTGCTGCTCAAAGCCGGCCGTTACATCGCTTGCTGCATGATCGCGCATCGCCCCGATCAGTTCATCCTCCTCCACCGCGAACACGCCGAAGAGAGGTGAGTGAAAGATCGTGCCCAGCGTCACCGCCTGGCCGATCTGCGCATACTCCTGCTTTCTCTCGCGGGCGAAGCGCACATTGTCGCCGACCCAGTAGCAGAGTCCCGCGATGATACCGGTCAGTCCCGCCTCAGGACCGACGCTGCCGGCAAATACAAGCGGCAGGAAGGCCGCAATCAGAAGGGGAAGCATCCTGTCGTAGGCATAGTGCTTCTCGCGTTTGATCCTGCCCATGACGACAGTCAGTTCCTCCGGATAGTCGCCGTATTTCTTATGGATGAGGCCGATCAGCAGACCGCCGGCGGCACAGACGATCACAGGCAGAAATGTCAGATTCACCGCACCGGGCAGTTTCTCCCAGAGCAATGCCGTGCAAAGCCCCACGAGTTTTGCGAAGATCCAGATGATCGCGCCGGCGACAGCACCGAGGCCGGCCGTAAATGCGAGCAGCTTGATCTCGTTGGATATCCTTGTGTTATCCCTCTTGATCATCAGTTCTTTTCCGGATCCGGTTTGCGCTGTATGTCCCCTGATTCGCGAAACAGGACGACGCGTCTGGAGAGTTCCTCAAGTTCCTCTTTGGACAGTTCCGGCAAATGCTCGAGCTTGTCCATAAACGCCCCGATCGTCTCTTTGTCGCGTATGGAGTTGATCTTCATATAGTAGTTGACCACGACGCCGGTGACGATCGCCACGACAAAGGTCGTGTAGATGGTCACGAGCACCGAGATGATCTTTGTCAGGAAAGTGGTCGCAATGATATCTCCGAATCCCGCTGTCGAAAGCACTGAATAGCAGTACCACAGTGCATCCCCGAAATGGTTAATAGCCGGATCGATGATCCGGATCAGGAGCGCTGACACAGCCACGAAGATCAGGTAACCTTCGATGATCCTGTCCGTATGGGTGTTCTTCATGATGTTCTTGATGATAGTGATCTTTTTTTTCGGATTCACGGTGTTTTTCCCCCGAAGGTCTGTTTATTCTGACAGTTTCTCATATACTTTGCTCATCGTGAGGCCCTGGACGACCGTCGTGAAGAAGACGATCGCATAGACCATACCGAGAATGATATGGTACTGATCCGTGCTGAGCATTCCCACGGTGCTCATCGCAAGCGCGATCCCGAGACCACCGCGCAGACCGCCCCAGGTAAAGAGCATTGAAAACCGCCCCCGCGTGTATCCCGCCGGCAGCGGATGCAGCATACAGCTCCCGACAAAGACAGATCCGTAGCGGGCGATAAAGTTCAGTATGATGGCTGCCAGTGAAAGGACTGCGACTCTCGGCATCTGAATGATCCTGACAAAGGTCAGTCCCATGATGACATAGAGGGCGGAGTTGAGCAGGACATCGATCATATCCCAGAACGAGTCAAATCCCGTCATATCCGACATCCTGTCGGAGTGGCGGTCGCGCAGCGCCGAAAAAGTGATGCCGCAGATCACAGAGGCGATCGCGCCCGAGAAGTCCAGCCTCTCGCAGATCAGATAGGCAGACGCCACAGCCAGGATCGTGGCAAATACTCTCCTGTGCACATCGTCCGTGTGCAGAATGACGCGGAACGCCACCCAGCTCGTCACTACTCCCACCACAAACGCGCCGAGGATCTCGCGCAGCATGATCGTAAAGAAGCCCGCACTGCTGCTGGCTGTCACCATGCCGGAAAAACAGACGAAGAGCGCGACGCCGACACCGTCATTAAAGAGAGACTCGGCTTCTATCAGGAAGTCTATCTCCTCCGGCAGACCGAATTTCTGTAAAATGCTGGTGGCCGCGATCGGATCTGTCGGCGCAACGATACTGCCCGCCATCATGCACATCGGAAGCGTGAAGGAAAAACCCAGCGCCTTCGATACCAGATAGAACAAAGCTCCGTAAAATACTGCACCGAGCAGCGTGCACAAGAGCGACAACACAGTCACCGGTTTGGCATCTTTCTTGAAATCCCCCAGCTTCAGATTGCGGGATCCCGCGAACAGCATGAAGCAGAGGACACCCTTCATCAGGAATTTCTCGATATCGAAGACCTGCACCGTATCCACAAGACTTCTTACGCTCTCGTCCTTGGAATACGCCCAGATGACAGCGATGACCGCACCGATCAAAACGGAAAACAGCAACAGCGCTATCTCATAGGTGAGACGTGTGACCTTCTCATTAAAAAACCCGACAAATACAATGATCAGGAACAGTATGGTGACATTTGGCAAAAATGAATTCATAGAATTCTCCCGATTAACATGAATGTATAAAAGATTATACCACATTCATACTGAATATAGAGTATACTGTAGATAGAACAGCAACGATCTGAATGACCGGCCTGAAAGCCGGAATGATTCCATATATGAACGGAGGGAGACTATGAAGATCGGGTTTGGCTGCGATCACGCGGCAGTTGAAATGAAAAACACCCTTATGGAGCATTTGACAGAAGCGGGACATGAATGCGTCGATTTCGGAACGGACAGTTCCGAGCACCGCGTGGATTATCCGGAGAAAGCGCTTGCCGTCGCCGAGGCGATCAAAGCCGGTGAGATCGACAAGGGCGTACTCTGCTGCGGCACCGGCATCGGAATGTGTCTGGCCGCCAACAAGGTCCCGGGCATCCGAGCCTCTGTCTGCAGTGAACCCTACTCGGCACAGCTCACCGTACAGCACAACAACGCGAACATCATTACGATAGGCGCCCGCGTCATCGGACCGGAACTCGCCAAGATGACCGTAGACGCATTTTTCAATGCGGAGTTTGAGGGGGGCCGTCATGCCAACCGTGTGAACATGATCACCGCGATCGAAGAGAAATACTCCAAAGCAGACTGAAAACTGAATCTTAAACTATAGCTATGCATTCGTTAAAGAATCTGGTAAGAGGGGTTTGATTGCGGAGGAGATGCCATGAGAGGAAAGAAAACGAGAGTCTTAGCGATACTTGTAGTTTTGGTTATGATGATTGCGCTGATGCCCGCACAGACAGCTATGGCGGAACCAGACATTCCGGGCTGTTTCGGTTGCGGCCAACCCGGTGTGCTTCAAACCAGTGGGGTGTATGCACCAGGAACAACTTTTCACTGGTTTGAGTGCACAAATCAAGACTGTGATGTGTCATATTATGGTGAAGGTCATATTGGTGGCGAAGCTACTTGCACAGCCAAGGCTGTTTGCGAAATCTGTGGAATAGAGTATGGCGATTTGAAGCAGCATACCGGAGGCACGGCAACTTGCACAGATAAGGCTGTTTGCGAAAATTGTCAACAGGAATACGGCGGATTAGATTCTAACAAGCATACAGGCACCAGCACAGTCACAGGAAAAAAGGGAGCCACCTGCACTGAAAAGGGTTATACCGGCGATACTTATTGGGATTGCTGCGATGCAACGATTAAAGGAGAAGAGATTGCTGCACTGGGTCACGACTGGGGTGCCTGGACAGTAACAAAAGAGGCGACCACTTCAGAGGAAGGCATTGAAACCCGTGTATGCAAGAATGATTCTTCTCATACTGAGACCAGAACAATAGCCAAGAAAGAAGAAACCAACGAAGAAGAATCCGAGGAGAAAACAACCAAAGCTAATTCTGAGTCAAAGACAAAGAAAACAACGACCGATTCACAACCCCAGACAGGCGATGAGAGCCAGAGCACTTGGGTCATCATGATGATGCTTTCAGCGGCACTGTTGATTGCTCTGATTCGAAGAAGGATCTACATCAGGGAATAAACTGACTAACATATTCCGTTTATCACAGCTTAAAGAGAAAGGAAGCCTTAACGGCTTCCTTTCTTTTATCTGTTTAATATATCTTTGTCAGATCATTTCTCCTCTGAGCCCGCCTCGCCGGCGTCTTCTGTATTGGCGTCAGGATTTGCACTCTCATCGGCTGCAGCCGGTGCAACAGCTTTCCTGGCTGCGCTCTTGTATCTGACCTCGATCTCGAGAAGCGTCATCTTGGTCTTATTGTATACGATGATGACTTCGTCGCCTTCCTTCGGGACCCAGCCTGCTGCCACCTTGGCATCCTTGATATCCAGCTCGAGCGTTGCGCCGCCCTCTACCTTGATCTTGCAGGTGGTCTTGCCGTCATCGTCATTCGGCCACTCGAGGATCTCCCCCTCGGCTCTGACGCCGACATCTGCCGGATCGTCTTTCTTCTCGGGCTCATCTTTCTTTTCCGGCTCCTCTTTCTTTTCGGGTTCATCCTTCTTTTCCGGAGCTGCCTCTTTCTTCTCAGACTTTTTCTTGGGAGCTGCCTTCTTTTCGCTGTCCTTTTTCTGAACGTCCTCCAGCGTATCCTTCGCGCAGTAGATCGATGCTGCCACCGCATCCTTGGCCGGATCACCGGCGTAGGTGATGGTAGTCATATGTCCCGGCTTCATATACTTCTCATTCTGGATCCGTGTCTCCTTGACGATCTTGAAAGTGTAAGTCTTTTTGGCGGTCTTGACCGTCAGCGAGTCCTTGGCGACCTTGTCGATCACACCGTCCATCACATGGTAATCTGTCTTTGCGTTCTTCAGGATCTCGATAGTCTTGGCCGTCGGATGCTCATTGATCTCACCCGTATAGACGACTCTGACTTCATCGCCGACCTTGACCTTCGTGTCCTTGCCGCTGATCTTGGTGTTTTTATCCGTGTAAATACGGCAGGCGTGCGCAGAGTCGATACTGACAAGCACGCTGTCGTCGGCGACCTCAGAGATCGTGCCGTGCATACTCTTTTCAACCTTTGTATCCTGTTCGCGGATGACTACGACACTGATGGCCCTCGGGTTCTCGCTGAGATTTCCCTCGTAGGTGACCGTGACCGCATCGCCCTGCGTCAGGTCTCCCTCGACCTTAGTCTCATTGTCACGCGTGAAGACGACCGTCATGCTCTCCGACTGGACAGTCAGATAATCATCATGAAGCTCCGTCACCTCTCCGCCAAAGACCGGTGCCTTTTCATTGTGTTTAGTCACGCGCACCACGTCAGCAAGGTAAGTTCCGTCTTCCTTGTGATACTCGACTTCGACGTCATCGCCGACACAGAGCGTCTCTTCGCCGTCCAGATTATAAGCCGTTGCGTCTGTCGTCGCAAAGACCATCGTCTCCTCTGTCGCGCGGACTACGAGCCGGCTGTTCTGCGCATCGACCAGTTCCCCCTCAAAGACAGTCGTCTCCTTGGCTTCCTTGGTCTCTTTCTCCTCCTCTTTCTTCGCTCCGCACGCGCACAGGCTGAGCATCATCGCGATCACGAGCAGGACCGACAACAACTGTCCGATAGATCTGTTCTTCATGTGTTTATTCTCCCTTCTCCTTCTATGGCAAATAGTACTTCGTTAAATATTATACAATTTTAATCTGAAAATCAATACAGATAAAACACTGCTTCCCGCATCAGCTCTCATATCCCCCATACTTCATCAATATCGTAAATATAATATCCGCTGGCATTGATCAGGGTAGTTCCGGAAGGATGCGAAATGACGCGCCTGAATCCCTGCGACCCGTCCCCCGTACCCGCGCTGTACGCCCGGTGCACATGACCGTATACATGCAGCTTCGGATGATATTTATCGAGCAGATCATTGAAGCAGTCGAAGCCGCGGTGCGGCATATCGTCCAGATCGCCGTATCCCCTGCAGGGCGCGTGGGTCAGAAGGATGTCCGGCTCTCCCGCGGACCTGTCTGTTATAAGATTCTTTACCGCTTCTTTGAGCGACACTCTCCCGGCCGCGGCGATCCTTTTTTTCATCTCCTTCTCGGTATACATATACGGATCGTCATCGGTATAGCGCATCGATCCGCCAAGCCCCAGGATCCTGATCTTATGCGGCGAGGAACCTCCTAACGTGACCTCTGCGATCTGCCCGTCCGCATCGATGCATCCCTCCGGCGGGTCCTTCCGGTAAGAACTGTCATGATTGCCGCGCACGAAGACGAGCGGCACGTTGAGCATCGTCACGAGAAACTCCAGATATCCCGCGTGCAGATCGCCCGCCGAGAGGATCAGTGCGACATCCGCCAGCCTTTCTGCTGTCTGCGCCGACCAGTTATCCCAAAAGGCTTTCTCCTCATGGTCGGCGATCATCAGGATCTTCATGGTTTTCTGCCGGCCTTTGTCCTGCCGACTCCGCTGTATTTGACGGTCGTCTTGGCCTCGTCCTTCAAGGAATCGATCACCGGGATCTCTCCGACGATATTCTCATTGAGCCAGTCCATCGTGATGATATCCCTGCTGCCAAGTGTCTGTCCTGCTTTTTTGACAGGTCCTTCCTGGCTCATCAGCTCGCCGTCGAACGGACTGAAACAGCCGTCCATGATGTCGCGCCTGAGCACCCGGATCAGCTGCCCGGTGTACGGCGAGATATTGTCGGAGAGGACGATGTCTACCGCTCCGGTCTCCATGCCCCACCAGTAGTTGGTCGCCTGATCCTTTTTGTCGACCAGATCGGCCGTATATGTCCCTTCGATCATCGTTTTGACGATGAGTTCGTAGAACTTGCCCCATTTATAGATAGGTACCGCCAGATGTTCGATGCGGCAGGTGCCCGACAGATCGTTGCCCTCACCCGGCTCGCACCGCGTCACATAGCACAGGCCGTGCGCATCGCTCCCGTCCGCACTGTGCATCGAATCCGTGGCCGAGATGACATGGATCCCTTCGTCAAGGATCTCCCACCACCAGTCCTCATGCTCGCGGCTGTCCCATTTCAGATAGACCCGGACCGCCGGGTCCGTCATGGCCGCGCCGATCGCGAACGCGTTGATCGCGGCTATCGTCCCGTAGATCGGGTAGTCTGAACAGTATCCGATCTTATGCGTCCCGTCGGCAGCAGCGGCCGCTCCGGCAGCCAGACCCGCGAGGAACTTGGCCTCATACAGCTTCACATCGTAGGTGCGTACCGCCTGGTGGGCCAGATTGACCGAGCAGTTCAGGAATCTGATGTCCGGATACTGTATCGCCGCCCGCAGCGCATCGTTGATCTGGGACGGTGAAATGGTAAAGACCGCATCGGCCCCCCATGCCGCAGCGTCTGCGACAGCCGCCTCGAAGGAAGCAGAATCGCAGCAGTTTTCATACGCTCTGGTCCGGACCGTCCCGCCGTATGCCTGCTCGAGCCGCTGTCTTCCCTCGTCGTGATCGGCGATACGTCTGGCGTCACCCACCGCCTTGTCGTAGACAAAAGCGGCTTTGAAGGGATTCTTTTCAGTATAAGACAACACGGGCAGCACTTTCCCTACCAGTGTCCCGGTCTTTTTGATCAGCGAGCCGGCTTCGATCGCCTCCTCTGACGACTCCACCAGCTCTACGCTGTCCTCATTTTTCTCGGTCAGAAACTCCTTGCGTATCCGAAGCACCCGCTTGGTCACGACATCCTTCGGCTGATCTCTCAGAGCGTCTCTGACATAGATCCTAAGATAGATCAGGAACGCGTCTCCCACTGGCAGGTCGGGCACCTTGGACCCGAGCTCCCCGTACACGACAGAAAATCTCCAGTACGCCCATCTGAGCCCCGCTCTCACATCTTCAGGCCACTCGTTTTCAAGGTCCATTCCGAGAAGTTCCGCGATCTCTGCATAGGCTCCCGCACATGTGCATTCGATATCATATATGTGAGAGACCTGATAAAACTGAAGAAACTCCTCATACGCCGGGTTTTGTGCCAGCACATCGGGCGACGGCATGATCCGCGTCACCTGGGCCATGATCGTCGGCATGTCCAGATAACGGCTCACGGATACACGCTTATTGCCCTCAAGCACGTAGAAGCGGT
>JAEEGL013827448.1_pt1 | contig 10953 bp, 9 predicted proteins | sample 9134231 | NCBI WGS metagenome assembly JAEEGL01 (sample SAMN16246548, study PRJNA631951) | gut metagenome | biome: gut microbiome; feature: rumen; material: fiber-attached | host: Bos | place: Iran: Karaj | collected 2018-10 | reverse complement strand
TATTGAAGTGCCGAATATTACTGCAGCAAGTGTTGGTCTGCATGAACTCTTGCGTGCTTCCGAATGGCGCAAGATAGCCAACGAAAAGCCACTCGCCTTCACGGTCGGTAAAGATATCGCCGGTCAAGTTGTTGTCGGCGACCTTGCCAAGATGCCTCACCTCCTAATCGCTGGTACAACTGGTTCCGGTAAGTCTGTGATGTCAAATGTACTTCTGTGTTCACTCCTATATCACAACTCGCCGAGCGATTTGAAACTTATCATCGTTGATCCAAAACAGGTTGAGATGGCGGCCTACGAAGATATACCGCATCTCCTTGCACCTATCATTACCACTACTGACAAAGCACTTAGTGCAATGAAATGGGCAGTAGGCGAAATGGAAAAGCGCTATACGATTATGAGCAAAGAGCGCGTCAAAAATATCATCGATTACAATACGAAGATGAAAGAGCAGGGCGGTAAGGTTACCGTTGAAGACGAAGATGGTAATCCGCAAGAGCATGATCACGGCAAAATGCCATACATTGTTGTTATCGTCGATGAGATGGCCGACCTTATGATGACCGCCGGTAAGGAACTTGAGATGCTAATTGTTCGCATCGCTCAGAAGGGTCGTGCCGCTGGCATTCATCTCGTCCTTGCTACTCAGCGTCCAGAGGTTAAGGTCGTGACGGGTCTTATTAAGGCAAATATTCCAGGCCGCATCGCCTTCGCAGTTAATAACGGCGTCGACTCGCGCGTTATGCTCGACCAAATGGGTGCCGAGAAACTCCTCGGTTCTGGCGATATGCTATTCCTGACGACTGAGATGATGGGCAAGCCTCGCCGTGTCCAGGGTGCATTCGTTAGCGACAAAGAAATTGGCAAGATTACTGACTTCCTCCGCGATCAGGCTGCGCCTCAATATAACGACGAAGTTACTTCACAATCTGTTTCCGTCCCAGGTGCTCCTGGTGCCGGTGGTAGTATGGGTGGCGGTGGCGATGTTGAGCGCCAAGCGGCCGAGATTGCAATTCGTGCTGGCAAATTATCTACTTCGCTCTTGCAGCGTCAGCTCCATATCGGCTACGGTCGCGCCGCATCGATTATTGACGAACTTGAGGCGAAAGGCGTCGTCGGTCCAGCTACGGGCGGCAACAAGCCACGTGATGTCTTAATCACGTCAATTGATGAATATCCAGGATAATTAATAATAAGATTTTTGTGGATTGACGTGCCAATATTCTGACGACACGTCGCGCACAAGACCAAAATCACCAGTATTTGCATAGAACCAATTGGATAGTGAAGTATTCCAGCCACCAATATCGTCAAAGTCAATTGCAAGTCCGAGCTGGTGATTTGAATAGCCTGGCTTAGAGGCAAGGTTGCCATTGTTGCAGTTTTTATTGATATAGCAATTATAGAAATATGTCTGGCGTGCGTTCGAACGATAGCTTTCAGTAGCGCGTAGTTTCTTGCCGCCATGCTGATCCATATAACGTTGACCGAGTGCATAATATGCGCCCGAGACGCGTGAATTAACTACGACATGGCCGTTTGAACTAAAGCTATATGAACTAGAACAATCGATGGTTGGCACCTCGCAGATGCGGGCAGAAATACGTTTGCCGTTAAGATAGGCATTGTCGTCGATGCCGAGATCAATCGTACCGGTCGCACAAGCGACGCCTGTCGAATCAGCTTCGACTGATGCAATTGGTTTCGTACCGTCGCCAGATGTAGTCGGCTTCGTAGAATCATCGGTTTTCTTCGGTTTCTCAAGTACTTTTACGGTGAGAGTAACTTTCTTATCATTGCCAGTCGATGCGGTAAGTTTAGCAGTGCCTGCTTTCTTGGCACTGATTGTACCGGTCTTCGTAACCGACACTACTGATTCGTCTGAGCTTGTCCAAGTGACCGTATTATAGACGAGGGCGCTTGTCGGTTCGACGACTACGCCGAGCTGACGATTGTCTTCGACATATACTTCGAGGATATCGGCATTGACGGAGATTTTTTCGACCGAAACAATTGTATCGGAATTGCTCGGTAAGATGAGTTGAAATACTACAAAGAATAATACATATGCGACAATACCGACGACGATTTCAAATGCACGTTTCTTGGCGATCTTCGTTTTTTCTTCGCTGCCACCTGCTGTCACGTACTGAATGCCAACGATAATTAAGCCGATCGTCGCGAGCACCATTATGCCGGCCGTAAGAATATTAACGACTAGTTGTAGGATTTCCCATACGCCGCTAGCGTTGTCGTCGCACTCGACCATGGAAGTATTGGCACCGGCGCAGCTCCCAGCAAGAACTGGCGTCGCAAAAAGCAGCGCTGCACAAGCAACACACGATAAAACTGCAACAGCTAATAATAGTCGTTTCTTCATACCTATATTATACTTGATTTTTGTCAAAAAATATATACTAATATTAATGTGATATACTACTACTATGAAACTAAGTCAAACATTCGCGAAAACTACCAAAACTGCTCCTGCTGACGAAGTAAGCGAGAGCGCTAAACTCCTGATTCGTGCTGGCTATATCTACAAAGAGATGGCCGGTGTTTATGATTTTCTCCCGCTTGGTATGCGCACGCTCGAGAATATTATGCAGATTATTCGCGAAGAGATTGACGCAATTGGCGGGCAAGAACTCCGTATGACCGCACTTCAGCCACGCGACACCTGGGAGGCTAGTGGCCGTTGGAGCGATAAGGTCATGGATGTTTGGTTTAAGACAAAATTGAATGCTGGCGGCGAAGTAGGCCTTGGCTGTACGCACGAAGAGCCGCTTACGCGCGTGATGAAATCTTATATTTCAAGTTACAAAGATTTGCCTGTATATGCATATCAGTTCCAAACTAAGTTCCGCAACGAGCTTCGCGCTAAATCCGGCATTATGCGTACGCGCGAATTTATGATGAAGGACCTTTACAGCTTTTCAGAAGACCGTGAGCAGCACGAAGAATTTTATGAGAAGTGCGCAGCAACTTATAAGAAGATTTTCGATCGTCTTGGTATTGGCAATGATACTTTCCGTACCTTTGCAAGCGGTGGCGCTTTTAGTAAGTTCTCTGATGAATTCCAGACGCTTTGTGATGTCGGCGAGGATATTATCTATCTTGACCGCGAAAAAGGTATAGCCGTCAATGAAGAGGTCTATACAGATGAAGTCCTCAATGATCTTGGCCTCGATAAGTCGAAACTTGAACAGTGCAAGGCGGCCGAAGTTGGTAATATCTTTACGCTCGGCACCAAATATTCGGATGCATTAGGCCTCACCTTTAACGATGAAGATGGCAAACGTCAAACCGTCTTTATGGGTAGCTATGGCATCGGTCCTAGCCGCGTTATGGGCGTAATCGCTGAGAAACTTAGTGACGACAAAGGTCTCGTATGGCCAGAAGAAGTCGCCCCATACAAGTACTATATTGTCGCTATCGGCGATAAGGCATTCGAAAAAGCCGAAGAATTATATAATCAAGCACCTGAACAAATTATCTTCGATGATCGCAAGGACAAGCGCAATGGCGAGAAGTTTGCTGACGCAGATTTGCTTGGCATTCCATATCGCATCGTAATTAGCGATAAAACTCTAGCTGAGGATAGTGTCGAAATTAAAAAACGCACGGAATCCGAAACAAAACTATTGCCATTATCGGAATTTATTGCTAAACTAGGGCAGAAGTAACAGTAAAACACCTATTTTTCCGATAATTTAGAGGAGGGATCATTTTATGGCAAAAACAGTTAGTATTACCGCCGCTGGCCGCAAAGAACTCGAGAACGAACTCAAAGAGCTCAAGGCCCGCCGCCCAGAGATTGCAGAAAAAATTGCGACCGCCCGTTCTTATGGCGATCTTAGCGAAAATGAAGACTATTCGGCTGCTCGTGGCGAACAAAAAGTCATTGAAGGCCGTATCCTCGAAATTGAAGATATTCTCCTCCACGCCAAGATTATCAAGGCTGGTAAGCGCGAGAAAGTCGCCATGGGTTCAGTCGTAACGCTTGAATCGGCTGGCAAGAAAAGCACCTATACACTCGTTGGCGCCGTAGAGGCTAACCCGCTCGAAGGCAAAATTAGCAACGAATCTCCTATTGGAAAAGCAGTATTCGGGAAGAAAGTTGGTGAAGAAGTCAAACTCCCGAACGGAAAGACATTTAAAGTCGCCGCAATAGAATAAGACTCACCAAAGTTTATTAACATAATACGCCACATCAAACCGATCCCTGGCGTATTTTTGATTTAATCCAAAAGAAAGAGGTGGATAAAATGACAAAAAGACCTAAAAAGGAAAAGGAGCAAAAGACGGCGTACCGTCGCACGCTCCACTATTACGGAATTGTGTTTAAGAAATACAAATTCCTCACACTTGTTTCGGTCATCACGACGCCACTCGTCGTGCTTGCGCGAAACACGCTCATTCCGCTCATATTTGCTAATATGATCGACCGAGTATCGGCCGGCATCGCACCAGAACAAATTATCCCAGAGCTATTACCGCTCGCTCTTGCACTCCTAGCCTGTCACTTGATTGGCTCGTGTCTGCTCGGCTGGTGCCGCATCTATTCGCTCTGGCGAATGGAACTCCGCTCGATGTATGATCTTGCAACGATGTGCTTCGATACTGTCTGTACGCAATCGATGCAATTTCATTCGGACCGTTTCTCAGGTTCGCTCGTATCGCAGACGAACAAATTTGTCGGAAGCTTCGAACGCTTCTTTGATACATTGATCTTTCAAATCCTATATCTTGCATCACTTTTAATCACGATGATGGCTGTACTCGTTCCGCGTGCGCCACTCTTTGCGCTCGGACTTATGATTTTCGTCTTCCTTTACATTCTTTGCTCAGCACTTACCTTCAAAAAGATTGCGCATTTAAGCCGGGAATGGTCGGAAGCGGAGAATAAGCAGACTGGTCAGCTTGCTGACTCGGTATCGAATATTATTTCGGTTAAGTCCTACGGTCGCGAAGCGCACGAACGTCATCGCTATGCGAACTACAATCGCGCAAGCATGAATGCTGGCTTTGCGCAAATGCGCGCCCATATGAAGCGTGATATTGCTTTTAATGCTGTAAATATTGGCATTATTGCAATCATTATCGTCTTTATGATGATTGGGCAGCCAGTCTTCGGCTTGTCGATTTCGACGCTCATTCTCATTGTTAACTATTCAATGACGGTGATGGGCGAACTTTGGGATGTGAACAATATCTTTAAGACAATCAACCGCGTCTTCGGCGATGCCTACGAGATGACTATGATTCTCGATACGGAACAGGCTGTTGTTGATGCACCTGACGCAAAAGAATTAGCTGTCAAAAGGGGCAAAATCGAATTCGATAACGTTCGCTTCCAGCACCATGATGCTAGCGTGGCTATTTTCGATAATTTCAATCTCGATATCAAACCAGGCGAACGCGTCGGCCTTGTCGGCGTGTCTGGTTCAGGCAAGACTACATTGACCAAACTGTTACTTCGCTTCGCGGATGTCCAGGCTGGTGAAATCCGCGTGGATGGTCAAAACATTGCCAAAGTCCAGCAGGTATCGCTGCGCGAAAATATCGCTTACGTGCCGCAAGAGACGTCGCTATTTCATCGCTCGATTGCGGACAACATTGCCTACGCTCGCCCGGACGCGAGTCGTGAAGAAATCGTTCGTGCGGCAAAACTCGCGAATGCTGATGAGTTTATTGTCGATTTGCCAGATGGCTACGAAACGCTCGTTGGTGAACGTGGCGTTAAGCTGTCTGGCGGTCAGCGTCAGCGCATCGCGATTGCGCGTGCTATCCTAAAAGATGCTCCGATTCTTGTTCTTGACGAGGCTACCTCGGCACTCGATTCCGAATCCGAGTCACTCATCCAGGACGCACTTGGTAAGCTCATGAAGGGTCGTACGAGTATTGTTGTTGCACATCGTCTCTCGACGATCGCAAGTCTCGACCGTATTATCGTGCTTAAAGACGGCAAAATTGTCGAACAGGGCACTCATGAGGCTCTGTTGAAAAACGGTGGCGACTATAGCAAATTATGGTCACGCCAATCTGGCGCATTTCTCGACGAGAAGTAATCGGAGGCCGCAAAGCCGATAGAGTCGCTCGACGGACCATCGAAAAGATGGTATGATATAAGATATGGCTACTCTAAAAGATTTTCGCGATGAAAGAATTCGCAAACTTAACGAACTAAAAGAAGCAGGTATCGATCCCTATCCCGCGCACTCTAATCGTGACACCAAGATTGGTGATATTTTGGAGCATTATGATGATTTTGCCGACAAAGACGTTTGCGTAGCTGGCCGAATTGCGAGTATTCGCAGTTTTGGCAAGCTCGCATTCGTTGTCGTCGAGGATGACTCGGGCAAGATTCAGATTTTCTTGAAAGATGACGCTGCAAAATTCACAAAGAAGCTCGATACGGGCGACTTTGTTGAAGCTTCAGGCAAAGTTGGGCAAACTAAAACTGGCGAAATATCGGTTTTCTGCGATATGCCACGTATTCTGACGAAGGCTTTGCGCCCACTTCCAGGCCGTGATGGTTTCACGAACAAGGAGGAGCGTCTCCGTCGTCGTTACGTCGACATGGCAGTTAATCCAGAGGTTCGCGAACGCTTCGTGCGTCGTGCGAAATTCTGGACCGCAACTCGCCAGTTTTTAAATGACCATGGTTTTATTGAGATTAATATTCCAGTTCTCGAGACTACTACTGGCGGTGCTGATGCGAATCCTTTCGTCACGCATATGGATGCGCTCGATCAGGATTTCTACCTACGCATTTCGCACGAGTTGCCGTTGAAGCGTCTTATCGGTGGTGGCTATGAGAAAGTTTACGATATCGGTCCACGTTTCCGCAATGAAGGTATGGACGAAGAGCATTTGCCTGAACATATCGCAATGGAATCTTATGCTGCCTACCAGGATTACGAAGAGGGTATGGATCTCTATGAAGAAATGATCAAATACGTCTGCAAAGAAACCTGGGGTACGCTTCAGTTCGAGCATGACGGTATGAAGGTTGACCTCGATTGCAAGTGGCCGCGCATTTCTTACGCGGATATTATCAAAGAAAAGTTCGATATTGATGTTTTCAATCCCGACATAGATAAGATTAAAGCGATTCTTAAAGAAAACAAAGTTTTATTCGATGATTCAATGGGTGTTGGCCGGCTTCTTGATTATCTCTGGAAGATTATTCGTAAAGAATCTGCTGGACCATTTTGGCTAATTCATGAACCGGTTGAACTTTCGCCGCTTGCTAAGAAACATGAAGCCGACCCGCGTGTTACTGAGCGTTTCCATCCAGTCATATTTGGTACCGAGATGGGTAATGGCTACTCGGAGTTGAATGATCCACTCGATCAGCTTCAGCGTTTCGAAGAACAGCAAGCTATGCGTGACGCTGGCGATGCTGAGGCGCAGATGCTCGATATGGATTTAGTTGAGATGCTCGAGTATGGTATTCCGCCAACTTGTGGCTGGGGCAATTCCGAGCGCAATTTCTGGCTCTTTGAAGGTGTTTCCGCCCGCGAGGGTGTACCGTTCCCGCCAATGCGCCGCGACGATAATTAGAACATATTATTAAAAAAGTGCCAAAACTAACGTAATTATGCTTTGGCGCTTTTTTGTTTCGTTCTAAACTAGCTGTTATGAACTATCATGAAACAACAATTAATCAACCGTATCTAGAAATATTAAAATGTTGCGACGACCATGGCTCGGTCAAGAAGCTATGGTGCCAAGGTCAGTTGCCAAAGAAGCGTATTAAAACCGTCGCGATTGTCGGTGCGCGTCACAGTACGCAATATGGCGAGAATATCGCCTATCGGGCAGCCTATGAGCTCGCGAAGCGTGGCATAATTATTGTAAGCGGTATGGCTTACGGCATTGACGCTTGCGCGCATCGGGGCTGTCTTTGATGCGGGTGGTACCACGATTGCCGTCCTAGGAACGGCGATTAATCATCTCTACCCAGTAAGCAACCTCGGACTCGCTAAGCGCATTCTGGAGAAGGGCGCAATTATTTCTGAGTATCCACCCGACTATCCAACAAAAGCCTACTATTTTCAAGTTCGAAATCGTATCGTGTCTGGCCTCGCTGACGCGCTCTTAGTCGTTGAGGCTTCTGAAAATTCAGGCACTTATGGTACCTATAATTTTGCAAATGAGCAGGGTAAGGATATTTTTGCTGTTCCGGGTGATATTAATCGTCCTATGTCTCGCGGTACGAATATGATGCTACGCGAGGGCGCGCATCCCTATCTTGATCCATCGGATATTTACATTTCACTATTCGGAAAAATACCTCAGATCGCCGGTCGAGATTTATCGGATTTAACGAAAAATGAGGCCAAAATCTTTGCTGCTATCGTAAACGGATTCCGTAGTGATGACGAGATTATCAAAGCGCTTAGTATGTCTCTATCGGATTTTGCGACAGCGATGACTATGTTAGAGCTAAAAGGCTATATTGCTCGGCGTGGCGCAAAATGGTCTGTCATATAACGCTTATGCTATAATCAAGGTATGGCAAACAAAGTAATGATTGTCGGTACTGGCAATGTGGGCATGAGTTATGGCTACGCTCTTGTTCATCAGCGTACTGACGTAAATGAATTAGTATTAGTAGACATCAACACCGAAGACGCCGAGGGCGAGGCAATTGATTTACGCGATTCGCTCGCCGTTGCGCCAAGCTATCTCAAGATTAGCGCCGGTTCTTATGCTGACGCGACCGATTGTGACCTAATCGTAATCACGGCTGGTATTCCACAGAAACCAGGCGAATCTCGCATGGACTTGCTTAAAAAGAATGCAGCGATTTTCAAAGATATGATTGGACAAATCATGGACAGCGGCTTCGACGGTATCTTCCTTATAGTTAGTAACCCGATGGATGTTCTAACGTATCTAACTTGGCGCTATTCGGGTCTCCCAGCCGAACGGGTGATTGGCTCGGGTACTGTTCTTGATACTGCTCGTTTACGTTATCGCTTGTCACAGCGCCTACATATTCACCCAAAGAATATACATGCCTATCAAGTTGGCGAACATGGCGACACAGAGTTTGCGCTCTGGAGCTGCGCTACGGCGGGTGGCCAGCCAATTATGGATCTCATAAGTAACGACGATCGTGCTGAAATCGAGGATTATGCCCGCAAGGAAGCCTATACGATTATCGAGAAGAAAGGTGCTACTTACTATGGCATTGGCTCCTGTCTCGCGATGATCACGAATTGTATCTTTGGCGATGAAAATCGTGTTCTTACTATCAGTAACTACGATGAGCTGAGTGATACTTATAACGGCTATCCAGCCGTCCTCGGTCGTAATGGTGTCGTTCGTCGTATCGGCTTACAGTTATCGCCAGATGAGCAGATTCACCTCAACAGCAGTATCCGAACGCTCCAAGAGGCTATTAAAGAAGTCTCAGAAGAGTAGAGAGTTGACAAATAGTCGAAAGTATGCTAATATAATAAATATATACATTACTTCAAAGATGACCACCCGGTAAGAGGTGGCCATTTTTGTTCCTTTGCCAAAAGTATAGAATTATTGTAAAATATGGAAATGGAATTATTTATTATTATCATGCTCGGTCTTATTTTGGCAGAGACGAGCACAATTACTGTGCGCGAATTTGCGCACAAGCATATGCCAAGCAAGAATGCTCGTCGCAAGGTATTTATCGATACCTCGACTCTTATTGATGGGCGCATATTGTCGGTAGCGAAATCTGGCTTTCTTGGCGATGAGCTACTAATACCACGTAGCGTAATTCGCGAATTACAGCTCTTAGCTGACGGGAATGATAGCGAGAAACGTGCGCGTGCCCGCTTTGGGCTTGATGTCGCGAACGAACTTGAGCGTGTCGAGCTCGCAGACGTTAATATCTATCCCGATACGGGGAATCGTGTAAAGGTAGACGAGCGCCTTATGGAGCTAGCCAAGGAGCATCGCGGCATTATTATGACTAATGACTTCAATCTCGCAAAGGTCGCAAAGGTGGAGGGCATTGACGCTATTAATATTAATGATCTTGCGCAGGGCTTGCGCAGCGAGTATCTTCCTGGCGATAAGCTCGACGTTAAGATCATCTCGGCAGGAGCCAATCCGCATCAGGGCGTCGCACACCTTCCGGACGGTACGATGGTGGTTGTTGATGATGGCGAACGCTATGTCGGCAAGAATCAGACTATTACGATTGAATTCGTGCGATATCTGCAGACTTCGGCCGGCAAGATGATGTTTGCGAAACTAGCTGAGCCACCAAAAAAGCAACAAAACAAAACTCAGCGCGGCCGTCGAGCAAAGCGTAAATAAAAATACCCCCGTTAGTCGGGGGTATTTTTTTATTCAAATGCTCTCGTTGCGTTTGCGGTATAACCGCCAGAGTCGGATACGCGTGCGCTGACGCTCTTCGGCTTTGTCGTTAAGCCGTCAATTGTCTTGGTTTCGGTAGCGCCACCGAGTTCACCGCTATAATCCTTTCCATCAATCGTAATTGTGTAGTTTTGGAGAGTATAGCGACCATTCGCGAAAGTAACAGACACTGAGTAGGATCCAGTACCTTCTTCGTCGCCTGTACCCGATACGCTATTAATCGTAATCGATGGCTTAGCGTCGGAACATAGGTGAACGTCATCTTCGTTCTCGGTATCATAGTCACCCGCATAGAAGACCTCTTTATTAGTCATTGGGTCGATAACCTTCGAAACCTCGACCTCAACACGCGTTTCGGCTGGGGTACAATCAGTAGCTTTCTTACGTGAGATTGAGTCGAATACCATTGTTTCATTAGAGATACCAGACGACTTGCTCTTGTTATACCAGCTTGGCCAGACATCATTGTGGCCATTAACAGACATGTGTTGCATACCAGCTGGTTCTGGGATAACGTCACCCTTCTTCCAGCGACCATCAGGGCCGTAGACGTCGGTATGTACGCGATCG
>JAEEGL013743956.1_pt1 | contig 10953 bp, 11 predicted proteins | sample 9134231 | NCBI WGS metagenome assembly JAEEGL01 (sample SAMN16246548, study PRJNA631951) | gut metagenome | biome: gut microbiome; feature: rumen; material: fiber-attached | host: Bos | place: Iran: Karaj | collected 2018-10 | reverse complement strand
GTCATAGGCGTTGCCGTAGGAGCCGGACGTGCTGGCCGAACCGACATCCGCCGCCCATTGATAATGATCGCCGCAGCAGTCCTCGAGGCCGATGTTCGAGATCATGCGACGATTGCCGGTGTCTTTGTGGCCGCCCGTCGTGCCCGGATCCGCGCTGCCATAAATATTCGTGGACTGATTCGAGCCGAGGGAAGCCGACATGAATTCGCGCTGATAAGGCAGGCGCTGCTTCTGGCGCGCCAAAATCTGCTCGAATTTCCAGCAGTGCCATTTCTCGGAGCTGGTGCCGTCCGCCCATTCCGCGCCATATTTCGATTCGAGCGTCAGCGTGTCATCTTCAGCACGCCCCGGCTGCGTGGCCGTCGCGCTGCCCCACGTGCCGCTCCACGAAAGGCCATAAATCGAATACCACATATCAGTGCCTTCGTCGTAGGCGTAGCCCTCCGGCTCGCCGATCGGGCGATGCTTGAGGTCCCAAATCGACGCGGGGAGGATATCGCCCGCAACGTAGCCGGAAAGCGGATGGTCTGCAATCGTGCCGACGTCCGCGCAAAGGCAGTGAAAGCCGCCGATTTTGCGGCTATTCGACGCCGTGTAACCTTCCGGCACCGTGCTATTCATCGAGACAACCAAGTCCGGGATGAGCGGCGTCTCATCATTTACGCAGGCGTAAATGTAGAGGTCTTTGCCCGCACGGTTCGCGCCGAAAACATAATCCAGCTGACAGGACCAGATGACGGAACCGTCGTTATAGGTCGCGCCCGGCGTAGTCGGCCAAGTCGGAATCAGCGAGGAAGACGTGCCCGCCCGTTGGCATACATAGACATAACCGGAAGAGCCGCCCGTCGGATATACGGTATCGCCGATTTCGTATTCCGTCTCGGTCTGCCACCGCTCGGCCTTGGTGTCCCATGCGTCATAATCGGAAATGTCCAGCGTGACCTGTGTGGTCAGCTTCCGGCCTTGGCCGTTTACATTCAGCCAGAGGATCTCCGGCGAAAGGATTTCCGTGTTGCTTTCGCGCTCTTGGCTGGCATCATAAAATGCCTGATCTTCTTCGTAATAATTCGGGGCGGCTGCATCGGCGATTTCACCTTCCACGCGCTGCAGCTCGAGGATGGTCGCCTTGCTGTCAAGCTCCGTTTTCAGTGCGCCCGCTACTTCGTCAGCGTTCACGGTCTTGACGTGGATATTATTCCAGCGTTTTGCCGCGGTGCCGAGATTCTGCGTCAGATCTCCGGCGGGTACGATGTTCGGATACTGTGCCATTTCTTATCTCCTCCTGTTTTATACACTGGCCGGATATACATCTTCGTTCGCGTCAATCTGCCACATCGACGAACGCTGAGCATATTCACACGGCTGCAAATCACCATTTGCATCATATTCAAAGGCGTCGCTGGTAGCCAAGGCCAGCGCCACCCACTTCGAGCTCGTCGCCGGATATTCGCCCGTCGAGGTCTCGATGCAGCGCCACGTGGAGCCGTCCGACGTGATAACGGTGTCCGGAAAATTATAGGTTTTCGTCGGATCATAAGGCTCGCCGACGACGCCGATGACCGACGCGATTTCCTTCGCCTCTTCAAGTGCGTCATGGGCGGCATCGGCGGAGTCTTCCGCGTCTTCTGCGGAGTCCTTTGCGTCGTCCGCGTATCCGCTCGCGTCGTTAGCGTATTCGCTCGCGTCGCTTGCGTGACCGCTGGCGACGTCCGCCCAGCCTTTCGAGGAATGTTCCCCGCCCAGCGCTCCGACTTGAGCGTCAGTTCCTTCCGCCCAAGTTTGCGCCCTCGATGCGGAAGTCGCCGCCTCGGCAGCTGCTTCCATGAGATGCGTGGCCGCCATCGCGATATCCTTGTCAAATGTGACTTGAACGACGCGAGTGATAAAATCAACATTTACAACGGTGTCACTCATATCTCAATACCTCCCCTGACCAGAATTCGCTCGGCGGAATCAATTCAAACTCGAAATCCCCGCAAGCATACGCGAGGTCGTAGGCGTTCATTCCTGCCGGGATGTTCGCCGTCTCGGCCTTCGACGCGACGATGTAAAACTGACAGCCGAGGACGTTTCCGCCTTCGTCCGTAATAGGAACCGCGTCCAGATAATGGATCGTCTTCTGGAAAACGATATCCCCCAGATTCGGATTCCGTCCCATCCGCGCCGGGCATTCTGTCACCCGCCGGATCGTAAAAATATAACTCTCACCCTCGACAGGCGCGTGATATTTGATTACGAAAGGGATGGCAAAGGTGTCATAATTGCCGACTTCGATGCGTCTCTCTTTTGAGTAGAACATAACAGCCCTCCTTAACTCAGCGTTACCGTGATTTTGGTACCGTCATCTTCGGTCTCATAATTCCCGTTGATGTCGCGGGTAGCAACCGAGATGATATATGTGCCGGCGGTATCGATGCCGGTGATCGTCGTCTCCGTTGTGGCCATGCCGAAATATGTCCACGCGGTATCGCCGCTCAGTTTGTAGGATACCCGCCCGGAGCTGTAATCCGTCCAATCCGGCGCCGTCCACCGAAGCGCGATATCCCATTCCCCGCCGCTCTGGGTAACGACTGCCGTGAGATTGGTCACGTTCGGGATGTCATACAGATGGACGCGGTGATTGTAATAATCGACGTCGTTCAGTTCCTGCAAGTTATTCCCGAAGACGTTCGCGCTGGTGAATTTGAAATACAGCATCTTCCCGAGCAGATTCTTCGTCAGTGAAACGACGAAGAGCGAACCGTCCAGCATGGCGAAGCCTTCGCCGATGTTATGGGAAAGAATGGCCGTTCCGTATTTTCCGCGGATCAGTCCGGTCAGCCGGTACGTGTTCGCGCCGATCAGCTCCGCCCCGGTGTAGGCCATACACTCGCCATTGATCCAGATATCCGTCAGGCAGTTCTCCGCATCCGCTGCGCTGCCTTCCAAAATCTCGACCGTGCCGACGTTGCTGAAATGCACGTCCACGGTGTGCTCATAGGCCGCGAGGCTTGTCATCGTATAGCCGAAATTCGAGGATTTATTGAATCGGCCATAAATCTCATAAGCTCCGTCCTTCGTCGAGGCGTAAACATTACAGCCGCCCCACGCTGCCGTTTGACCATGCAGCCCGATCCAGAGTTCCACGCCGCTCGCTGACGTCACAAGGTCAGCCGGAGGGGTAATCATCAGAGGCGTTTCCACGTCGCCCGGCTCCGCGTTGTAGGAAATGATATTGTATTCCGGATCGTCAATCTGATAGGAAAGCCCGGAGGCTGATGCGTCCCTGCGGATGGCCGTGACCGAGAGCAGCCCTTGCGTGTCCTCGTCGATGGATTCAATCATGGCCAGCTGATTATTCAGTCCGATGATTGGATCCGTCAGCGTGACCAGATCGCCCGGCTCCAGCAGCCCGAATTCCCAGCTCAGCCGGAATTTATATCGGACGTTTTCCGTCCGGTTGATTCGCGCCTGCATCTCGGCAACCGTGACCGCCCGGCTTGTGGTATGCAGCCAGTGGGCGGAAAAGTCGTTTGCCGTCCGCAGGCCAGTGGCGGAAATGTCCGCCGTGTCTTCATAGAACACAGTTTCCACTTCGTAATTGTTCGCCCGGTTCGTGAAGGATACGCCGAAGCGGTTGAAGACTTCGGAGCTGTCCTTTCGTTCGTACAGGACACAAGAGCCATTTTCCTGCGTTGTCATTTGATTCGGTGTCAGCCGGTAACGAATGACCGTATCAGGCCGCCATGAACCGCGAATCCGGTCATCCCTCGGCACGATCTTGAACCTGTCGACCGACCAGAACATATAAGCGTTCGTGATTGTCAGGATTTCCTTGATGACTTCCTGACATTTTTTCTGATTCGTGAAGGCGTCCGCCGGAGTGGAAATCAGCAAGTCCGCCCCCGTGCAGTATTGCCGATAGTTCTCGAAGCTGGCGCTGTCGGCGTATCCTGCGTACCCGAGGCGGTCCAGTAAATCAATGATGACGTCCGCCGGGTTCGCATCGGTGCCGTCGCCGGAGCTGCGGAGCAGCCCTTGAATTTCAAACTGATAACTCGGTACCGATGCCGAGTTTTCGCCGAGGAATACAAAGCCGTATAAATACGCCATATCCCGGTATCCGACCGCGATGCTCGGATGGTGTGACGCCATGTATGCCGTCGGGTTCGGATTGTTCCCCGGATTAAGGCTGAGAGGAAATCCGACGCCGCTGGATCCGAGAGACGAATAAACCTGATCACCAATCCACACCCGCCGGACGCCCGCGATGGTCCCCTCACAGAGCGCCAGCTCCAGATATGTGTAATACTGATAATTGATTGTCGTCGAGCTGGAATTCTTACCCGTTTTCGTTCGCGTCACGATTTCCCGGGCGGTGAAGTCCTGCCAGTTTATTAAGTTTGGCCCCCTTCGGCATGTGCCGTAACATATCGCCAGCGGCGTGCCGAAATCGCAGGTCGTGGCTTGAAACGATGCGATTTTATCTGCGCGCGTGGTGACATGGGAGCCGCCCCCGAAAAGTCCGCTCATTGATGCACCGCCCTCCAATATCCAGTGACACGGCTCTCGCCCTTCTTGTCGAAGAAATACGGCGAATTGATTTCCGTGATCTCGACGCCGGTGAGCGCCTGACAATGCAGCACCCGCCCATCGCCGAGATAAATCGCGAGATGCGCATATTGCGCGCGCCCCCACCGATAGCTGATAACGTCGCCCGGCTGCAGCTCCGCCTCCCGGATCCGCTGCCCGTATTTTTCGAGATACGGCAGCAGCTTCTCCTCACAGTCCTTTTTGCAGTACCAGTCCCCGCTATAGCCAAACATGATTTCAAAATCGCCATAACCCAGCTCATGGAAGAAGTGCGCGGGAAGTGTGGAGCAGTCAAGCCCCACGCCTTTGATGTTCCCGCCGTTTACGTGCGGCGTGCCGATATACGTCATCGCCAGATCATTCAGCTTCTTTTTGTCCATAGCTATAACCTCAACAACACATTTCCAGACGGCTTCAACGGAATCACCATGCTCGTCGTGTCATGGCTCGATGTCGTGATGACGCCGTTGCTGTTCACATACGCAGCCTGCGCCGCGAACATGCGGACAGGAATAGGCGCGGCCAACCCCTGCAGCACGCTCTTCACGTTCAGATTCACGCAAAGCCCGCCGGAGGAATGCACCTCGCAGCGCCCGGAGAAAATATCCAGCACCCCGACGCACTCGCCCGCGTAAAAATACGCCCGCGACAATAGCAGCGTGCTCTGGTCGAGCGCCCCGTCGTGGCATGCTTGCATAAATGGAACACCGCCGATCGTGTCGCTGGATTGACAATAGATTGTCACGCCAAGCGTGTCGACCGACGGCGCCCCGGACAGCTTAACCTGCTGACGTCTGAAAATAAATTTTTTGTGGTCGTAAGTGATGCCACCATAAGAAACGTCAGAGGAATAGCTGGCAAAATAATATACTGCCCCGTTCGCCAAACTCAGAGTATAGAGATCACAAGTTTCCGAGCTTTCGGCGGCGAGGATTGACCTGATAGCATTGGAGGCGGTTTTCATTCCACCACCTCCAGCGTCAGGCTCACACTATAGAGATCATAAAAAATCTGAGACACGGAAATCTGATCAGCGAATACCACCTTGAAATAATATTCGTAATCGAATTTCATTTCCTCTCCGGGGGATACCACGGAGATCAGGCCGCCGTCCACGGAAATATTTGTTTCCCTTTCCCCGTCCGACCATGCCTTGACTTTATCAACGAGCGGCGCCGGTTCCTCATATTCGTCGAAAGGAATCGTGGCGATAAAATGCCCGCTGCCGTCCTGCTGCAAAGTCCTATTTATGGCGGCGTATCGCTCGAAATCCTTATACATGAACGGCTGCCAACTCCCCCGGCGGGCGGCGTGAAACGCCAGCAGCGTGTCCACTTCCGCCTTCGATAGCTGGGGGAATTCAAGGGAAAACGTCCACAGCGGACGGTCCTGATGGACAATAGCCTTTCGCGTTTGCCCGGCTGACCGGAAGCTGGTGACGTCCCATTTTGCTTTCAGCTTGCTGGACCAGCTGATTTTCGATGCGTCCAGCGGGAAAAAATAATTCATTTACCATACACCTACTTCCGCGCCAAAGCCTCGATTATTCTCGAAAAGCGCCTGCCGGATGCTGTCCAGCCCGCCCCGGTTCAAAAACGCCGAGAAGCTGGAGGCATCGATGGCCGACACGTTCAACGTGACCGAGCCGCCCGCGGGAGCCGGTGCAGCTCCGCCGTCGAAAGCGGGAACCGCGCCGCTGTTCAGCGCGTTAAGAGTGCCGACGCCGATGCGGTCGACGGCTGCGCTGTTCAAAACATACTCGCCGTTGGAAAGCATCGCGGGCACGCTGTCGCTGGTGCCGGTGCCGGGGCCTTTAACGTAGCCGCCCGAGGCAAGTTTGACCGCGCCGCCATTCGAGCCGAACAGGGCGGCGGATGCGTTCCGGGCGGCCAGCGCCGGATCACCGACGATGGAGAAGATCGCGAACAGGGAAAGCCATTGCGTGAGGAGCTGCAGCGCGTTCTTGATGATCGTCTTCGCAAAATCCCGCAGCGCTTCCTGTCCCGACTTCGCGCCCATGATAAAGTCGACCATCGCGTCAGACATGGCACCCGCCACGCCCTTGCAATAATCGACAACATTCTTGTGCCAATTATCGGCGGCCTGAATCGATTTCCCTTCGGCCTCCGCCGCGCTGGCCAGCTGTTCCTTATACGTGGCCACGAATTCAGAAAGCGTCTGACCTTTCGCGGCCAGTTCTTCCGCCAAGGCGTCCGGCGTCTGTTTCAGAATCGCGGCCAGAGGATTGAGGTCGCCGGTCTGCTCAGCTGTCGCCGCCGCTTGGTCGATTTCTTCAAACTGCGCGACGAGCTGCTCTTTCAGCGCCTTGATTTTCGCCGCGGCGCTTTCCGGATCACCCATCCACGCATCCAGAATCGTTTTCGAGCCTTCCTGAAAACTGGAATATATTGCTTTGAATTCTTCCTCGAAAGCCTTCTGGGCGGCTTTCGCTGCGGCCTTCGCCGCCCGCTCCGCTTCCTTGCGTGCTCTTTCCTCTTCGCGGGCGGCTCGCGCTTCGTCGGAGTTCCGGGAGGAACCGCCGCCGCCTCCGCCGCCTCCACCTCCGCCGCCACCGCCGCCACCGCCGCCATGGGCGATTTCGCGGAAGTGATTTTCGCTGGCGCCTTCGATGGCGACGGACGGGATCACGAAGGTCTCGCCCCACGCTCTTTCGACGTCCGCGCTCACTGCCTTGCCGACCGCCGCCAGCACCGTCTTGACCGCCTCATACATAGCGAGGATTATGTCCACCGCCGGGCGGATAGCCTCGACGACGCCCGCGCCGAATTCCTTAAACGCCGCATAAGCGTCATTGAGAATCAGGATGACGATGCGGATGGTGTCAAACACAAAACCGAGAAGGCTGGCGATGAAGTTCAGCACCTCTCCGGCAATGGCTCCGATATCGGCAAAAGCTCCGCAGCCGTCGCCGCGGATCAGCGTGATCATATCATTCGTAAAATCGATGAGCTCTTGAATGATGCCGGACTGATTGAAGGCTTCAAAAATCCCGGCGCCGATTTCCTCGCACGCTGTCGAGATGTTTCCTTCGACGTCGCCCCATGCGTCGATCGTGTTGTTTTTGGACTCCTCCATGGAGCCGTCGAATTCGTGCATGTAATCGGTGAGCGCCTGAATCGCCGTTTGCGCGTCAAGCGTTCCGTCGTCCATGGCCTTCATAGCCTCTTCGGCGGACATACCCACCGTCGAGAAGGCTTTGTCCAGATCCATGCCCGCCATCTGCAAACTGATCAGCTGGCGAGAAGACATTTCGCCCGTCGCCTGAATGCGGCTCAGTGCCGTGACGAGCTGCTGCGCGCCTTCCTGCCCTTGCCCGAGTCCGGCGGCAGTATCCGCGCAAAGCTGAATCAGCGCGGCAGCATTCTGGGCGGAGTAGCCCATATTCATGAGCTGGATTCCCATTTGCTGAACGGCGTCCAGACTGTAAGTCGTATTCCTGCCGACGTCATTGAAAGCCCGGTATGCTTCCACCGCGCTGCCGAGATTGTTCTTCATCGCGGCGATGTGCGCGACGGACTGCTGCATCTGAGCGCCGAGCTGGACAACCTGCCCCGCCAGCTCCGACAGAGCCGCCAGCGCCTGCGTGGCGATGGTCGCCGCCAAGGAACCGATGGCCACAGAGAAAGCTGTCGTGAATCCCTCAGTCATCTTGAACGCGGACGCCAGCTGCCGGGCGCTGCTGTCACCCTCCGCCATGGCCTTCGCGCTGTTGCTGATTTCCTTCGTAGTCGACGCAATTTCTTTCCTGTAGGAGCTGTTGGCCGTGGTCTGCTGATTGATTGCCTTGCGGAGCTGGACCATCTGCTCGGTCTGCTCTTTTGTCGCCTGCGTACCGTTCCGCGTGGCCTTTTCCAATTCGCGCAGCTCCGTCTTCATCTTCAAGACGGACTGCTGACCTTCCGCCAGTGCGCTGTTCAGCTGTTCCAGCCCTTCGTTTTTCGCCTCGGTGGTCAGCGTGATTTTTGCGTCAGCCATATTCTCACCTCCTACAATTTGATTCTCTTCTGTAATGCTTTATCCAATTCGGCGGCATAAAAGTCTTCGATGGCCTGCCGATTGCTTTCAAAATAAGAACCGCGCGCCGGATACGTCGGGCCCCTTTGCCCGCGCCTCGGCCCGCGTCCCCGGATGAGCCGCCCGAAAGCGCCGGTATTATACCAGCGGGAATAATAATTCGCGTACACATTCGCATTGATCACGGAAGCCGTCACCTCATACTTGCCGATGATGATTTGCTTTCCGCCGAGCGCCCGCCCTTCAAAAGCGGATTGCGGATGCGTCCGGGCGATATAGCTTCGCGTTGCAAGCTGCGCATCTCTCGCCGCTGCGGCCACGTCCTGATAAAAACCTTTCGCTGTATATTCTTTTACCTGTTTCTGTAATTCTTCCAGCGTCATAAAATCACATTCTCAAAAAGATAGCGGGAGCCGAAGCCCCCGCACTTAACCTTCTTATGCTTCCACCGTGATGACGACGGAAACCTCCGAGGAATCGGAGAGCGTGATGAAGAATTTGTGATCGCCATTCGTCAAGGTGGTCAAATAGCTGGACAAGATGATGATCGCATGGTCGCCCGCGGCGATGCTGTAATCCGTCGAAGCGACGGCCACGCCGTCCTTGTCCTTCAAACCGGTGATCGTGGAGCTCGGCAGACTGATCACGAGATCCTGATCATCCGTCTTGGAATAAGTCATACCCGGAAGCTCGGCATCCTCGCCCGGGACGACGAAGCCCGTCTTCTTCTCCGGAGCGCCGGAGCCGGAAGCCGTGAACGACTTCGTGATCATGTCCTCGGACTCCGCCGTGATTTCCCAGCTCGTCGGAGCGACTTTCAGCTCATAGTAGTCCGTGGTATCCAGATCCACAAGAGCGATGTGGAGGAGCTGCTTCTCGGCGGTGATTTCGTCGTCGATCATGAAAGCCTCGATGGCTTCCTGCGCCACGTTGTCGCGCATCATGATGACTTCGGCGTCCACCTCGTAGCTCTTGCTGGTGATCGCGGAAATCGGCCAGTAGCCATTATCCTTCGTCTGATTCGTCGTAGCTTCAGCCGACAGCGAGAGCGTGTTGCTGGTCAAGCCGCCGACCAAGTTCCATACCGGATTATCCTCCGTCGCGCCCGTGCCGTAATTCACAAACAGAACGAGCCGCTTTCCGGATACGCCGGTACCCGCCGCAAAGGCAGGGTATTTTTCTTTCGCGATAGTAACGCTCATTTATTACACCTCACAATTGATTAAGTCTGAACACGACATCAGTGCCGCCCGATTGCCATACTCCGTTTTCGGAGTATAGGGGAAGATTCACCCGGAGACCGCCGACGCGAATGCTGACCAACGAAAAACCGTTTTCATTCAGGCCGCGCTGCAGGGCATTGTATCCTTCGTCACTGCTGAAATAATTCAGCAGCGCCTCCAGCTTGTCCGCAATGACCTTCCGCCCTTTATAGTTTGAATAAATTTCCAGCTGCAGGGACGCATCCCAAACAGCGGCATTTTTATTCTGCGTGCAGTCCGCGTCCGAAGCTCCGAAAACGCCATAAGCGAATTCCTCCTGATCGCGGAAAAGAGCCTCGATTTCCTCGATAGGAATCGCCGAATCAAACCAGTCGATTCCGATCGGGCAGTCATCGTCCGACACCGCGCCATATAACGCTGTAGTGATTGCCGTGAACGGCGCTTTGTAAATCATATAATCGCCCCGCTTCCGTTCACCGCCGTCGCCGTTATCTGGATATAATGCGGAACACTCTCATCAATCAAATCAATGGCATTGATGAGAAACGTGAAACCGTTATACACAAGCCGCCATTCGTTGGTCAGCTCTCCGCTCAACGCGCTGCGGATGTCCCGAATCACAAAATACCGGGTATCGGATGTTACATAATCCCCGATAAACTGCTGACGGGTTTGGGATTTCTGCTCGCACATGGCGAACAGCTCCAGCTCTTCCGTGTACGTTGTAGGCTTCAAGCCGCCCATCGAATCGCGTTCCGGCGCGGATGGCTTCAGCAATTTTATTTTGTGCGTAAACCGTCCCGGATTTCGTCGAAACATAGTACCCTCCCAAAAGGAGAGCGGCGACCAAGGCCGCCGCTTTTATTCCTTTCCTGATTAGTCGGCCACCGCGACGATCTTCTTGAACGCCGCCGCATAGGTGCAGATGTTGGTGTGACGGCAGACGGCGCGAACCAGCACGCTGTTCTTCGCGAAACCAGCATCGGCGGAGCTCATGACTTCCAGATCCGGATATGCGATATGGTACATGGCGGCGAAATCGCCGACGAGGATCGTGCGCGTCGCAAGCTCGCCATCCTCGACCACGACAACCGGGCGGCCCTGAATCTGGCGGATCGTGTTG
>JAEEGL013045336.1_pt1 | contig 10953 bp, 6 predicted proteins | sample 9134231 | NCBI WGS metagenome assembly JAEEGL01 (sample SAMN16246548, study PRJNA631951) | gut metagenome | biome: gut microbiome; feature: rumen; material: fiber-attached | host: Bos | place: Iran: Karaj | collected 2018-10 | reverse complement strand
TATTTATGATTTGTTAATTCAATTAAATCCTAATAAAAATATTAAGGATAAAGAAGGAAAAACTTGTATTGATTATTTAAAGGAAAATGATGATGTTGAAGTACCTAAAAAATATCTTAGAGATGAATAAATTATTATAAAATATTTTTTTTTTAAATATTATTTTTTTAAAAATAAAAATTAAGATAATGATTTATTTTTGTATTTAAGTTAAATTAATTCTAATGTTTCATAAATAAAGTAATTTTAAATTATTAAAGGAAAAAATTATTTTATTTCTGTCAATATATTTAAAATATTTTAATTGAAATGAATTTAGAAATATTATTTTTTAAGTCAAATTATTATAAATTATTTATTATTTATTAAATATAAGTTTTTCAATTAAAATGTTCACAAAACAAACAAAACTTATTAATTCAAAATATAAAAAAGGAAAGCCATATATATGTATTACTCAAAAAATAAAGTTAAATCCTACTACTTCAGTTGTGAAAATTATAAAACACAAAAATAGTAAATCATATAGCTCTTTAAATAATTTGGTAAATCATGAATATACAAAAATATCATATGATAAAAAAATTAGAAGTATATCACCAAAAATGAATAATAAATCAGAATCTTTTACTTTTGAAAAAAATAAAAGTAAAACTAATTCAATTTATGTAAATAAAAAAAATATATATTTAAAAGTTAAAGATGATTATTTAAATAAATATGCTAATTTATCAAATAAAATAAATAATTTTAAAAAGAGAAGTGAAGAATTAAATAAAAAATTAACATCTTATCAATTAAAAGATATAAAAATGAAAAAAATTCAAAAATCAAAAAGTGAATTAAAAATACAAATTTTAGAAGCAAAGAAGAAAAATCAAGAAGAATTAAATGAAAAAAAAAATAAAATAAAATCATTAAGAAAAATAGCAAAAGAAAGAAATAAAAGTTTACAAGAAATAAAATATCAAAAAAGTCATTTATTATCAGAGATTTCAAAATATGATCAAAATTTAGTTAAATCAATGATAAATCAAACTAATTATCAAAATGATACAATCAATAGATTTAAATATTTAAAATCAAGAGAGCAATCAGAAAAGAGTAAAAATAAAGCACAAATAAAAATATTAAAAAAAAAAGAAAATATACAAGAAATAAATAACAATATAATAAATAAAAGAATGGAAGAAATAAATATTTTAAAAAAAAAATGTATTGAATTAGAAAAAATAAAAGTAAGATGTATTCAAGAATATAAAAAAACAAAAAGAAAAGTTTTAGGAATGAATCAATCTTTAAATTTTTTTACAAATGATAATAAACATAATCAATTATCTTTTTCAAGTTCAGAAAGAATAAATTTAAATAGTATAATAACAACTCCAAAAAATAATAAATCAAATTTAAGTATTTTAACATTAAGTGAGAGTTATAGTACAAATTCAGGTCAAATTAAAATAAAAAGCATATAAATATTTTATATTTAATTTTATTTAATCTGATTTATATAATAGTTATTTTTTCATCAACTAAAAAATTATTTATTTATATGAAAAAAAAATAAAAAATAAATTAAATTTTTTTCAGTTGGAAATTAAAAATAATATATATAGTAAACAAAAAAAATATATAATCACAATAATAACAATCAAATGTCAAACCAACTAATTTCATCATATGATAAATTAATTACATCAAATATTATTAAAATAGAATCAATTCCTTTAAGTCCAATAAATCTAATGTATAATCCTTCAATTGATAATATTCAAACTCCAATTAATTTTAATTCAAATGATAATTTCTTAAAAAAAAAGAGAAATAATCAATTATCTTATTTGAAAGAAAGTACTCCTTTATTTCATAAAAAAACTATACCTTCTTTTAATTTTAATGGAAATGTAAATCAAAAATATGATATTAATTCCTCATTAATCCCTTTTCCAGATTTAATAAATCAAATTCAAATTTTTGATTTTCAAAATAATTTTAATTCAAATTATTTTGATTATTCAACAATTGATTCATATAATAATATTATCAAAGAAGAATCATCAATTAATAAAATTGTTTATCTTGATCAAATTAAAGTCAAAAGTACTTTTTTAAAATATTTTCCATTAATTTCTATTTTTAAAGAAGGAAAATGTATTGCAATTAATACTATTATAGAAACAAAAGGACTTTTTGAAATTATTCCTTATAATTTAAGAAAAAGTAAAGAAATGTATTTTACTTGGAGTTTTATTCCTTTTCATTTTATTCAAATAATTATTGAAAAATTTAATTTAGTTCAACTGAAAAATGAAAAAATAAATAATTTAGATGATTTAATAATTCATTTATTTAATCAATTAAGAAGAAGTATTCAATCTATTCAAGTAAATTTTCTTCATCAAAAAAGACGAGAATTAAATGAATGTTTATTAAATAAAAGTCAAGATATTATAATTACAATAAATGAAATTAGTGAAGAAGTAATAAATTATTTAAAAAATAATTTTAATAATTTCAAAAAAAATATTTTTGATGAGGAGACAATATATATAAAAGAAAAAGCAAAGATAAGAAAATATAAAAGAAGAAAACAAATAAAAAAAGAAAGACAAAAATACAAAAGAAGAAATAAAATTCAAAATATAACAATAAAAGAAAATATAAAAAAATCTTTATCATTGAATAAAAATTTATTAAAAAGAAAAAATCAAACTGAAAAATTAAATTCAAAATCTAAAAATTTAGAATTAAATGAAGAAAGTGATTCAAATTCAGAAGATGATGAAGATTTCATATTATCAAAAGAGAAAAAGAAAATAAATAAAATTTCAAATATAATATTCAAATGTCCAATTTGTAAAAAAACATATTTAAATGGTTGTGCATTAGGTGGTCATATGAGTAGAATTCATCCTCATCAAAGTTTATCATATCAGAAAAAAATTAAAACAAGAGAACAAAGAGAAGTTTTTAGAGAAGCAATTTATTCTGCTAAAAAAATATTAGTTCAAAAATATGGAATGGATTATGATAAATTAATTAATTGTAAAAGTGGTAAAATTAAAATTAAAAATTTAATTCATCTTTATAAAAAAGAATATAATGAAATATTATTAAATATTAAAATAGAAAAAGGAATTACTGTAAAGGATAATAATAAAAAATAATAAAATATATTTAATAAATATTGTATATAGAATAAATAATTAATTTTTTTCATTTATATTATCATTAATAAATATATTTAAAAAAAAATAATTTTTTTTAATAATTTTTTTTTCAAAAAAAAAATAATTTTTTATTCATATTTTAAAAAAAAAAAATTCAAAAAAACAAAAATCAAAAAACAAAAAAAAAAAAAAAAAAAAAAAAAAAAAAAAAAAAAAAAAAAAAAAAAAAAAAAAAAAAAAAAAAAGAAAAAAAAAAAAATTCAAAAAACAAAATCAAAAATTTTGTAATTTTTTTCCAAAAATAAAAAAAAAAATAACAAACCAAATAAAACTCTAGTTAACATTTTTCTTCTTTAAGAGCATCTTTAAAATAATACAAAACAGGACCAGGAGCTTCTTCTTCTTCCCAATATTGAATAACAATACCACCTTCTAAATCATCATCTTCATGATGAGAAGCTCCAGTATAAAGTTCAACTTCATCATAATGAGGAACAATAAATTTAATAAATTCAGTAGCTCCTTTTTTAAAAGTATCAACTCTATCACTTTTACCATTTGATTCTAAATAAGCAACAATTTTTTTAAAATATTCTTTTATATAAGCCATAAATTCTTTTTTACTCATATGAACTGGTTGAAGATTTGAATTGTATACTACATCAATTACTTTTTCTGCTGGTTCATCTTCTACTGGTCCTGTGTCTTCTTCTCCTCCTCCAAATGCATTTCCACATCCTATATCTACGTTACCTACGTCTTCTTTTTTTTTGTAATGAGTTTTTACTTTCATTATTACGTCGTCGTATGCTAATTCAAATGGGAATATGTCTGACATAAATTCGTCGTTTTTTATGAAGTCTTGGAAAATTAACATTTTTTGGAATGATATTTTTTTTTGGATTTTGGGTTTATATTTTTTTTTTTTTTGAATATATTTTTTTTTTTAAATTATTTATTTTATTAATTTGATTATTTTATTTAATTTTTTATTTTTATTTTTTTTTTTTAAATATTTTATTATATTTATATGGATGATGATAGTGATACAGTGATGCCTACTAATGAAGAGGGTTTTTTATTAAATGAAAAAGAAAAATGGTTTAAGGAAGAAGATTATATAAAACAAATAGAAATAAATAATAATGGAACATTTATCTATCCATCAGAAATATCAAATAATATAAATGAAAGAATAATAACATTATCATTTAAAGCTGCTATTGAAATTAATAGTGAATTTTTTTATAATAAAATAGTATTAGATATTAATAGTGGAATAGGATTAAATTCATTAATAGCAGCAAAAGCAGGAGCAAAAAAAGTATATTCATTAGAATCAAATCAAACATTATCAAAATATCAAAAAGAAATAATAAAACATAATTTCTTAGAAAATATAATAACAGTAATATCAAAAAATATTTATGACTTTAATTTACCAAAAAATAAAAAAGTTGATATTATAATATGTAATTGGATGGGATTTTTTTTATTACAAAATTCATTAATTAAACAAGTAATATATGCAAGAGATAATTTCTTAAAAGAAAATAATGGTATAATTTTCCCAGATAAAGCAACTTTATATATTTCAGCATTAGAAGATCAAAAATATAAAGAAGAAAAATTTACTTATTGGAATAATGTTTATGGAATTGATATGTCATGTATGAAAAATATAAGTTATACAAGTCCATTAATTGATTCTTTTAATAAAGAAGCAATAATATCTACAATTTGTCCAATTTATACTATTGATATATATAATGTTAAAGAAGAAGATTTAAATTTTTCTAATGAATATGAATTAATTTTTACTAGAAATGATTATATGAGTGGATTGGCTTCTTGGTTTGATGTTGAATTTTCTAATGTACCTAATCAAATTAAATTTACTACTAGTCCTTTTAATCAACTTACTAAATGGAAACATACTATTTTTTATAAGGATAATGATGTTATTGTTAATAAAGGTGATATTTTAAAAGGTTCTTTTTGTTGTTTAGTTGATAATAATAATAAAGAAGAAATGGGGTCTTTAAATATTAAAATTTCTTTTCATTTTAATAGGAAAGAATATAAGGATGATGTTGATGGAATTCAAATGTATAAAATTTTTTATTAAGTTTTTTTTTTATATTTTTTAAATAAAAGAAATTTTTATTTAAATATAATTTATTTATAGTTTTTTTTTTGTACAGTTTTTTATTTTTTTTTTTTAATTTATTTCTATTCCATTTTGAGATAAAAGTTGTTTTATTTCTTCATTTGAATTTACTATTTGTATTAAATTGGTTAATTTTTCTTCATAATGAGATATGATATTAACTAAATTTTTATATTCATTTCTTGCATAGTTTATTTTATTCTTTAATTCGTTTATTTCATTGTGAGATGAATTATTTTCATCAGTGAAAACATTGTTTTTAAGTAAAAATGGTGATTTTGTCATTTGTAAACTTTTACTTTTCAATTTTGTTTTTGAAGAAAGTTTTAATCTTTTTTTTAATTGTTCATTTTCTTGTTTTAACTTTTTTATTTTATTTTGAGCATTAATAATTAATAATATTATTAATGGATCATTTCCTTTATATTTTCTTAGTATTAAATTTATTTTTTCTGTATTTGATTTGGAATTATATAATTCAAATAAATGTTTTTTATATGTTTTTTGAATAAGAATTGTATTTTTTATTATTTTTTGTAATTTAATATTTTTTGATTTTTTCAGAAATGTTTTTTGAATTATTTCAACTTTTTCTTCTATTAAAGAAAATAAAAGTAAAATTAAAATTTCATATGTTTTAAAATTTAACATAATTTTGTCATTAGTAATTATAAAATCTTCATTAATTTTTTGGAAAGATTGAAGTTCATTTATATAACTTATAATTTTTGATACGTAAATTTTATCATTTTTTGGATTATATATTTCATCAATATCTGATAATATTGGTAAAAAAAATATAAAAAAATTAGATATTAAAAATTCTTTATAAAATTTATTTTGTTTTCTATATAAATTTATATATTCTATTAATTGAGAATATTCAAAAAAAGTTTGAATATTTTTTTCATTTTGAATAAAACTGTCAAAATTATCAAAGTTGTAATTATAAATTTGTTTAACAAAATTAAAGTTTTCTTTTTCAATTGTGTCTAGAATATTTTTTGAATTATTAAGTTTCTTTTTTATATATGAAATATAATTACCTGTTAATTCTTTAATGTCTAAATCATTAAATATATTATTTAAGATTTCTTCTTCATTTTTTTTCAATTTTTTTTCAAAGTTAATTAAAATATCTATATTGGATATTTGATAAAGAAAATCATATTTTTTCTTTTCTTCATTTATAAAAGAGGAAATTATTTTTCTTATTTCATTATTAATATATATATCATTTTTATCTTGTTTAAAGAAATTAAAAAAAGATAAAACCATTTTTATATCATTAATATTATTTTTAAAAATTTCATCATTTAAACACTCAGTTATTTCCATTAATAAATAAATTATAAATAAATTGGAACAAAAAATAAGATTTGAAGAAGGTAATTTTTCAGATAAAGTTTTATATTCTGGAATATATTGATTATAAAATAATATAAAAGATAATATAAATATTTTAAATATATATTGGAATTTATCTTTTTTATTTAAAAATTCATACAATAAAATAAAAATATAATATTCTTCTGGATGAGTTTTTAATATTTGTTTTATTATTTCATTTATATTTTTATTTTTTATAATATTTGATATTATTGAAAAAGGAAAATTTATTTTTTTATTTCTATATATATTATTTTTGTTTCCAAAAATTAAACTATTTAAATATAAATCATTGTTTTGAATTTTATTTGTGAAAACAGGTATAATATTAATTTTTTTTGATTTAAAGAATAAAAATTCCATTTTTATTTTATCAAATATCTTAAAATATAAATTAATATCTTTAATATTTTGACAATTTAGTTTATGATTTATTCTAATTAAATATTCAATTATATATGATTGAGATTGACCAGTGATTAAAAAAAGAGTTTTTTGTTTATAATTAATATAATAATCATATAAAAAAAAATCTCTTTCTTTATTATCATTAAAATTATCGAAAATATTAAACAAAATCAATAAATTATTTGCAAAGATAAATGGTCTATTTGTTTTAATTCTAAATTGAATATTTTTTAATATTGAATATTCATTTAAATTTTTTATATCAGTTAAATTTCCATTTGATAAAAAATTATCAATTTTTTTATAAACAATATCTTCTTTTTTAACTAAAATATCAGAATTAATATCTATATATTTTAATTTAACAACATCATTTTTTTCTTCAACTAAATAAATAGGAACTAAATAATCTTCACCTAAATGATAAACAATAATACTTTGATTATTAGTATAATTAAAATTATCAATAGATTTATCAACAAATAAAGAATTATTATTTTTTTCAAAAGTTTGAATATTATTTTCACCTTTAATACTAAAAGTATTTGAATTATCATTATTAATACTTTTTGAACTTTGTAAAATATTATTTTTAGATTGTTGAATTAAATTTGTTAAAGTTTTGGAATTAGGTTGTTTATGATTATATGAATAAATTGAATATTCATCTGTGTTAATTATTGTTTCACTTAAATTTGAAGAATCATTAATTACCTTATTCTTATTTTTTTCTAATTTATTCTCAGGATAATAAAAAGATGATGAATTTTGAATTATTGAATTATCATCTATTGTATATTTACTATTATTGTTATTGCTTTCATTATTTATTATACTATCTAAAACATTAATTATATTATATTCTCCATTATTTGGTTTTTTTATATCAATTTCAATATTCCCATTTATTTCATATTGATATAAATATTTTCCTGGAGGAAGAAAAACATCAATTGAATGTAATATTTTATTTTTATTAATTACTTTTCTGTTTAATGTTATTTTTGTATTATAACCAGGGAAATTACATATAATATTTATTTTATCTACATTTCTTTCTAATGATATTGTAATTTTTGATTTCTTTAATTTTTTATTATAAAGATTAATAGTTCTTTTTTCCATAATATTTAATTTAAATTAAAAATTTACAAAATAAATATATATAAATTTATGTATTTAAATATTTGAATTAGATGATGTTTTGCTGAACTTTGATAAACAAATTGCATTAATAATATTATTCCTATTTTCTTCATCAATTGCATCAATTTGCATATATTTACTTTTTTTCTCTTTATTATTCATTTCTGAAATACTAATAATAAATTTTGATTTTTTTAATGTTTTCTTCTCTACATAAATTAAATTTTGATTATATATAACAAATAATTTATTCATATTGATCTCATCTTCTTTAATATCTCTTTCTTCATCAAATATAATAACATGTTTTTGTATTGTTATAATAATAAAACAATTTCTCCATCCTTTAAATACTCCTGCATCTCTTAAACAAGGAGCTTTAAATTCAATTAAATCATTATATTCTATAGAAAATTTTTTTGGTGTTAATTTTAACATAAATGTAATAAAGTCATTAAACGTTTCATAATTTTTAATATTAAAATTTGAATCTTCATAAATTAATTTATCTTTAATAAAATCATTTATAATACAATCATTTTGAATTAAAATTTTTTGAAATTTTTTAATTAAAATATTAAATTCTATATGATTTGTTAATATATTATTTATAGATGATTGTTTTTCAAAATCAAAATCTATTTCTTCATTTAATTCAATTGATAAATTAATTGCTGCATTAAAAAAAATTTGAGTTTTAAAAATTTCTAAGTTATTTTTTAGAAATAAAACATAATCTTTAAAATCTTTATTTGTATTATTATTTATTTTTACTATTTCATTTATATAAAATTCAATTTTTGTTAAAAATTTATTACAATAGCAAACTAAATTATGTTCTATCATTATAAAATCATTCATTAATATTATTTCATTTTCAATATTTTCATCATTAAATTTTAGTTTAAAATTATCAAAATCTGTTTTATAATTTTTAACATATAAATTATCTAATTTAATTAATCTATGTTCAATTTCCCAAATTAATTTATATGTTTTTTTATTATTTTCTTCAAATTGTATATTTATATTTTCATATTTATTAACAGAAATAGATAATAAATTCTTTTTTAATCCTGATGATAATTCATTTAAAACTTTTTCTAAAGATGAATTTGTTATTGAAATTATTTCTATTAAATTTTGACCAAAAATTAATTCATCTTTTTGATTTGGTAATAAATTTGATATTTTTGATAATTCTAATGAAAAATTTGAATAAACATTTGTTAATTCTTTGAAATATTTTATAAAAGGTTTTATTTCATTATTTAAAAATGTATTTAATTTTCCATAATATGAATCAAAGTATTTTTTTAATATTTGACAATAAAAATTTCCAATTTTTTTTGTAAATGAATAAATAGTATTTATTCTAATTATTTTTTTTAAAAAGATTTCTTTATTATCATCAATTTGTGTTGTTTGAACTATTGTTTTTTTTTTATTTAATTTTTTTTGAGAAACTTTAGTAGAAGTTAATTCAAAATTAATACTATCTCTATTAACTTCTTTTAAATCATTATTTTCTTCTGTAAAAATAAGATCAGTGGAAATAAAATCTTCTTTATTTTCTGAAGAATTATTAGGACTATCTAAATTTTTCATTATTTTTTTAAATAAAAACAATTAAATTACTTATATTATATATTTATATATTGATTTTAAAAAATTTATATTCAAGGAATTTAAAATTTAAAATAATTATATAATAAAATGAAAAATACTCATAACAATACATATAACTTTATTTACAAAAAATATATTAATTTCATATTTTTACTTTAAATTAAAACTCATAGCAACTTTTTGAATAAAACTATTATTATCATTTTTATGATTATTTTTCATTTTACTTTTAGTTCTTTTTTTCTCAAAATTAAAGTCAAGAATAGGAATAATTTCTCCTTTATTATTTTTCAAAGGTGATTTAGAATGACATCTCATACAAACTTTATCATAAAAATATAATGCATCTAAATCTTTTATATTTTTCTTATTTAATCCTTCAATATATCTTTTTCTTTCTTCAATCATTAAATTTCTTTCTTTTATTTTTTCATTTTCTTTCTCTTTTTCTTTATCTGATGATGTTATTATTACAGAAGCATTTGTACTTTTACTTATTTGTTCAGGAGATTTCTCAAAAAAAAATTTAATTTTTTTTTTCCATTCATTTATTTCTGCTTCTTTATTTTGAAGTTTCATTTTATTTTCAATATTTTCTTTTTCTAAATTTTTAATTATATTTTTATAATTTTCATTTTCTTCATTTTTTTTTTTTTCATCATTTGAATATCCTATTATAATATTTTGATATCCATTTAATATTATATTAAATAAATTTTGTTGATTTTCTGGTAAAATTTTAATTGCTTCTTCAAAAATATTTTTATAAGTGTTATATGTTATTATTCTATTATTTAATTTATTTTCAGATAAATTTATTTTTAATTTTTCTTCAAGTTCTGAAAATTTATTTGTTGATTGATTTTCATTTATTATATTAATAATTGAATCATCTGCAGTTGTAATAAATATTTTATGTTCAGTATTATTTTTGATTAATATATCATTATTATTATTATTTATAATATAATTATTAGAATTATTTTTTAATAAAAAATTATTTCTCAAAATTTCTTTATTATTATTTTTAATATTATAATC
>JAEEGL012832858.1_pt1 | contig 10953 bp, 6 predicted proteins | sample 9134231 | NCBI WGS metagenome assembly JAEEGL01 (sample SAMN16246548, study PRJNA631951) | gut metagenome | biome: gut microbiome; feature: rumen; material: fiber-attached | host: Bos | place: Iran: Karaj | collected 2018-10 | reverse complement strand
CTCGAAGCCGAGAAGCGTTTCCGTCAGTCGCAGCCCCGTCCGCTGCATCCTTTGTTATAGACAGAAGAGAGATTACCCTTGTAAAACCCATGACCACCCTCGGTCCTGTAAGAGGGAGGGGCCCATCGAAGATGGGAGGGGTCGGACAAAGTCCGACGGTTGGCAAGGGGTTATATGGACCTACCGGTCATGCAGCGGACGGTGCTGCGACTGACGGAAACGCTTCTCGGCTTCGAGGAGCTTTTCTTTTTCTCCGTCGGCTAAGCCGAAATCCACGAAACGCTCCCAGAGATAATCGATGGCGGGAATGGAGGGATGGACCAGGTCGGGAGCATACCAGCGGTAGTCCCGCAACTCGTCCAGCAGGATCTCATAGGCAGGGAAATACGCCAGGCGACCGGCCAGCGACGGATTAGAAGCAATGTTTTCAATAGAAAGCAGCAAAATACTTTTGCTCAATTGGTTGCCGTGAGCAGAATTTTTCAGATGACGAATCGGGCTTACCGTAAAGATGAACTGTTTGTCCGGGTAGCGGACCATCAGATGTTCCAGCATGGATGTCACGGCAGCGACCGACAGCCGCTCGCGGGTAAACTCCGCCGCGGGGCGTTTCAGGCAGTTCGCCACGATCTCTCCGCTCACCGTATGCCGCCAGCACCAGGCCGTCCCCAGCGAAAGGATCACCTTGTTGCACTGCCGGAAAAAAGCGGATGCTTCCTCCAGGGCGGCATTGGCATCCGACAGGAACGCTCCGGCTGTCGGACGGGCTGCCAGGGTATGGTGCCAGAAAGAGCCGGTCAGTCCGCTTCCCGCTCCCACTTCGACGCAATCCGCTTCCGTAAACGGAATCCCCGCCTGCAGGCGCGCGACGGCATTGCAGACAGACACCGGATTGTACAAGGTGCCGAAGGGATTGACACAGACCCGAAAACCCGCCTCGGTGAGTTTCCGGCCGATATTGTCGGCGAAACAACTGCCCAGCACCAGCAGGCGGTCTTCATAGGAAAACCGGACCGCGCTGCGGCCGGCATCGACGGGCGTCAGAAGTTTTATCATGGCGGGCATTTCTTTAACCAGACAAAGATAGCCAAAAACGACCATTTTTGTTATATTTGTATGATTTGACCGAATCCTTACCATGTCAGAACTCGCTCCACTCATAGCCGACCTTGCGCTCATCCTGATCTGCGCAGGCGTCATGGCACTCATATTCAAGAAACTAGGTCAGCCGCTGGTCCTGGGCTATATCGTGGCCGGTTTCATTGCCAGTCCACATTTCGCCCTGACCCCGTCCGTCATCGACACCGCCAGCATCCATGTATGGTCCGACATTGGCGTCATCTTCCTGCTGTTCGCCCTCGGCCTGGAATTCAGTTTCAAGAAAATCGTCAAGGTGGGTGGCCCTGCCATCATCGCGGCCCTGACCATCATCTTCGGCATGATCTTCCTCGGCATCACCGTCGGTTCCTCCTTCGGATGGAAACGCATGGATGCCATCTTCCTCGGCGGCATGATCGCCATGTCCTCCACGGCCATCATCTACAAGGCCTTTGACGACCTCGGGCTCCGGAAAAAACAGTTTACCGGACTGGTCCTCAGCATCCTGATCCTGGAGGACATCCTCGCCGTCCTCCTCATGGTCATCCTTTCCACGATTGCCGTGAGCAACAGTTTCCAGGGCGGCGAACTCTTGATGAGCATCGGAAAACTGCTGTTCTTCATCATCTTGTGGTTCGTCGTCGGGCTCTATCTCATCCCGCAGCTGCTGCGCAAGACACGCAGCCTGATGAATGATGAGACCTTGCTGGTCGTAGCGCTCGGCCTGTGCTTCGGCATGGTCGTAGTCGCCGCCAAACTCGGCTTCTCCGCCGCTTTCGGCGCCTTCATCATGGGCTCCATCCTCGCAGAAACCATTGAAGCCGAGCACATTGACAAACTCGTCCGCCCGGTCAAGGATCTGTTCGGAGCCATCTTCTTCGTGTCTGTCGGCATGATGGTGGATCCGGCCATGATCGTCAAATACGCCGGTCCCATCCTCGCCATCACCCTGACCGTCCTCGTCGGACAGGCCACGTTCGCCACCATCGGCGTCCTCCTCTCCGGCCAGGACCTCAAGACCGCCATGCAAAGCGGCTTCAGCCTGACCCAGATCGGTGAATTCGCGTTCATCATCGCCGGGCTCGGCGTTTCCCTTGGCGTCACCAGCGACTTCCTCTACCCCATCGTCGTCGCCGTCTCAGTCATCACCATCTTCCTGACGCCCTACATGATCCGGCTGGCGGAACCCGCCTATTCATTTGTAGACAAGCACCTTCCGCAGCGCATCAAAGGCCTGCTGGACCGTTATGCCACCGGCGCGGCTACCCCGAGCGTCACCGGTGAAAGCCGCTGGAAGACCTATCTCGTCGCTATCGTCAAGAACTGTGTCATTTACGGCATCGTCTGCGTCGCCATCATCGGACTGGCTTTCCGCTTCGGCGTCCCGGAACTTCAGAAATGGCTACCCGGCATCTGGGGATCCGTCGTCTCCGCCATCCTGCTGCTCCTGATCCTGGCCCCGTTCCTGCGCTCCATCATAACCAAGAAAACCCATTCGTCCGAATTCAAGGCCCTCTGGGAAGAAAGCCGCACCAACCGGGCTCCGCTTGTCGCCTCGATCGTCATCCGCGTCATGCTGGCCATGGGATTTGTCTTCTATGTGCTTTTCAAACTCTTCCATTTCTCGGGCATCCTGGTTTTCATCCTCGCCCTGGCCATCGTCATCTTCATGGTCAGCAACCGCTTCATCAAGCGCCAGTCGTTCCGGATCGAGCAGACGTTCAAGCACAACCTCCGCGCCCGTGAAATCCGGGCGGAATATCTCGGCGAAAAGCGTCCGGAATATGCCAGCAGCTTGATGTCCAAGGATCTGCACCTGGCGGATTTTGATATTCCCGAAGACATTGACTGGGCCGGTAAAACGCTGGCGGAACTCAATTTCGGCCAGCGGTTCGGAGTCCATGTCGTCTCCATCCTGCGCGGCCGCAAACGGATCAACATCCCGAAAGCCGCCGACCGGATCTATCCCCAGGACCGCATCCAGGTCATCGGTACGGACAGCGAGATGGAAGTGTTCGGCGCGGAAATCGCCAAGGCCGCCCGCCCGATCGACGAAGACCTGATCCAGGACAGCGAGATGATCCTCCGCCAGCTGCCCATCCATGCCGGCTCCCCTTTCCTGGGCAAAACCCTCCGGGACAGCGGCATCCGCAACAAATACCATTGCCTGATCGCCGGCGTCGAGACCGAAGACGGCCAGCTGCACACCCCGGACGTCCATATACCCTTCGCCGAAGGCGATGTCCTCTGGCTGGTCGGCGAGCGTCATGACGTCGCCAATTTGCTGACCCTCTGATTCTTATGAAACGATTGTTCTCCGCCCTGCTGTTTCTGGCCCTCGCCCTTCCAATCCGGGCCGGACGCGAGCATATCCTCTTCGACAAGGAATGGTCCTTCGCCTTCGGACATGCCGCCGATCCGGCCAGGGACTTCGGCTGCGGCACAGAGTATTTTAACTACTTGACCAAGGCGGCCTCCATCCACAATGCCGGTCCCTATTCCCCGGATTTCGATCCGACGAAATGGCCTGCGCGATGGAAGACAGTCGACCTGCCGCACGACTGGGTCGTCGATCTTCCTTTCGCCCGGGAGGCAAGCCACAGCCACGGTTACAAGACCGTCGGATACAAGTATCCGGAAACCAGTGTGGGCTGGTATCGGAAAACCTTCAGCATTCCTGCAAGTGACGAAGGCCGGCATATTGCCATTCAATTCGATGGCATCTTCAGGGACGCCCGGATCTGGGTGAATGGCTTCTATCTCGGAAACGAACCGAGCGGCTATGCCACACAGGTCTACGACATTTCCGAATACCTCAATTACGGCGGTGAGAACGTCGTTGCCGTCCGGGTCGATGCGTCCCTGGAAGAAGGCTGGTTCTACGAGGGAGCGGGCATCTACCGCCATGTCTGGCTGGACAAGACGGATCCGGTCCATGTCACGCCTTTCGGAACGTTTGTCCATGCCGATACGAAGGCGCCGTACACCGAAGCCGAGGTCAGAATTGAAACGCATGTCACCAACAGTTCCACCACGACCGCGACGGTCCGGTTGGAACATACGTTGCTGGACGCAGAAGGTCATCCCGTCCAGTCCTTTCAGGAACCGGCCCTCACCCTGGCTGCCAAAGAGACACTTCCCGGCACTGCCACCCTCCACGTCCGTTCTCCCCGGCTCTGGAGCACGGAGGATCCGTATCGATATACACTCCGGACAAACGTCATGCTGGAGGGAAAAACCGTAGATACCTATGACACTTCCTTTGGAATCAGGGAAGCGGTCTTTGATGCAGACAAGGGGTTCCTGCTGAATGGCAGACGCGTGGAAATCAAGGGCGTGAACCTGCATCAGGATCATGCTGGCGTCGGAGTGGCCATCCCGGATGCCCTGCAACTCTGGCGTGTACGCCAACTCAAGGCGCTGGGTGTCAACGCCATCCGCTCCAGCCACAATCCGATGCCCCCGGAACTGCTCGCCATCTGCGACAGCCTGGGAGTCCTGGTCATGGAAGAAAACCGGCTGATGGGTGTCAACGAGGAACACATCCGCCTGCTCCGGCGCATGATCGAACGGGACCGCAACCATCCGTCCGTCATCCTGTGGAGCGTCGGCAACGAGGAATGGGGTCTGGAGTGGAACGACAAAGGCCGGAAAATCGCCGAGTCCATGCGCGAATTCTGCCACCGTTTCGATCCGACCCGCCCCATGGCCGTGGCGACCAGTTCCGGTCCGAACATCGTCGTACCGGCCGATGTCGCCGGCTATAACTACATGATGCAGAATCCAATCGAGCAGCACCGGAAGGATTATCCGCAGCGGCGTGCCGTCGGTTCCGAAGAGACCACCGGTTGCGGTACGCGGGGTATCTACTTCGACGACGTCGCCCACGGACGCATGGCTGCCCTCAACCGGATACCGGATGAAAAGGACGGTGCCCTTAACCGGATCGAGCGTGGCTGGCAGTTCTACGAGCAGCGTCCCTGGCTGGGCGGGCTGTTCTGGTGGACGGGCTTCGATTACCGGGGCGAGCCCAACCCGCTGGAATTCCCGGCGACGGGCAGCGAGTTCGGTATCCTGGACTACTGCGGTTTCCCGAAAGACGAAGCCTGGTACCTCAAGGCCTGGTGGACAGAGGAGCCGGTCTTGCACCTGCTCCCCCACTGGAACCTGCAGGGACATGAAGGTGAGACCGTCGAGGTCTGGGCATATGGAAACTGCGATGAAGTGGAACTGTTCGTGAACGGGAAACGCCTGGGACGGAAGAAGATGCCGCATGCCGGCCACCTGAACTGGCAGACCGCCTATAAGCCCGGACGGCTCCGGGCCGTCGGATACAGGAACGGCCGCAAAGTACTGGAAGAGAGCATTGAAACGACCGGTCACGCCGACCGGATCCATGTGGAAACCGACCGAAGCACCTTACTGGCCGATGGCCGGGACGTGGCTGTCTGCACGATCCGCCTGACCGACGGAAAAGGACGCTTCGTTCCGGATGCCTGCGAAGAACTCCTGCTCACGGTCGAAGGACCGGTCCGGATCCTGGGCGTCGGCAACGGCGACCCGGCGTGGCAGGCACAGGAGCGTCCGGAAAACCGGGATGCCCGGACTTTCAGGATCCGAACGTTCAACGGCCTGGCCCAGGTCCTCCTCCAGAACGATGGAAAAGCCGGAACCGCTACCCTGAGGGTTACCGGATCCGGTTTGGAAGACGATATAACAACGTGTTCTTTTAAAACCAGCTACTGAAGAAGTCCGACAGAAGGATCAACCTTTCGGTTTACTCAACCGTCCAGATAGCGGTGTCTTCTCCCTGCGGAGTCTTGACCACGACCTTGTTCTCACCTTTGGCCAACTTGACGGAAGGCCAGCAGACCGTCTTGAATGCATCCGGCCGGGCGGTACCGCCGATCTGTTTGCCATTTACATAAAGCTTCGCCGAAGGGGCCGTCGTAAATACGATGACATCCGTCGTATCCTCTTTCCGCTCCGTGTAATTCTTCGAGCAGAGATGGACCGTCTTTACATCTTTGTTCCAGTTGGCCTTGTAGAAGTAGAACGCATCCTTCCGGGTCTGGCGGTCTCGGGTCACCAGGCCCTTGTCATTCTGGTTGTTGGTATCGCCTTCCTGCCGCATGGAGGAAGCGAAATCAAACATGTTCCAGACGAAGGAACCCCAGACATAGTCGCGTTCGGCGATTGTCTTCCAGTCGTGGATGTGGATGTAGGTCTGCTTCTCTTCAGGGTGCATACGGGCCCGGGAAGTTGCTCTGACATCCTTTTCGTCTTCAGGGCCGTATTTCGCGACATGCATGATCTTGCTGCCGCCGCCACCGTATTCGCTGATACCGATCCGGGCATCCGGGAAACGGGCATGCCAGTCGTCCAGGAACGGGCCGAAATCGCTGACAGTGTCATAATACCAGCCGAAGTACTTGTTCCAGCCGATCGCATCCGGAATCGTCGTATACGTCCCCTCCTGGTCCGTCGCGGCGACGGTGAGACGCCCCGGGTCCAGTTCGTGTGCCAAGACGTTCAGGTCGCCGGTAATGGCGTCGAAATCACCGTGGATTTCATTGTAGAGCCCCCAGAAGCAGATGGACGGATGGTTATAGTTCTGCAGGATCATTTCCTTGAGTTGCAGCCGGAGGTTGTCATCAAAGGCTTGCGTTTCGACATAACCTCCCACGAACGGGATCTCCTCCCAGACGATGTAGCCGCGGCGGTCCGCCTCCTGGAACATGAACTTGGCCTGCGGGTAATGGGCCAGCCGGAGGGCGTTCGCGCCGATCTCGTCAAAGAGGTCATAGTCGGCCAGGTGATTCTCCTGCTTGAGTGCCACGGCAAGGTCTCCCCAGTCCTGATGGCGGCAGACACCCTGCAGTTTGAGGTGCCTTCCGTTAAGGAAGAAACCCTTTTCCTTGTCGATCCAGAAATAGCGGAAACCCGTCATTTCCTCGACGCGGTCGATTTCCTTGCCGTCTTTCTTCAGGACCGTAACGGCCTTGTAGAGATAGGGATCCTCCTTTCCGTCCCACAGATGCGGCGTGTCAAGGCCAAGACTGCAGACGGCGCGGTCATTATTGATCCGGGTCGATTTCTTTTCGGCCACCACCTTTCCGGAAGCGTCCTCCAGTGCAAAACAGACTTCGCAACCGTCATAACCTGCCGAGGAGGACAGATGTACGTCCACTGTCAGTTCCGCGCGTTTTTCATTCACCATGTTCTGGTGGATCAGCACGCCGTTGGAACCATAATAGAGTGGAGAGATGCAGGCTTCGTCCGTCACGATCATCCAGACGTCGCGGTACAGGCCGCCGTACAGGTTGAAGTCGCCGCCCTGCGGGGCGATATCGAACTGCGGCTCGTTGTTGCACAGGACCGTAAGACTGTTGGCTGTTCCGAAACGAAGGAAAGGGGTCAGTTCAAAAGTAAAGGTGTTGTAGGGACCGCGGTGTTCACCGACCAGTCGGTTGTTGACCATCACGATGGCCATGGACCCGGCACCTTCGAATTTGATGAAAACCCGCTTGCCACGGTAATCCTCAGGAATCTCCATCCTTTTGGAATAGGTGCCCCATCCCCTGCGGTAACCGCCGTCGTTCATGAAGTCCTCGGCGTTCCAGGTATGCGGAAGGTCGATCGTAGCAGGTGCGTTGCCCCGGGGTGCGAAACGCATCATCCCGGCGGAACGGGTGGGCGTAAAGGTCCATCCGGCATTCAGCGAAATGACTTCCCGTGCGTACAGTGTCCCGGCTGACAGGGACACCAAGATTCCGGCAGACAGGATGGTTCGTAAGAAGCGTTTCATATTCAAATGTTTTATTTAGGATTGTGTCCGTTAAGCAAATAACAGAGGATTCCCGGCAATCTTTCCGACCAGCAGGTTTCGTTGTGGTCGTGTCCTTCTATGACACGGCTCCGGTAATGTGCCTCGTCCCATCCTTTTTCCCGGAACAGGACATCGATCCGTTCCTGCCAGGGACCATATCCGGCATCGAAGCCTTTGGTTCCATGATCCATGTATAGAAGATGTCCTGCTGAAGAGGGTATCGAATCCGCAAGATAAGCAAGGAACGCCTCCGCCCATGCATCGTTTTCCTTTCCCATCGGCAACTTTTCCATGGAGACATGGGTAGACAGGCATGCGGCACCTCCGAAAACTTCGGGATATTCACAGACGGCGTACAAAGAGATGAGTCCGCCCATGCTGGATCCGGCGATAAAGGTATGGTCCTTGTCCGGAAGCGTGGAATAGTGCTGGTCGATATAGGGTTTCACCTCATCGACAATGAAACGGAGATACCCGTTCCCTCTCGGATACAAAATGCTTTTTGATCGGACTGCTTTGTCCAGATACTCAGGAACTTTGTTTGGGTAATATTCATCCAGTCGGTCTGCCGTGTTGTTCATGGCGACCACGATGCACGGAGGGACCTTCCCTTCGGAAATGAGGGCCGTCAAGGTCTCATCGACGCCCCATTCCTGATGGTTCCAGGTCGCTTCCGCGTCGAAAAGCATCTGGCCGTCATGCATGTAGAGGACAGGATACCTTTCCTGCTCCGAATAACCTTCCGGGAGCCAGACGGATACGACACGGGGCGATACGTTCCTGCATGGGAAGTCCGGCATGCGGACCAGCGTGCCGGCACTCACTTCCGGGACCCGGTGAGCGGGCCGGGTGAACCACCGGAATCCCAGGATCAGTAAAACCAGGACGGCAAGGATGACAGCAAGTACCTTAATCACTTTCTTCATGTTAAAAAGCCGCAGTATTGTTTGACGACTCGATTTCAACCGGCTTGTATTCCGGCACAAGGATCTTCATGACAACCCAGGCGAAAAGGTAAGCCACTCCGCAGAAACAGAACATGATGAAATACCCTGCGGGCTTGCCTTCGAAGCCCAGGAAGCGGAACGCGGAACCCGCGTATTCGGCATAGGTGAAAAGATTGCCGGCCACTTTCTGGACGATCATGGAACCGACGCCGCCCGCCATGGCACCGATGCCGGTTACGGTAGCGACCGTACTTTTCGGGAACATGTCACCGATCGTGGAGAAAAGGTTGGCGCTCCAGGCCTGGTGACCCGCTGCGGCAAGACCGATCAGGACGGCAGGCCACCACGGGGAGTCCATGCTCACGCCCAAAGGCTGCGCAAAGAGCGCGGCGATGGGAAAGAATGCGAAGATCAGCATCGCAAGCATCCGACCGGCATACGGGTTCATGCCTTTCTGTTCCACGAACACCTTCGGGAGATAACCGCCGATGATCGAAATCACGGTCACGATGGCATAGAGTGTAAATATCAGCCCCTGCCCCAGTCCGGAGGTGGCGGGAGCGTTGAACTGGTTGCTGAAATAGGAAGGCGCCCAGAACAGGAAAAACCACCACACACCGTCGGTGAAGAACTTGCCGGCGATGAAGGACCAGGTCTGCCTGTACTTGAAACACTGCATCATCGGGATCGACTTCTGTCCGGCGAAGGCGGCCTTCTCGGCCGCCTCGGCGGCATCATCCTGGTGGATGTAAGCCAGTTCAGCGTCATTGACCTTGCTGCTTTCTTCCGGTTTCTCATACATGAACTGCCAGAAGAACATCCAGATGAAGCCCAGTGCGCCGATAATGATGAACGCCCGTTCCCAGCCGAACCTGACGGCCAGCGGCGGAATCAGCAGCGGAGCGGCCAATGCGCCCACGGATGCGCCGGCATTGAAGATCGAAGTCGCGAATGCGCGATCTTTCTTCGGGAAATACTCGGCCGTCACCTTGATGGCGGCCGGGAAGTTGCCGGACTCGCCGAGGGCGAGGATACCCCGACAGAGCAGGAACAGGTAAACGGAAGTCGTGGTAACCGCCAGGGCGGCATTGCCTCCGGCTTCGACCGCACGCATCGCGGCGACGCTGCCCAAGCCCGTCAGGTGCGCCGTCGCCCAGCCGCAGGCGGCATGCAGGCAGGCACCTGCCGACCAGACTCCGATCGCGACCAGATATCCCTTTTTGGTTCCCATCCAATCCACGAACTTCCCGGCGAACAGGCAGCAGACCGCATAGAAGACGGAAAAGAAGGAAGTAATGGTACCATAGTCGGCATCCGTCCAATGGAACGCAGGCTTGATGAATTCCTCATAAGTAAGGGAAAGCACCTGACGGTCCAGGTAGTTGACGGTCGTCGCAACGAAAAGAAGCGAGCACAGCCACCAGCGCCAGTTGGTCATCAACCGTTGTTGTGTATTCGACATGATCACTTGATTGCCTTGATGATGTCAAGTGTCTCACGGCAGCGCTCGGAGATCTTGTCCCAGTCCTTCGCGGCGATGACGTCTTTCGGGAACAGGTTCGAGCCCATGCCTACGCAGGTCACGCCGGCCTTGAACCAGGCCTCCAGATCTTCACGGGTCGGCTTGACGCCACCGGTCACCATGACCTGGCTCCAGGGCATCGGAGCCCGGAGCCCCTTGACGAATCCGGGACCCAGGACATCGCCCGGAAAGACCTTGCACAGGTCACAGCCCGCCTCCTGGGCTTCGCCGACTTCGGTTACGGTGCTGCATCCCGGGCAATACGGTACCAACCGGCGGTTACACACATGCGCGACATCCAGATTGAACATCGGGCCGACCACGAAATTCGCACCCAGCTGGATGTACAACACAGCAGTCGCAGGATCCACGACGGAACCGATGCCCATGATCATGCCCGGAAGCTCCTTCATGGCGAACTTGACCAGTTCGCCGAAGACTTCATGGGCGAAATCACCACGGTTGGAGTACTCAAAGGCGCGGACGCCGCCCACATAGCAGGCCTTCAGGACCTGCTTGGCGGTTTCCGCGTCCTTGTGGTAGAATACCGGGACCAT
>JAEEGL010887801.1_pt1 | contig 10953 bp, 5 predicted proteins | sample 9134231 | NCBI WGS metagenome assembly JAEEGL01 (sample SAMN16246548, study PRJNA631951) | gut metagenome | biome: gut microbiome; feature: rumen; material: fiber-attached | host: Bos | place: Iran: Karaj | collected 2018-10 | reverse complement strand
GCATCCAGCTGGTCAATGTGCCCGGTCATACGGAAGGCCAGGCGGCGATCGTGATCCGAAACGGCGGTAGATTTGTTCTTCTGACGGCAGACGCGGCTTTTTCCCCACGCAACTGGCAGGAGAACATCGTGCCCGGCTTCGGCTTTGCCCGTGATTTTCAGAGGAAAAGCCTCCGCTGGATTGCGGACATGGCCGCAGACCCTGGCTGCGCCGCCGTGCTGTGCAGCCATGATCCGGAGGTCAAACTGGAGGTTATTACCATATAACGTCTCTCATCTATGCGCGTTTGAGGTTCTAATCCTTCTATCTATTACTTTACTCAGGCACAGAGATCACCGCCTCTCACCTCACCGCAAAATTGCGATTGCAAGTGTTATCTAAATGTCTTTGACAACATCATAACCTCTGTAATTTTCTTCGATGAAGATAGCGCTTGCTCTACTGTAACCCCTGCAAGCGGCGCTAACTCTTCAGGCCACAAAAAATGATCTGCATTTCTTTGAGCTTCAAGAACCCAGAAATCCTCTATGGTAAAGTTCCACTGTTTCATCAAATCCAGTGATAAATACATATCCATGCGAATGAGCACCATCCTTTGTCAGCAAACAAACTTCCTGTGAGATATCTTTACATTATTCTGATTCACCATGGCATACTGCAACGTGGTATCGACGCTTTGATGGCCAAGGAGCTGCTGGACCTGTTCGATGGGCATGCCCTTGTCAATGGCCATGGTTGCCAGGGTGCGCCGGAACTTGTGCGGATGGACTTTCGGTATACCCAAGCGACGCCCCAACTGCCGCAATCGGATCTCCACACCGCTGATCTGCAACCTGTCATGCGGGGACTGGAGTGTGACGAATAGTGCCGGGCAGGAATCTTTTCGGCTATCCAAATACCGCTGTAAATGAATCTTCGTTCTAGCATCAAAGTATACTTTTCGCTCTTTGTTGCCCTTGCCGAAAACGACGCACTCCCGTTCCTGAAAATTGATGTCATCTCGATTCAGCTTGACCAGCTCTCCCACGCGCATACCGGTGGAGGAAAGCAAGTCGATGATGGCAAGATCGCGGGTGTTTTCGCAATGATCCCGCATGATTTCCAGCGCTTCATCCGTATAGGTTTCTTTTACGGTTTTGCCAGTCTTGACCTTATGAATCCGGCGCACCGGACTCTTCAGGATCAGATTTTCATCCTCCAGCCAGGAAAAGAAGCTGGACAAGATGCGGCGGACGTTGTCCACTGTGACTTTGCTGGCGTTGTTGCGGCGCTGATAACTGTCCAAATATCCGCGCAAATCGTCGGTAGCAATGTCCTTTGGCTGCTTCCGAACGGTCAAAAGCATGTTGCGAATGGTTGATTCGTAATACCGGAGCGTTTTTTCGGAGCAGCCCTCGACCCGCTTGGCCGCAATATAAGTGTCCAGCAACCTGATTAGGACACTCTCGTCTTGTTCTGTCTTGCTCTCTGTTCCGATCACAGAGAGCAAGACAATGTGCAGCTTCTCCATTTGGACGCTGCTGAGGCATCCCTGCATGGCTTTTTCGATATCGGCAATGGTTTGTGCACTCAAATCTATCCCCTCCAACAAAAATATGGGGAAAGATTATAACACAAAATACCGTTTATCCCTGCATGAGGGCCTTGATCATGTCGTCGATCCGGGCGATAGCTTGTGTCAGTTCAAATTTTGATTTATCGCTCTGTTCGACAAACGACGAAAAGTGCTCTTGTGCTTTCAGCTCGACGATGGGAATCGGGAATCCGCTAATCATTCCTTTAGATGCCATTTTGAACCCATCACTCTTTTCCAGGAAAAGATCATGGATCATCTGCGTGTAGTAGAAAACAAATTCCGGGGTGTAACCACTCTCACGTATATTTCTGATACCAAGCACATTTTGATTTGTAGTTGTCTCAAATTTCAGCAATGCCGTTTTTCCTATGGTTGCGCCAACTAAGGCTACCAACACTGTATCTGGCTTAAACATCCTCGCTGATGAATGTTCAAATCCTTCTCGAGTGATATATTGGCCGTCGTTTTCGTAGATAACCTTATCTTGGCACATATTAGAGCCAATCCACAAAATCGTTCCATTGTCCCAGTATTCCGAATGATTCTTCGAGGGCGTGCCTCCGGCATTCAGGTCAAAAACATCTCCATACTTTTGTAATTGATAACCTTTGCTATTTTTAAGAGGATCACCGAACATCTCGATAAATTGCGATTTCACAAGTTCATCGGTCTGTTTTACGAGGTTTTGATAGGCTTTTTTTGCCCGGGTCATCGCCCACAGCAGATCGACCAGCTCTTTCTGCTGTCCGATTTCAGGGAGCTCAAACTCGTAGTTCTTCAAGTGCTCCCACTTCACCCGGGGAGACAGAGAACCGGCAGACTTTTCCACAGCATAGTCAAAGAGACGATCGTTTTGAATAACAAACGGCAACAGTTCCGTCAGGATCTTTTCCGGGATTGCTTCGATCACTGTGATATCCCCGGAACAGATTCCGTCGAAAGGCGCGACGGCAGCTTTCTTCAAATACGCCCGGCGCCGGCCAAACAGCATTTGTCCTTTCTTGAAGCCTTTTGTGAAGGTGTTGTCGCTGTCCTCGCTCCATTGGGTCAGCTCGATCTCTCCGGGGATCAGGTGCTCAAGGCCCACATTAGGAAGATCCGCAGCGTTTTTGACAGCGGATTTGTATTCCCGCGCGACTTCGCCTAGTTTGACTTTAGGCATTTGTGTCACCTGCCTTTTCCAACAGATCAGTCAGTGCCTGCAAGGCGGACTGCACATTCACACTTTGAGACAGCCAGTCATCGACGCACTCGTCCAACGATTTGACAGGCTCGATCGGGCCTGCATTTCGTACATACAGAGGGATGCTGAGAGAATAGTTCTGCTTTTCCACGTCTTCGATCGATACGACCTTCGAATACCCGTCTTCGTCCTGAAAGCTGTGATACGTAGACGCGATATGCGCAATATGATCATCTTCCAGATAGCTCTGGGCGTTTTTCCGGGTAACCTCCTTGACCGCGTTGATCAGCAGGATCTTTCCTCTGCGCTCCAGGGGCTTGTTCGTCCGGCAGATAATGACGCACGCCTCCATCGGGGCATTGAAAAACAGGTTAGGGCCGAGGCCGACGACGCACTCCACCAAATCGCTCCTCACCAACTTTTCCCGCATATCCTTTTCCTCATTGCGAAACAGGACGCCATGAGGGAAAAGAATGGCGCAGCGGCCGGTGTCCGGCTTCAGGCTCTTCAGAATATGCTGGAAGAAAGCGTAGTCAGCGCGCCCCTGGGGTGGCGTCCCGAGGAAGTTTCTTCCGTATTTGTCGTTTTCAAAGGCGCCGCGGTCCCATTGTTTGATGGAGTAGGGAGGATTGGCCAACACCAGATCAAAACGCTTCAGCTGCCCGTTTTCGATAAAGCCGGGGTTCTTCAGCGTGTCATCGTTTACGATATGGAAGTCCTCAATGCCGTGGAGGAAGAGATTCATGCGCCCGATGGCGCTGGTAAGCTGGTTGATCTCCTGTCCGTAGATTTGGAGATTCCGCCATTCTTTTCCCTGATCTTTCAGGTGGGCAATGCAGGAGATGAGCATGCCTGCGCTGCCGCAGGTGAGATCAATCTTAACGCTGTCTTTGATACGAAGGTTTCTGTAAATCTCAGGGCGCGGCAAAACGGAAAAGCGACCGTATTCCGCTTTTCTTCCGGCTTTTCTGTACAGCCTGTATGTTGATGTCCGGCAGTTGGACTGAACTGCCGCCGAAGTGCCTGTCATAAAACCGAGCCCTCCTTCACGCACCCTCTCGGAATAATTGAAAAGTGAGGGTGATAATTGAAAAGTGTAAGGGATAATTGAAAGGTGCTGCCTATATTAAAAATCAGCTCTTTCATCAATGATATCGCCATTTGTGTAGTTTCCAAGAAGAAATTGCCTTTCCATTTCTTTGGGAAGATTCAGATATTCCCTTCTTGTCATACCACTCGCCGCAATAAAACCACGCAGCTGTTTAGCCTCAAGTCGGAGGTGATCTACTGTCTTCATCGGTAGTAGTGCTGTAAGCTCAAGCTCCGGAGTAGTAAGCAATGGCATGTTGAAGTAGGCCATTTTCCGTAGATCCTGTCTTATCAGGTCAGAGGACATAATCTTTTCTACTATTGCCATCCATTCAGAATAGGAAGGCGGAATTGCTCTCCCTTTGAAATCGCAGAATAGGCAGCATTCATCTGCGCATCGGACAAACGGAATGATCAAAGACACGAGCATTTTGATCGCGATATTTGGTTGAATCCTCCCAGATTCATATGCGGAGCTTCTCTTTTCCGAGCCCGCTGCGGTTTCGGGCGGGTATTTGCCGCTGGAGAAGGAGTACATCCTCCTTCCCGAAGGCAAGCGGCCGAAAGAGCTGATGGATGCGCTGAAGAAACAGGCAACCGAGGGGCCGCTGTCGTCCTATCTCAGTGCGCCGATCCTGCCGAAAACATATGAAACGAATGCGGACGGCCGCGTTTATTTGGTGGAATGGGATGACTGCCTGTTGATCCTGCTTACGGATCCGACGGGAGACGATTTGCTGGTGGTCAATCTTTTTTCCCTGAGCGGCAATACCAACAGTATGTGCGTACATTTATATTCTTTGTACGCGTCTGTTGCCGGGATCGAAGCGGAAGATATACTGTTGATCGCCGCGTTTGTAGGCGGCGACGGCACGTGGGACGATATGAGCCGGCTCACGCCGTATTGCGTGGTCAATGAAGTCCAGCTTCAGTGTTCCTTTGCGGATATGGGCAACGGCCAGGTGCTTCCCGAGGCTGAGATCTGCGGAGCGAAAGGGAAGGAGTAAGCGAGCAACGAGCAATAAAACGGACGCCTCTTCGGAGGCGTCCGTTTTATTGCTGGGGGTGCTGTTTTTGCCCGCGCCGCGAAACGGCCTGCGGGACGCTTCGCCGAGCTCCAAACCCCAGGGAGAGACAGAAAGGGGCGCTGCATCGGGGAGCGGCAGGCGCGCCAAGGCGCACGCTCTTTCGGGCTGCGGCGCGGAAAAGAAAAAATGCGGTGGACCCGGAAAAATCGCCCAAATAAACTTTACAACAGGAGTGTTTCGTAATATAATAAAATAGCTTAATAATGAATATCTGCGCCCTGCGGCCCGGTCGTTTGTTCACAAGCGCATCCGGCGGGCTGCGCGGGGCAAGCGTTTGATATCGGGCGGGGACGGCCTTCGGAGGAGAAGGCGCTCCTGCTGGCAATGCGCCTGCACGTCGGGAACAGAGACGTGCCAATCTGTGAAAAAACGGAGGAAGGCAATATGCGGAAATACAGGGGAAAGAGAATTCTTGCGCTGCTGCTGACGATGGTTATGCTCTTCGGCATGGCGCCTGACCGGGCGTTTGCTGCGGGACAGACCGGGGGCGATCCCGAGACCGAAGCGCTCACGGCGTCGGAGGAGCCTGCCTTTTCCGTCGCCGGCACTTCGCTTCCGGAGACGACGGACGTTTCCGCGGAATCGGCCATACCCGGGGAGCCCGCCGCGGCCGTAAAGTCGGCCGAGCCCGAGGAGCCCGCTGCGACCGAAAAGCCGGCTGAGCCCGAGGCGCTTGCCGCGCCCGCTCCCGTCGTCCTGTACGGAGGGACGGAGAACGAGGTCACGGTCTCGGTGGAGAACGCCGCGCCCGGTTCGGTCCTGAGCGTGGAGGAAGCGGCCCCCAGCGACTATGACGCGCTGATCCGAAGCATAGCGGGGGAAGACTGCAGGCCGGTGCTGGCGCTGGACATCAAGCTTTCCCCGAAGAGCGAGAGCACGGTCAGACTGACGGTCAAAAGCGCGCTGTTCGCGGATCCCGACAACGAGGGCGGCGAGCTGCCGGTCCTTTATCACGTGCACGAGAAAGACGGCGTCAGGCGCGCCGGCAAGGTGGACTACATTCCCGACGGGGCGGCGGGGACGGCCTCGTTTGAGGCGGCTGACTTCTCTCCGTTCGTGTTTGTGGCTCCCGCGGAGGAGGAGACTGTCGTTTCCGGCGAGAGCGCCGGCAAGGCCGACACGCTCGGCGCAGAGGAACCGAAGCTCAGCGAGGAAAGAGACGGCGACGGCCAGACGAAAACCGGAGTGGAGATCAACGACTTTTCCGCTTCGCTCAGCTCGGGAGGCAGCTATCACGGCGAGACCGATGCCGGAATAAAGCAGTACGTCTGGCACTCCAACGTTTCCGACCCCGGACACAGCTTTATCTTTAAAATCGACTACCGGCTCCAGATCCACAGCACGCAGGAACCGGGAGCGATCGAGATGCGCATCCCCAAGCACATTCTGAAAAACAGAAGCGGCGTCATCGCCGACAGAATGGACTTCTCGATCCCCTCCGAGGAGGATATCCAGGTTGATGACGAAGGCAATATCGTCGGCGTGAGCGAAAAGGTCTTCTTCGCCTACAAAGAAGACCCCAACGATGAAAACAGCTATCTGATCTACAACTTCAGGCAGCTCAAAGCGCCGCTGGCCATGGAAGGCTTCCTGGAGCTGGCGTATCTGACGACGGACTACACGGTCTCGTACCGCGACTGCGATTTTGAGAACGACCAGGGCTCGTCCGACGTTTTCCGCGCCGTGATCCAGGTCACCGGCCCGGACGGCAATCGCGTCGAATCCTTCAGCGATGGGACGGAGGTATATATCGACAGCCACGTCAACCTCCTGTCGGCAAAGAAGCTGTACCCGACGCTGTACAGATCGTGGGAGGCGAGCTGGGGAGACAAGCCCGCGTGGGCCGACAAGTACTGGTACCTGCTGTGGGCGGTGGCCTCCGTTGTCGAAGACGGCTCCAATCAACCCTACTCGTTCTCAATCACGGACGATCCGATCACGGAGGACATGAGGGTCGTGGGCATCCGCTGGGCGGGCGACCTGCGTTTTTCCCAGGTCGAAGAACGGGAAGGCGGAGCGGCGTTCACCTTCGGGCCGAGGGAAAACCAGACGGCCACGAGGACGCGCTACGACTACATCCTGACGGCGCTGCCGATCAACGTGTACCAGTTCCGCAACCCCTGGCGCGCGGTCAATATCGTCCCGGAGATCACGCTGGAGCCGAAGGACCGCGTCGATCCCGTCACCCGCACGTCCACCGAGGAAGCGATTTTTGAATACGAAACGCCCGCGTTCAGCGATCCGGAAGGCCATTTTGACGCATGGGACCGCGCGGACGGCGCCAGACGGCGTTACGGGAACATCTATGAGGAGACGAGCGGCTCCGCGGTATTCAACCGGCTCAATATGCACGCGGACTTCTATTCGCGCTACGACCTGAACGATTTCGGCGAGCACGACGGCCTGATCGGCAAGCTGACAAATACCGATCCGAGCAACGACGCGTTCAACGGCGTCACGGTCGACGGCGTCCGCGACGCGAGCACCGCGCACTACGGCGGCCTGGATTTCGCCATCTGGGTATGGGGCACGCCGGCGGTTCTGACCAAGGACTGGATGCAGCATCTTGAGGAGAACCACGGTTATTTCGAAAAGCCGGTCATCTACGACCTGGCGACCAGCGACGTCTGGATCGGATACATTGAGCTGGAGGGCAACGAAGCGGTAGACAAGCTGGTCCCGCTGGGCGCCGGCGATTATGAGATCACCTCCGTCCAGTACGACTATATCCTCTACGACGGCGAGCTGAATGAGTATACGCAGAAATTCAGCAGCAAGCCCGTTACCCTGCAGGATGACGACGTCATTTATTTCTACGGCCAGTTTGCCGACGGCTGGAAGCTGCTTCTCTCCTACAACCTCAAGACCGGGGAGAGAGTGTACGCCAACGGCGCCTCCGCCATCAGCAACTCCGAGTTCAATCCCGGCCCCGGCTGCCTGCATTACCGCGCGGTGATGCGCAACAGGCACTACTACACGACGATCGGCACGGTGGCCAATTACCGGCTGTTCTATTCCCCCACGGTCAAGCAGGTCGTCGACAACCGGAACATGATCTTCCTGCGTACCCTGATCTACGCGGACCTGTATACAACGTGGACGAGCAGGACGCAGGGCTGCCGCATGAGCTACGATCCGGATCAGCAGAAGGACGTCGTCGTGGAGATCACCCACAGCGGAGAGGATCTGACCGGCTGGAGCTGGGCGGATCACGGGACGGGGCTGTTCACCGGGGAAGACGACGATCCGTATTACCGCTATTTCCATCTGCCGTTTACGGACAGCGATACGGTAAACCGGCAGGACAGCGACTACGCCCGCGTGGCGGAACGCAAGTCCGACCTCGGCAAGCGGATCCGCAGCGCGAGCAACAATACCAAGACCGCGCAGTTCATCATCTCCTGGCAGATCGACATGCAGGAGACGGTGACCTACGGCGACAGCAGCATCGGAACCAGCACGACGAGCGTCACACAGGAGGGCGGCGTGTTTTACGATCTGCTGCCCAAGGGCGCCACGGTGGATAAAAACGAGGTGGCGGTAACGTCCGATGGTTCTTATCTGCCGGGCAACGCCTATGACGTGGAGCTGATCGACAACTACCGCGGAAGCGGCCAGACCATGATGATCGTGCGGATCCACCAGAGCGGCGCGAACTATTCGCTGTTCTATGATTCCTACCACAGCTGGGAGTCGATCAAGGACTACGGCAAGGAAGTCTACAACCCCGTGGCGTATGAGACGGGGAACGCGGATATTTACAACGGCTACGCCAATCCCGTCAGGGAAGACGGAAGTCCGGTGATCCGCTCGAAGGATCTGATGAGCGATCTGGACCCGGATACGACGAGCAAACGCTTCCTGTATGCCGAGCGCGAGTATGACATCTACGCGCTGTACGCGGCGTCGGTGGGCATGACGAAGGAAGTCAAGGCCGTCAACGACACCTACTACAAGCGCTCGACGTATACGACGGCGGACGGCTCGTACAGCTATCGCATCCGCTTCGCCGCCAACAAGAATACGACGGCGCGGGAAATGATCCTTCTGGACTGCCTGGAATCGAATCTGTACAGCGAAGGCTCGGCCCCGGACTGGTTCGGCGAGCTCAGCGCGATCGACCTCAGCCAGCTCAGAAGCAAGGGGATCGATCCAAAGGTCTATATTTACACGGGCGACAGGCAGAGCCTCAACAGCAGGATCGGCAGCCTGAGCCTCGGCACGATTGCCGATGAACTCGCCTCCGGGGAGTGGCAGCTCGTCGATTCCCAGACGGATCTGTCCGCGGCCAGGGCGGTCGCGATCGACATGAGCACGGGCCTCGACGGACAGCCCTTCGTTCTGCAGGAAGAAGACGCGATCTCGGCGGTGCTCTATATGAAAGCACCGTCGGCGGAGAACGCGCCGAACCGCGCCAACGGGTACCCGGAGACACAGAACAGCGTTACCATGCTCTGGAGCTTCCAGCAGCCCGGCTTCCCGGAGCCGATGCCGATGAACACGCACGTCGGCCCGGCGATCGTGAAATACCGCATCACCGGCGACGTTTCGCTGAAAAAGGTGAGTGTGGAGGAGCCGGACCTGACGATCCAGGGGGCCAGCTTCCGCCTGACCGGCACGTCGCATTACGGCAACAGCGTGGATCTTACGCTTTCGACCGGCGTTGACGGCAAGCTCGGTTTCAAGCAGGTGGAGCGCGGCCTGTACATGCTCCAGGAGGTTAGCACGCCGCCCGACTGGCTGCTGGATCCGGCCGAGTACCAGGTCTTCATCGACGGCAAGGGCCGCGTCTGGATCACGAAAGACGGCTTCGTCCAGGAGGACGACGGCACGGTAAAAACCGTTGCCGACGAAGGGGAGGATTTTGCCAAACCCTATGTGTACGTGGAAGAGGACGGCGCGATGCGGGAACGGATCGCACCCGACGCGTTCTGCTTCACCGATACGGAAGGCTCCTCCTATAAGCCTGTCGACTTTACGGTCAAGAACGAACCGCGCGTCTGGAAGAACGTCGTCTTCCGCAAGACCAGTACGATCTCCACGCGCGGCATCGCGGGCGTGAGCTTCCTGCTGACCGGCATTTCCTCCTACGGCAACCGGATCAGCGAGCTGGCCACCTCGGATTCCAACGGCGTCGTCACCTTCAAAAATATTGAGATGGGCAGCAACTATCAGTTGACGGAATCCGGCGCCCATCAGGACTATCTGCCCCTCTCCGCGGACATCCGCGTGAAGGTGGACGAGAACGGCGTTGTGATCTATGAGTACGACGAAAGCGCACCGGACAAGATCAAGGCGGACAGCGTCTGGGTCGTTACGGACGCCGACAGCGGACAGATCCAGATCAAAAATACGCCGCGGTACTGGGGCTTCTCCTTCTACAAGGTCGAGGAGGGCAACGAAGCGCTCAAGCTGTTTGGCGCGGTCTTTACGCTCAAGGGCGTGAGCGACAAGGGAACGCCCGTGGATCTGACGGCGAGCTCCGATGAGTACGGCGAAGTCAGCTTTGAGCATCTGGAGGCCGGCACCTACAGCCTGCTGGAGAGCTCCGCACCGAAAGATATCGATCACAGCACGGGACAGATCGGAACGGGGGACACCGTCAGTTACCAGGCGGACCCGAAGGAATATGACGTCGTCGTAAGCGAGGACGGCATCGTCACGATCGACGGCCGGCCGACCCGCAGCAGCGGCAGCGAAGAAACGCCCTATTACAACTTCCCGAACCCGCAGCAGCGGAACGGACGGATCGTCGTAACGAAGTACTGGGACGACGGACTGACCGGCACGGCCGCGGAAAACCGGGAAGAACCGGTGTTCCATATCCAGACGAGCAACGACCTCGCCTCGGTGGGCTATGCGGTGATCTTCAACGCCAACGGCGGTTGGTTCGACAACGGCAGCAACCTCAGCCGCATGCGCTTTGCCAACGGCGCGGCGGCGACGGGGACGGAACCCGGGGTCTCGCGCTACGGCTACATCTTTGACGGCTGGACGCGCGCCGACGGCACGCCCTT
>JAEEGL017461856.1_pt1 | contig 10954 bp, 5 predicted proteins | sample 9134231 | NCBI WGS metagenome assembly JAEEGL01 (sample SAMN16246548, study PRJNA631951) | gut metagenome | biome: gut microbiome; feature: rumen; material: fiber-attached | host: Bos | place: Iran: Karaj | collected 2018-10 | reverse complement strand
GTGGTCCTCTGCCGGAAGCAGCGCCCGTGCCTGCTGGGACACATATGGTAGCAGACCCAGATAGCCGCTGTAGCGCACTGCGGCGTTGGCACTCTGCCTGCAGCACACAAATCCCCAATACGAAGCCTCGGCTTCGCTGGTTACCCCCGCAAGGTGCGAGAGTTCGTGCGCCGCCACGTAAGGGTATTCGGCCTCAGAGACATCGCGGTTCACCTGCGATTCGGCCAGAAACGGCCCCATAAAGCCTTGAATGCCCACGGCGGTGAAAAAAGGATTTATCAGAGGCGCCTTGACCTTTTGCCAGCTGTGGAGCCGCGCATAGCCAAAATCGCTCACCACATCTGAGTAGAAGGCTTTGATTTCGGCAGCCAGAGTGCCTGCGTCATAATCTCCGGCTTCTCCGGCCGCCCTGTTCAGACTGTCGGCATAATTTGCCAGAAACTGTCTGAAAGCACCTTCGTCATACTCGATATGCTTGATGTTGTTTCTCTCGTACAGCCCGGTCCGGTGATAATTGTTGCCCCAGCCCATATAGAACCACACGAGAAGCCACATAAGCGTGGCGAGAGTCCTTCCCAACCACCGGCCAAACTTCTCCTTGCGGATAATTGCTTTGGCAGTGATGGCCACCAATATGGCGGCAAAGGCAAGAACGACTATCTCTTCCAGAGAAAACGGAATGGGAGAACTCACCGCCGACAGCCCTGCTGATATCGCCGGATAGAGTGTGCGGGCATAAAAGTCCGCCATAGGCCTGCAAAACCTGCAGGCAGCACAAAACGCCAGCAACACAAGGCCTATGACGGTACTCTTTCTCATTCAACGCAAACTTAATCATTTTTTAGGATCATTGGGGTCAACATATTATTTTGAGATGCGGAACTTTTAAGTTACATTTGCATTATGTAGTAAAAAGTTATGGACACAAAAACACTTGACCAACTTGAAGAAAAGTACGTTGGGAAAAGAGGAACTCCAAAGCGGGAGAAATATGAAAAGGAAATAGCCGACTTGCTGATTGGCTATCAGATACGGGACAATAGGTTAAAACTGGATTTGACCCAAGAGGACCTGGCTGAACGGATAGGTAAAAAGAGAGAGTTCATATCCAGGATAGAAAACGACGGCAGCAATCTTACTATCAAGACACTACGCGAGATAGTAGAAATAGGTCTCGGCGGAACACTTAAAATAGAGGTCACTGTCTGATAACGCCATTCTCCTACTAGGAGAATGGCGCGTCGGCAGTCAAGGCTCAGTTGAATTTACCTTTACCATTTATTTTTCGCTTTATTTAAGACTAGGCATTTTATAAGTGAGGGTACATCTAAGTAGTATATCATAACAGCCTCTCTGGTGAGGAACCGACTGGTTCCCCACTTACCATTATGTTGTATCTTGATTAGGAAGAAAAAACTTTGAAAAAGTTAGAAAAGTCTTAGAATACCCGCGCATGACGCCGCGATTGGCGGCATCCTCAGAAGGCATTCAGCCGACTTCGCTATTGTTTGCCGGGACAACTGGCATAATCGAACGCAGGCAAGGTCTTCTGAAAAGCCGACCACCTTGCCCGCCGGAGCATCCGGAACCACTACTTGACAGTGTTTTCGCTGGCAACCATAGTCATCAACATACCGACTACGCCAAAGTAGTCCTTCATAGTATTATTCACCATAATTACGCACCTCCCAACCGGACGGGATCCCGCTATTGGATCGCGACCATTCACTATATTTATCTTTAATGAATACTCCGTCGGTTGAGACATTATTTAACCAATTTAATGTGGCAGAATATGTCATATTTATGGCAAAGCATACCACATAATTAAGATTGGAACAACCATCAAACATTTCTTTATAGCATTTTTCCGGCAGATCGATTGCTGGTAAAGAAGGAGATGATGACAGAGAAGTGCATCCACTAAACATACCATTGTAACATGATTCAGCAAGTGTTAACGCTGGCAATAATGGTGCAGAAGCCAGTGATATGCAGCCTTTAAACATACAACTATAGCATTCTTTTGCTAAAGATACAGCCGGTAATGACGGTGCGTTTTTTAAAGAGGTACAACCACTGAACATTTGCTTATAGCATTCTTTATCAAGTGTTGTAGCTGGCAATACGGGGGCGTTTGTTAATGAGATGCACCCATTAAACATTTCGCTATAACAACGTTCCTTAAGCATTGTTGCAGGTAAGGCCGGTGCTCTCTTTAAGGAGGTACAACCATTAAACATTCCAAAGTAACAAGATGTGGCCAACTGAGTAACAGGTAGTTCAGGAGCCTTGGTCAAAGATGTACATCCACTAAACATATTTCCATAACAATAGTGCGAAAGTGTTGTCGCAGGTAAATCGGGAGCTGTTTTTAACGAGGTGCAACCAAGAAACATACCAACATAGCATGAAGGCGCAAGGGTTGTCGCGGGTAATAATGGAGCATTTGTAAGCGAGGTGCATCCATCAAACATCCCTAAATAACAAAACATCTCCAGCGCAGTGGATGGCAACTCTGGTGCACTTATTAATGAAGTACATCCACAAAACATTAGTTGATAACATCCTTTGGCAAGTTTACGTGCAGGAAGAGCTGGGGGCGTTATAAGACTCGTGCACCCATAAAACATATCAAGATAACATTCTTCTTCAAGCGTTGTGGCTGGTAGAGATGGGGCTGATATCATATTTGAGCAATTTCTGAAACAGTCAATGAAACATCTTTTATTTGGAATCTTATATGTTTTGCTACTTTTATCTAACAAGGCCATAATACTGCCATCAACATAGAATCCACTACCTTCAGAATGGAAATGCCTCTCGGAATCCAGGCCGCCCTCACTACTAAAACCTTTTGTGTTGGAGCCACAGATATATAACGGATGAGAAGATGTGAACGTTAGCTTAGAACAATCCCATACTTGCCAATTTATTAAATCATAAGAATAGTACAATAACGGTTTGGTTCCACGTCCATAAAGTACTGAAATTGTCGTATTGCCTTGAGATGTAAAGGTCAAATACTCTGAGAACTGGGGATTAACGGAGGCAATTACGTTAACGACACAAGAAGCCGCAATATTACAATCACTAGCTTTTGCGGTTATTGTTGCCGCTCCACTCGCTTTCGCCGTCACGACGCCATTATTTGATACATTGGCGATCGAGCTATTGCTTGAAGACCACGTGACCGACTTGTTCGTCGCATTGGTCGGCAAAACTGTGGCTGTTAGAGTCTGGTTTTCACCGACTGTCATTGTCAAACTGGTCCTATCCAGAATAACACTGGAAACAGGAACAGTAGAGGTCTGAACAACCACACTACAATTCGCTGTCTTATTGCCATCACTTGTCCGTACGGTGATTATCGCCGTCCCAGCCGCCTTTGCGGTCACTACACCCGATGTGGACACGGTTGCGACTGATGTGTTACTTGACGACCAAGTCACCGCCTTATTCGTAGCGTTGCTTGGATATACTGTAGGTGTAAGTGTCTGTGTATCGCCTACAGTTACCGAAAGCGACGTTTTATTCAAACTAACACTGGTTACTGGTACTGCTGCAGCAGAAACAGTTACCGCACAAGTCGCGGTCTTATTACCATCACTGGTCTTGACAGTTATTGTGGCACTGCCAGCAGCCTGGGCGGTCACTACGCCGTATGTCGAAACTGTTGCTACAGAGGTGTTGCTGGATGACCAGGTTACTGACTTGTTCGTTGCATTGGTAGGACTAACCGTTGCCGTCAAAGTTTCACTGCCACCTACAGATAGCGAGAGGGATGACTTATTGAGTGTCACACCCGTCACGCTCACTGTTGAAGCTCTAACAGTTACAGAGCAATTTGCGATATTTTTACCATCTTCAGTACGCACCGTTACGACAGCAGATCCAGACTTCTTGGCTGTCACCACACCAGAAGAGGTCACGATAACCACTGAAGTATTACTTGAAGACCATACCAGTGTCTTGTTTGTCGCATTGGTAGGAGTGATCGTTGCAGTAAGTGTTACAGAGCCCCCTTCCACCAATGTCAATGACTGTCTATCAAGAGTAACGCCAGTCACTGGTATGTATTTCGAGGATACCTTTACCCTACATATATCGGTGTAGCCACCATCATCACTCTTTGCAGTAATGGTTGTCTCACCAACGCCTATCGCGGTGACTAGACCCTCATTAACAGCCGCAACCTTTGCATTACCAGTTATCCATATAACCTTCTTATTGTCCGCATTTGAAGGAGATACTGTGGCGGATATGAACTCTGTTTCTCCTTCGGTAAGTTCCAGTCCAGATGGATTGACCGTTACTCCGGTAACCCTTATGGGCTCTGGCTCCGGAACACAAGCAGTAATCAATTGGATAATTGATGCACTTACTGCCAATAAGTAATATCGTATGTTTGAAAACACTGTCGTGGTCATTAAACAAGCATGATATGCTGCTCGAATTGAGTCGCATAATTATCGTCTATTATGTATATACTATTCGTTTAAGATTGGAGGAGGGAGTTGAGGATAACATTCTGCCGCATCAAGTGGTTGAACGGCAGAGGTTTGAATTGAGAAGCTCAATGCTCCGTAGTTGGGCGTTGTCCCAACGTACTTAGTCGTAATACGGCCTTCTTCACCAGCATGATTAGCACCACATTGAATATCCCGATATTGCTGATCATCTTGGATAAACTGTTCATAAGTAAAGTCCATCTTAGCCAAATCGTGTGTACGCTTGGCTATTAACCACCTTTGCCACGCGCTAAAATATGGTCTGTTATCGTCCATACAACTAACTTCTTCCGAGCGCCAAAGGCCTTTACATATTTGAGCATTGCCTCCTTCAAACACCCCCACATACCTATACTTTCCCGATTCAGTTGCCCCAGATGATGTTGGGATCATATGGCTCCAGTACAGTTTATTGTCCTTATCTACTGTTACGTTCATTGCATAAGGAACGGTCCAACTATGCTGGTTTAAATCTGACGGTTGGGTAGTATAATACATTGATGTCCAGTATTCATCCGCTAACCTTCCGAAACAATGCCCACCACCTTCATGCAGTACTATATTGTGCCAAGTTCCAGAACATGTCACTGCCTGTGTATGTTCATTGGAACCGTACATTCCTTTATTCCCAATCCAGTTTATAGCACCTGTATTTACGGGAATCATCGCATACCCCCAACCATCACCTGACACAGAAGACAAACCAGCATAACGGTTGTCATTAATAAGTATTATCACTGTAAGTTCAGAAGCCGTCAATGTTCTTCCCACACCTGGGCAGTGGGCTGTGACAAACTCTTGTATCTGGTTCCCATCCGAGTGCATATCGTGATAATTATTATTGTCCCAACCTAATCCGAAGAATGTATCCTTGTCCGTTGTCTTAGTCGAGCCACTATATACATCTGCGCCAGACTCGTTGGAGATGGCATCAATCATATACACATTGAACAATTCCTTGTAAGTCTTAAATGGATCAACACTAAACATATAATCGACGGCTTCCTGGGCATTCTGATGGAATAAGTCAATCTCTCCGACGGTGTATCCCTCAGGGATAAAACAAATAGTCGGAGCATATTGGTTATCCGATTTCAGCAATGTGTGAACTGCATTGGCTTTAACAGTAATAGCACAAGTTGCAGTCTTATTCCCATCACTTGTTTTGACAGTAATTGTGGCGCTGCCAGCTGTCTTAGCAGTAATAAGGCCGGATGATGAAACAGTAGCCACGGAAGTATTGCTCGATGACCAGGTTACCGACTTATTAGTCGCATTAGTGGGCAAAACAGTCGCTTTCAAGGTTAGTTTCTCGCCGACCGTCATTGTCAGCGATGTCTTATCCAGACTAACACTCGTAACAGAGACCGTTGCAGCCGCAACGGTAACATTACAAGTTTTCGTAAAACAGCCATCACTGGTCGTAACCGTAATCGTAGCAGTGCCTGCGGCCTTTCCGGTTACAGTTCCAGAAGATGATACTGTCGCCACTGAAATGTTACTGGACGACCACGTCACTGACTTATTAGTGGCATTTATCGGAAGTACCGCTACTGTTAAAGTTTCACTGCCGCCTACAGCCAGAGTGAGTGCCGTTTTATTCAGGCTCACGCCAGTAACGGCGACAGTTATGACTTCACCAATGACGGCACGTACCGGATATCCATAGCAGCGATTTCTGTCATCATATGTGTCAAACACGCTTGTGTTGAATCCAGAATGCCAAGCATTGTTCTGGTTGTTGGGACTGAGGGATGAGGACCAGTACTCGCCAGAAGTTCCATTATTGTAAAGTGTACTCCCACTCTTATAGCCAGCGGCAGGCAAGAAGATGCTGCTGCCATTCTTTTTGCTGGTTATCTTTCTACCATATACTCCGTTCTGCGTGGTCCATTCAGTAGTACTATTACCTGCATTCGTTAATTCATCGAACTCAGCCTTTGTAGGCATACGCCAATTACCACCCCAACAATGACTAGCGGCATCATCAGATGGCTCCAGAATAGTAATAATATCAGCATTATACTTGGTTATGCTACCGTCGCTACTATTATACCACCTGTATGTTGACCATTCATATCTGCTCTTGGCATCAGTTTCTCCCCACGCGAAGTAATCTCCAGACTCTTCTGGAGCAGTTGCCCCCACATTGCAAGTAGCCCATTTCAGACCAGACGGCAGTCCAAAGTCTACAAAGTAATGGCCGTTCTCCTGGCCTTCGGCAAGTTTCACTGTTACCGCACAGGTTGTAATCTTGTTACCATCGTCGGTTTTAACCGAAATAGTAGCACTTCCTGCAACCTTAGCTGTCACAACGCCTTCGGTTGATACTGTTGCAACCGAAGTATTGCTGGACGACCAAGTGACAGCCTTATTCGTAGCGTTGCTTGGATATACTGTCGCTATCAATGTCTCCATATCGCCAACTGTCATTGAAAGCGACGTTTTATTCAAATTTACACTGGTCACAGGCACGGTAGCAGCAGAAACAGTAACCACACAAGTCGCGGTCTTATTACCATCACTGGTCTTAACTGTTATTGTGGCACTGCCAGCAGCTTTGGCGGTAACAACGCCAGATGTGGACACTGTTGCGACAGAAGTGTTACTGGATGACCAAGTGACAGCCTTATTCGTAGCGTTGCTTGGATATACTGTAGGGGTGAGAGTCTGTGTATCGTTTACCGTCATCGAAAGCGACGTTTTATTCAAACTTACACTGGTCACAGGCACGGTAGCAGCAGAAACAGTAACCACACAGGTCGCTGTCTTATTTCCATCACTGGTCTTGACAGTTATTGTGGCACTGCCAGCAGCCTGGGCGGTCACTACGCCAGATGTGGACACTGTTGCGACAGAAGTGTTACTGGATGACCAAGTAATAGCTTTATTCGATGCTGTTGATGGCGACACAGTAGCAATAAGTTGCTCTGAACTACCAATAGATATAGATAGGCTTGTTTTATTGAGCGAAACACCCGTTACGGGAACTTGTTTGGCCGAAACCGTGACGAGGCATGTTGCGGTCTTGCCACCATCAACAGTTACCACCGTGATTGTGGTTGTTCCTTCACTTATGGCTTGAATAACACCATCCCTATCTACGGTTGCAACTGAGCTGTTACTACTATTCCAATTAACCCTTTGGTCAGTTGCATTATCTGGCGAGATTCTGGTGAGAAGGTTATACTTAGTGCCAACCGATAAGCTTAGATTATCCTTGCTAAGAGTGACACTGTTGACCTTGACAGTTTCCGCCTCTACTTTAATAATACATATTGCAGTTGAACCACCATCATCGCTTTTTGCCGTGACTATGGTCTCACCTACACCAATCGCCGTGATAACTCCATTATTAACTGTTGCAACTTTTGCATTTTCAACAGACCAAATAACCAACTTATTATTAGCATTTGACGGTGAGACTGTTGCCAAAAGAACCACAGACTCCCCCGGGACCATCTCAACTGCTGCCTGGTCAATTGTAACTCCAGTTACGTGAACCGTGGTATCTATCGGGCTCTTGACGCACCCGATGATGCCAAATAATACCATTAATGCAATTGCACATAGCAATAATGATACATATGATTTCTTCATATTTGACTTATGGCATTTCTGTTAAAAGGCGGTTGACTTGCTTAGCTATTCTTGCCGATATCGAATTATTCATATACTGGTCGTATTTGACGACCGCTACATTTATCCATAACAGTAACGAAAACTAAATAATCGTACTTTATTCTAAGACCATAAGCAGATGATGCGTGTGCGTTATTTGATGACCAATAATCCGCTGCATAAACACCCACATAGAAAAAAATACTATTACCATTAATTTTACTAGTCACAAGGAAACCACGTCTATTGCTATCCCATACCCATAAACAATTGGTCACCTCCGCCAACTCTCTACAGTCTGCAGATGTTGGCATACGCCATCGCGCACCCCAATTGACATATGCCGCATCATCTGTCACTTCTAGTTCAGTTTTATTGTCGATTACCCCATACCCCTCATAATCGTTATATTTGGTCAGACTCTGAGGCGTTCCATCACACCACTTGTAGTTTTCCCAACTATAAGTTTCTTTTGGTTCTGTTTCCCCCCACGCGAAACGACTCCCTTCTTCCACTGGTTCTTCTGTCCCTATATTGTAAGCGGCCCACTTTACACCACTAGGGAAACCCATATCTACATAGACATAACCATTCTCTTTGCCACTTGCTACAATCACTAAACAATTATTCGTGCAATTACCATCTGATGATGTTACGCTTATTGTCGTTGAACCAGTTTTAACTGCAGTAACAATACCATCTGCAGATACAGTTGCAATATCAGATGCAGCTGATTCCCAAACAACCGATTTGTTTGTAGCATTCGTCGGCGTAATAATTGGTTCTAACTGCGCTGTTTCACCCACGAGCATTACCATACTGTTTCTATTAATGTCGATCCCTTTTACAGGTATTGCATTGACAGTTACATAACATACTGCAGCATAACCACCGTCTTCAGTGGCTACCTCGATTGTTGCTTTACCGTCATTAATACCTATCACATTGCCATTTTGGTCAACTTCAGCTATAGACGGATCTGAACTAGACCATATCACTGCTTTATTTGAGGCATTTGAAGGAGTTACCGTCGCCTTAAGTGTATAATTTCCACCCACTGCTATAGATAAGTTACTACGATTTAGGCTAATACCTGCTACTCCGACTCTTACGGTCACCTCACATTGCGAACTATATCCACCATCTTCAGTAGTAGCGACAATCTGTGCTGAACCAGCATTGACAGCCGTAACCATCCCGTTTTCATCAACAGTTGCAACTGATGTGTTAGAACTAGTCCATATAACTGTATTATTGGTGGCATTTGATGGGGTCACTGTGGCCACCAACAATCTATTTTCACCTTTTTGCATAACAATCGATTGCTCATTGAGGGCAACTCCAGTTACTGGGTATGATTTTGCTTTAACTACTACTTCACAAGAAGCAGATACTTTTCCATCTGAAGTTTTTACCGTAACAATTGCATTGCCCACACTAACCGCAGTAACATTGCCATTAGCATCTACGGATGCCACTGAGCTATTGTCACTCGACCACAACAAGTTTATACCTATTGCTGTGCTTGGAGAAATCGTTGCTTCAAGTTTCTCGCTGTCACCTTGTGTAATTTCCGTTTTTGTCTTATTGAGAGAAATCCCTGTGACTGGCTCCTCTTTCGTCACCACCTTAACCGAACAGGTTGCAGTTATACCACCATCATCACTTTTGGCGGTTATGGTTGTTTCGCCAACTCCAACCGCGGTGACGGAACCATCAGACACGGTCGCTACCTTTGCATTACCGGTAATCCAAAGTACTGTTTTATTTGTTGCATTAGACGGCGATATGGTCGCAGTAATTATATCAGTATCACCAGGGTTAAGTTCCAGAAATGTCGGACTAAGAGTCACATCGGTTACGTGTACTGTGTTATCTTGCGGAGTCTTTACGCAAGCCACCAACACGGTGATTAAAGATAATGCGAAGAAGCGTTTAATCATAATTGTTTTCATATTGTCTTTATAACTTATTATTTACTTATCAATACGCTTTTCTAATAGCGTCACATTATTTGTATGCTTCAATTTGCTTTCAACTTGAAGCACATTAACATCATAAAAACTATTTGGCTTTAGATTATATACACTTGCCGTCTCATCTATAAAACAAAAGGAAAGACATTCGTCATATACACGAGCTGATAGATTCTTTCCATCAGTATTGCAATTAAAAAGAACATTGTAACGAACTTGAGTGTCATTACACATCTCTACTTTCCCCCAGAAATAGACCATTTCTTTTTCAAACACAGTACAACAGTCCGTCTCAGTAATGGACAACACTTTTAATGACTCCATAATCACTCTTTCCAGGTTTGCCCCAGACCTAATACAATTGTACAAAAAGAAAGTGTGGAGCGATTCGTTTATCTTGTTGGGGGCTCTGGACTGCCTAAACGCAAATAAACGTCACTCCACACCGGTATGGCGTAGTGCATAGCACCGAAAACCATACAGGGCGATAGCGCCGCTTAACCTCGCGTTTAGAAATTGTCCAGATTTCCAACAAAGGATTAAAGCGAAAACACTTTCTATGTCTTGCTGCAGTTGCAGCAGTGCAAAAATATGAATAATTCTTCATAAAACAGTCGTTTTCAGAAATGAACTCAAATGACCTGCTCCCGGGCAAACAACAGCGTAGTCGGCTGAATGCTGGCCGGCAATATAGTACCCCGGTTATGAACTGCACCCCAAAAGTTAGACATAATACTTTTGGGAAATGAAAAGGTTAAAGCATGATTTTGAGGCACGCCTAAGATATATGGCGATGCTAGAAGAGGGTTATTCTATCAGGGCCGTAGCTAGATTAACCGGTATGTG
>JAEEGL016751547.1_pt1 | contig 10954 bp, 13 predicted proteins | sample 9134231 | NCBI WGS metagenome assembly JAEEGL01 (sample SAMN16246548, study PRJNA631951) | gut metagenome | biome: gut microbiome; feature: rumen; material: fiber-attached | host: Bos | place: Iran: Karaj | collected 2018-10 | reverse complement strand
TTTTTAGGTTGTAAAATTTTAATAGTTTTTGTACCTAATCTTTTAATTGTGCACACAAAAAAAGCGTGGTACTTTTCGCTTTCATCGGAACTTTTGAGGTCTTCGACTACCTGATACTTCCCAATTACAACGAGTAAAGCCCACGCCTTTTGGCGGGAGCGCCGTTGCTTTACCCTCGGAAGTATCGTTTGAAAATGTCGAAGTTTCAAAAGTTCCAGTGTATAAGCTACTTCGCTTTTTTCTATTCTATGGTGTGCATAAACGAATTATGCGGTCTTATTCATAGGCATTTGGTTTGGTGAATATTATTATTTGCTTATCAATTTTTACAATGTTTTCGTCTCGTGCTTTTCACTCTGCCAATATCATACAAAAATTCAGGTGCAAGGTCTGCGCCGTTGGCCCACTCAATCGTGTAACCAGTCAGACCATACTGAACGAACTGCTCTGTGTCAAGCAGTTCCCCAAAAACCTCCCCAGTAAGGTAAGGCTTTAGATCTGCAATTTTGCACACTCCATCACTGAAAGTTATCAATAACTCATAGTCTTTTACATATTCTACATCAGTTATTTTAAGCATTTCCTTTTTATTTAAGTGGTTCAATTCTTCCCAACTTTTCGCCTTTTTGCGCTTTTTCCCAAAGAGTAAGAATTTCAGCCTCATGCAAATCCATCCACTCATTCACCTTGGCAATGACTTTAGCAGGAACTTTCCCTTCCACTACACGATCAAGAACTTGAACCGTACATTCATATTCACCGTATGTCAAATGAATGTGTGGTGGATTGTGGTCACGCCAATAGAGACTGATGATGATTCCAAAGAATTTAGAGATTTCAGGCATATTCATTTAGTTTTAGGCTGCAAATATACAACTTTTCAGAAAAGTAATATATGGTGAAAAATCACAATTTATCCCCCATCCTCTTCTGCATCACAATGGCACACGAAGCGTCGCCAGTAACCGACATGACCGTGCGCCCCATATCAATAATGCGGTCGATGCCTGCAGCCACCGCCACACACTCCACGGGGATCCCTGCCGACGCGAACACCATCGCCATCAGAGCCAGACTTCCGCCTGGTATGCCCGGAGTTCCGATAGAAGCTACGGTGGAAGCAAAAGCGATAGCCATGTATTGGCTGAGGGTGAGGTCAATGCCACAGCAGGCAGCCATAAATACGGACGCTACCCCCAAATAAATGGCAACACCATCCATATTGATGGTTGCTCCCAACGAAAGCACAAAACGACCGATGTCTTTGTTTACTCCCAACTTCTCTGTACACTGCATCGTGTATGGTAACGTAGCCACCGACGAGTCGCTGGAAAAGGCGAACAGCATGGCCGACTGCATCCCTTTGAAGAACTTCAACGGAGACAGTCCCCCCAACAATGCCACCGCCGAGGAGTAGATGATTCCGGCATGAAGAGCAAAACAGAGGTAGGCCAATGCCAGCAAGGCGGCGTAGGACCCCAGCACAGCCGGCCCATTATCCACCACTACAGGTGTCAGCATACAGAACACACCGATAGGGGCAAGCGCCATGATATACTCCAAAATTTTGCCCACCACATCATTGAAACTAAGGGTTACTTTACGAGCCATCTCACCCTTCTCCCCCACATGTACCATGGCAATACCAAAGAACAAGGCAATCACAATAACCTGCATCATGGCCATGGAACTTAATGGTGTAAGAATGTTGTTTGGGAACATATCCACCAACTGGTCCATCACCGACTGATGCGGGACTGCAATGCTCCCCACTGTAGTTTCCATATTAATATGGATAAGCGGAAGAAAACCTTTCACCAGAGTCGGCACGACCAATCCTAAAGTAACTGCGAAAAGAGTGGTTACCATGAAATAGAGCACCGCACGCAATCCCAATTTGCCCACTTTCGAAATGTCGTTCATTGACAGGATTCCCGCCATAATGGAAAACAGAACCAGCGGTACCACAATGAATTTCAACAGGTTAAGAAAAATAATACCAATAGGCTGGATGTACCCATTGACAAAATCTGCATGATTGGCAAGAAGCACTCCTGCCAACACGGCAAGCAATAGTGCGATGCCGATTTGGGCGGTAAGAGAGACTTTTTTCATGGGGACAAAAGTACGAATTATTTTTTAATAATACTCCTTGCCAACCACACAGAAATAAGCAACCCTTTCCTGTGAGAATCGACAGAACTATATGAAAAACAGACACACTCCAACCACACTGATAATGGCTCCTATGACTTCGCGGAGCGTTACTTTTTGGTGGAACAAGATAGCAGCGGGGGCAATGATAAGGATGGGGGTGAGGGCAAAAAGAGTTTGCGCAATGCCTGCAGCGGTATATTGTGTGGCCAACAGTGATGCACTAACCCCGATAAACGGACCGAAGATGGTGGAGCCTAAGACGCACCACATCGCTTTGCTGTCACGAACAGCACTATGCAACTTCGTCAGACCATCTTTACTGAACAGCATCAGCGACAAGAAAAATCCGATTAGTCCGATATAGGCACGGATAGTGGTAGCGGCAAAAGGCACACTGATGCTGACAGGCAAGTGCAACACAGCATCTTCAAAGACTGCATTTGGGGAAATACCCATAGCGGCGAGCGCGGTATCATAGTGTTGGAGTCCCATTTTGCTAAGCACTAAGCCGAAACCTTGACAAATACCAGCCATAGCCGCATAAAAAATCCCTTTTGCCGGCAGTTTGAAACGGATGACATGGTGTCCCGTGTCGTCACCCTTGGAAAGTATCGACATGGCGATGCCGCTTAAGGTAACAACCATACCAAGAATGGCGACAGGATGCATCTGCTCACCGAGGAAAATACGGCCTGTGATGGCCGCCGTAGGAGCTGAAAGAGTCATGAAGAGCTGACCGAAACGCGAACCAATGTGGATGTAACCTTGCATCAGGCAGTAGTCGCCAATGACATAGCCAACCACTCCCGACAACAGCAACCACCCCCACGTGCTGCCATCGGCGTAGCGCGGGTACGGCACACCCATCACCAACCAAAGGGTGTGAACAAGGAAAAGCAGCGACAACGCCATCCGTATCGTATTGAACGACAACGCCCCCATCCGTTTTGACCCCACTTCGGCAAAAAGTGCCGTTGCCGTCCATGAAAGTGCTACAAATATCGAAATCAGTTCACCCAAAAACATCACGTTTATACTATATTATTTGTAAATTTCCCCACAAACTTGCGGATAAACGCCAATGCTTTTCTATGCATGTCTGCGGACATAAACTTTTTGTATAATCCATTGAATAACAAGTAAGAACACTTCCGACAAAAGGGCTGGAATATTCATAAATTCCCCAAACATAAAATCCCTTCTAAGAGGGGAAAAATACAATATCAGCAATGAAAAGCCGACAGAAACGGCAAAGGCCAAGAGCATTAAAAGTGTGAGGTATAATTTCGACTTTATCACTTTATGACCCAACCACACTCTTACACCCGCTCCGATGAGATAGATCACCGAACCCAAATAAAGCTGTATTATGAAAGCCTCCCCCAGCGTTATTTCCATAACTTTATCATCCTCTCATCCCTTCATCTTTTCATCCCTCATCCACTCACCGTATCACCTTTGTGAACACCGGTGCACTGCCATCTGCCACGGTTACATAGACTTGAATTTCACCGGCGGGCGGCATATCGGGTTTATCTTCTCTTGGCAGAGCAACAGCAGTGAACAGGTACTCTGTACCCTCGGGAATAGTACGCACAGCCACAGACTTGGCCTTGGCATGAATCATCGGATAACCCTCCACAGCGGCATCGAAAATAGCTGTTTCTGATTCGCTCACCTCATGCTGCTCAGAAAATTCTTCCAATTTGGTATATTCACCATCAAGGAAACCATTGGCTTTCAAAAAGTTATCAATTTCCTTAGGCATTGCCTCCAAACGGGCGGCACGCACACCATAACCCGGCAAAATCTCTGCGTCGGGTTCCGCTGCAACCAAATCCTTCACGCTGGATTCCAGTCCACCACTACCGAAAGTGCAGAATGGCACAATCTTCTTGCCACTCAGGTCGGCACTATTAAGAAATTGGGCTACAGGTGGCGCATAGGTACCGAACCATACAGGATAACCCAAAAAGATTATATCATACTGGGCGAGATCAGCCCGTACCGGTTGGATATCTGGAATAATCCCTTGTTCGCGTTCCTGTTTGCAACGGTCAATCGTTGCTTGAAAAGCAGTATCGTAAGGATTCACCATAACAATTTCCTCCATGTCGGCACTGAGCCGGTTGGCAATTTCCTCTGCCACCGACTTGGTGTTGCCCAATTGGGAATAATAAAGCACCAGCATCTTAGGTTTGGAAGTTTCTCCTTCTTTGGAATTTTCTTTTTTTGTACTGCAGGAAACAGTAGTCAACGATACAACTGCTAAAAGCAACAATAGTTTGATATTCTTCATAATAAGTTTTTTATCGGATGCAAAAATACAATAAAATACCTAAATCAGACCATCCGGACACGGGATATTCCCATTTTCAAAAAAAACTCATACGTTTTATTTTGAAAGAATCCATATTATTGCCATATTGTTCAAAATTGTATTTTTGCCGTTGCAAAACAAAATTTCCAATTTATGAAAAAGATAATGATATGTTTCTTCACTGCTGTCGGACTTTTCTCCGCTTGTGGACAATCGAAGTATGAAACCGATGTATTCACTACCCAAAGTGGGAAAAGCGTCAAAATCCACGCACTGATGCACTCCAGCATCCGCATCGAATATGATGGTAAAGAGATTGAGATAGACCCCTGTGCGAAGTTACACGAGAAGACAGTTGATTACACTGACATGCCCAAAGCAGACATCATTCTTGTAACCCATGAGCATTACGACCATTACGATGAAGCCACCCTCCGACTGCTTTCCAAGGAAAATACGCAACTGATTATGAACAAGCGTTGTGTGGATATGTATGGCAGCGGTATGGCCATGGCTAATGGCAGCAGAGTACAACTCGCTGACGATATCACCATAGAAGCCGTTCCCGCCTATAACACCACCCAAGGGCACCTTGATTTCCACCCCAAAGGGCGCGACAACGGTTATATTCTCACCCTCGATGGCTTGCGCATCTACCTTGCCGGTGACACCGAAGACATTCCTGAAATGAGCCGTATCAAAGACATTGACATTGCCTTTCTCCCCTGCAACCAACCCTATACCATGACTCCTGAACAATTAGTGCGTGCCACCCGTATGCTGAACCCCAAAGTACTATTTCCCTACCACTATGGGACAACCGATGTAAGCAGTATTCCCTCCCAATTAAAAAAAGAGGACGTTGACGTAAGAATCAGACACTACGAATAACGAGGATCTTTAGTTCAAAATCATATTCTTCACAACCATTACACTTTTCAGCACATTGTACACTTCTTTCGTCATTTCGCATTATGCCTGAACATTGGGAAATTTACGCAGACTGGAATCCATGGCACGGATGCACCAAGATTAGTGCCGGATGCAAATACTGTTATGTATATAGGCAGGACAAAATGTACGGCAGTGAAATTTCAAGTAGTGAGTGCAGAAAGACAAGCAATTTCTATCTTCCAATAAAAAAGAAACGGGATAAGTCGTGGAAAATAGAAAGCGGGAAAATAGTATATACCTGCTTCACATCTGACTTCCTTCTGAAAGATGCAGATCAATGGCGGCCAGAGTGTTGGGAGATGATAAAGAAGCGAAACGATCTCTGGTTCTTTTTTTTCACCAAGCGCATCGACCGTTTCATGGATTGTGTCCCCAACGATTGGGGAGACGGTTATGATAATGTCATCGTGGGGTGTACTGTGGAAAATCAGGAAATGACAGACAAGCGTTTGCCCATTTTCCTAACGCTTCCTATCAAACATAAACGCATCATTGTAGCCCCCATGATCACTGCCATAGATCTCTTCTCTTATCTGAATGAAACAATAGAAGAAGTGTCCGTAGGAGGCGAATCTGGGATGGATGCCAGACCTTGCCGTTACGACTGGATCCTTGACATCAGAAAGCAATGTATTTCCAAAGATGTCGCCTTCCGCTTTCACCAAACAGGAGCCCGTTTAATAAAAGACGGGAAGATGTTCCGCATACCAAGATGTCACCAACTTAGTCAAGCTCACAAAGCGAACATTGACTACAAAACAGAACAGCACCTTGTTCCCGAAAAGGTAAAGTTTGAATGGGAAGACTCCAAATAAAGCAGTCTGCCACGACCCCATATAAGAGGACAATTCATTTCCTTTATAAAAGAAAAAATAGCTGCACTTTTTTACAGCTTTACTGCAGGCCATCCATAATCTTGGTAATAGCGGAATGGCAACCCATGACGATGAACGTACTCCTTCAGCTGTTCATGCCGGATTGCTTTGGATACCTCTTGATTGGCGTGCATATTGCAATAGATGTCGTAATGGTCGCCGAAGATGCGTTTGGCACTTTCTTCATTCCCTGCACCATCCACTGTCTGCTCAAAAGCGGTAACAGTCCACGTGGCACCGTTTTGGCAAAGGGTCATTTTGCCCGCGTGGTTGCCGCCCGAAACCATCTTGAGCGTGTCGCCAAAACAATTGTACCAGAAAACCCAAAAATCGCCCCACACACAGGTGTCGGTTTCGTACACTATTCCCAGCGCAGGCACGCACAACTCACCCTGCGAATAGTGTGGGGCAATTTCCCGCACCAGATAGTCGCTGATAGCATCACGCAACGCCTGTTCCTGACGGTTGAGGGCTATATGGCGGATACAATCGGCTTTATGTCCATCAAAATCCGACATCAGCCATTGGTCATCCACCAGTTCCATATAGAGCTGGTGCTGCTCACTTCCGGACTCTTCATCGAAAGTGCCGTCTTCCCACTTCTGCCGCACGTTCACATAAGCGATGGCGTGAGTATCGTCCACCTTCCGAACCGAGTCGATTGTATAGACGGGAAGAGTGCCGCCGTTTCCTGTAACAAAGTAATAGAGCCACTCGTGGTCCATTGCTTCATGTTCGGGAAGATGATGAAACAGCGTGTCCAATACCGCATAGAAATCATCCGTCATGTATGCTTTTGACTGTTCAAGCAACTCATGATCAGGGATATACTGACATAATTCCATAGCGCGCTCGCGCAATTGTTTTTCCATATTGCTACACCCTGCAAGAAGCAAGATAATGCAAAAGAGCAAGATTATTTTTTTCATAAATCATAAAAATTCGAACGATTTTAACTTATTTCTGTATTTATCTTCTGATATGCCAAACGCTCATCGCCGGACAGCAAATAAATAAGGCCGCAATAGGTGAAACCGTATTTCAGCAGGTTATGCTGCATAATCTGGTTGTCGCGGTGGGTATCGATACGAAGATTTGTTCCGTTAGCAAAACAGAAATCCATAATAGTGCTGAAGACACCATGCACATTGGGATAACTGGCGATACGATGGACAACGTGGTATGACAGCGTATCATCCAGCCAATTCCCTGCATAAATCCGGTTGTAGGTAGGTTCCGGCGATGGCAGATAAGCGAAGTAGCCGACCAATTGTCCGTTATCTTCCACAACGAAGCCGCCACCGCTTTCCATATCGCTGGCAATAACCTCTTCCGACGGGTAACCATCTGCCCATTGATGCATATTACCAGCATCGCGCATAATCTTTCTGGCAGCCTCCATCACATGCAGGATGCCAGACATATCATTGGAATGTGCTTGTCGTACAACAAGAGACATTGGACTTTCATTTTTAGGTTGCAAAGATAATTTTTTTGCGGATTTGCTCATCCATTTCAGAATATAAGTTCAAGTTAAAAAAACTTGCCGAAGCCGCTTGCTTAATTCTTCTTTCCCTTTTGTCTTGAAGCAAAAGAAAAAGGTCAAGTCTGTAATAAAAAAAACTAAAAAATGATTTCTTAAAGCTAACGTTTGCAAACTCACGCTATTTTTTATAATTTTGTTGGGAAATCTATAATTTAATTTCTGATTATCAAAAAAACAACCATTATGCCAGAATTTTATTATCTTTGCTTCTTCATTATAAATCAAAAATCATGAGTTTGAAAACAAAAACATCAAACGGATTTTCATTCTGTATTTTGTCCATTGCACTTTTCCTTTTTACAAATGTCAGATGCATGGCGCAGCAGGAAGATTTTCTCACTGTGGATTACAAGAAAATCGAACACTTCGTTGAAAAAGAGAATGCCCAATTTGAGAAACTGATTCTCCGTTTTGCGGATGGAGACACCTCTTTAACATTGGATGAGTTGTCCGCCATTTATTACGGCAGTTTCTATAGTTCACAATATTCCTATTCGGAAGCATCTGATAAAGTGCGTGAAAACATAAAGAGTCAGAACTATACTGCGGCATTGAAACTCTGCAAAAAAGAGTTAGAACAATCACCGGCTTCTTTAGACCTGTTGGGAAAGACAGCCATGTGCGCCCATTATGCAGGTGAAGAAAATGATATTTATTATCAAAGGATTATACAAATATTAGATGTGATATTTGCTACTGGCGATGGGAAGTCGCAACAAAGCGCATTCAAAGTGGTTGCTGTTTCGGATGAATATTTTATTATTTATAATGTATTTGAGGCGAATCTGAAACAACAGGCATTGGTCGGGCATTGTGACCAAATGACAGTTTATACGGAAGAGGAGCCTGATGAGACCACTGACATTTATTTTGATGTAACGCTGCATTTGTCTCGACTTCATTCTCTTTTTGGATTCGATACCGACTCAAAAAAAGCAACCAAGAAATCCAAAAAGAAGAATTAAGCAAATTCCCATCAGCATCAGGGCCAACAGGCCTGTGCATACATTTTCATACATTAGGGTGCAGTTTTATAAATCCCCTGTCAAAAATGGGTTCCGGGGCACAAAGATACGATCATTTGGAAATATTGTTTACTTCTCCTTTTTCGGTTCCGTGTGCAGAATGACGTGTGTCTTTTTCCCGAACCGTTCCTTGAGTTTGTGTTCAATTTCAGTAGCCCGCTCATGCACCTCATATAGTGAAAGATTGCCGTCCATACGTACGTGTGCCTCAATGGCAATACGGTTTCCTATACGACGCGTATGCAGATTATGAGGTTCCGTAACATCGGGGAAGGAGGTCATTATTTCCTCAATTTCATGTTCGGTTTCTTCGGGTAAAGAACTTTCTGTAAGTTCGTTAACGCTGCTGCGCAAGACATCCCAAGCCACCTTCACCAACATAGCGCCCACCACAATGGAAGCCAACGGGTCCAACACCGCCCAACGTTCGCCAAACAGGATCGCCCCTCCAATACCAATCGCAGCCCCTATAGATGACAATGAATCGCTGCGATGATGCCACGCGTTGGCCACTACAGCCTGACAATCCAATGCCTTCCCTTTTCTCATCGTATATTGGTACAGCGCCTCTTTCACAAGAATGGAAACTAACGCAGCCCACAAGGCGAGTTTGCCAGGCACCTCAAGTTCTGCTCCGCCAAGCCAGTCTGCAAATTTGATAGCCCCCGACACAATAATCCCTGTTGCAGCCGCTACCAACGCTAAGCCGATGAAAAAGGTGGCCAACGTTTCAAACTTCCCATGCCCATAGTCGTGCGACTTGTCCTGCGGCTTCGCACTGACATTTACAAAAACCAAAACCAAGAGATCCGTCAGAAAGTCGGACAAAGAGTGAGTGGCATCGGCCAGCATCGCTGCACTGTGTCCGAGAGTTCCCGCAATAAACTTGAAAGTCAGCAGGATAATGTTTCCCACCGAACCCACTATCGTGATTTTGTATATCTTTTTTTCCCGTGACATAAAATCTTTTTTAATATAAAAAAAAATACTATTCCAATGCTTTAACCGGACACACCTTTTTGCAGTTCTGGCATAAAATACATTCGGTTGCATTCTTTCGGTTGCGTGCGTTTTTGTTCACCTCAACATCCATCGGACAAACCACCAAACATTTGCCACAATGGATACACTTGTCCTCATCGCACTTGATACGCAACACCGAATAATAGCTCATCGGCTTCAGAAAGACGGTGATTGGACAGATATATTTGCAGAAAGCGCGGTTGTCGCACAAGACCAACGCAAGTATAATCCCGACCACATAATAAAGCACATTTCCAGCCACAAACAGATAAAAAAGCGTAACTTTATCGGTTTTATTGAAATAGAGCAGCAGTAAAACAATTGCAAGCGACAGCGCAAACATAACATAGCGTACCCACCCGAACCGCTTTCTTTGTCCAGAGGGTTTCTTATAAGGCAACAGATCAAGAATCATAGCCGTCCAGCAAGCGTACCCACACCAACCGCGACCAAACAGCAACGGCCCGAAAATCTTGGCAATAGCGTAGTGCAATGTACCCGCCCCCAACACCCCTGTCAGGAGATAGAACCAGAATCCCTCTATCTGCATATTCTCCCCGCATATCAGTCCGAGAAAAACAAAAATGTATGCGCCAACCCCAAACTGCACAAACTCACGGGCATACTTTTTCCCAGCGGCGGATAAAATCCCTCCGATGCCTATACAACATCCGATATAAGAGAAATTCAGCAGGAAAAACAAACTGCCGGAAGCCAACCAAAGCCCTACCGCAATAGCCTCAAAAACCATAAAAAGGATAATTGCTGTTCTGTATTTTTTCATGGTCTATGCTTACACTTCGTATTTGGGCGCAAAAGTACAGAAATTTTACTCAATCCCACTCAAAAAATTTCAGAATTCCCCCCCTTTAATCTTGTAATATTCATAATCCCGGAATCATCTATGTCGCTTTGTTTTTTTTACAAGAGATAAAGGGATAATTTCATAAAAAAATTTTTTTGCATAGAATAAAAATGTAATTTTGTCAAGGAATAAAATACAAGGAATAAAACGATATGAATATGAAAAAATTTATTTTTAACTTTTTGATTA
>JAEEGL016643412.1_pt1 | contig 10954 bp, 8 predicted proteins | sample 9134231 | NCBI WGS metagenome assembly JAEEGL01 (sample SAMN16246548, study PRJNA631951) | gut metagenome | biome: gut microbiome; feature: rumen; material: fiber-attached | host: Bos | place: Iran: Karaj | collected 2018-10 | reverse complement strand
TGGATGCAATATTAAGTTAAAAAATACGTTCTTATCTTTACAACCGTCGTTCATGGTGATGACCGACCTCGACAACTGGCGGGAGGACATCCAGTGCAGAGTGAACTATGAATGGAACAACAAATCGATGTTCATCGGAGCCGGATACAGCCCCAATGTCTCTGCCACACTCCTTGTGGGAGGCAATTTCCATGGTGTGAGCCTCTGCTACTCCTATCAGATGTACACGTCGGGAATCAACCTCGTGAACGGCACACATGAGCTCACACTGGGATATCAGGCAAACCTAGACCTCTTCAAGAAAGGACGCAACAAGCACAAGAGCGTCAGGTTCCTGTGAGCATGAGCAAGGAATGAATGAAACGAAACAAACAACCAGAAACATAGAATGAAAAAGATTGTATTGTCAGCGTGTCTGCTGATTGTGATGTTTGCCGTTGCGGCATGCTTCGGAGGAACATCCAAGTCGGGCTCCAACGGAGGAGAGGTCACCGGTGTGAGCGGAAGCTCCATCAACGAGCCTACCCCTTACGGCATGGTGCTCGTGAACAAAGGTTCGCTCAGGATGGGTTCGGAAAACACCGACTCGCTCTGGGGCAAAGAACTTCCCACGAGAGACATCTCCGTGGATGCATTCTGGATGGACGAACATGAGGTGACCAACTCCATGTACCGTCAGTTCGTCTATTGGGTGAGAGACTCCATCATCAGAGAAAGACTGGCTGCCGGAGGCGACGAGTCGTATAAAATCGATGAGGACAAGAACGGTGAGCCGATCACGCCCCACCTCAACTGGAGCAAGGCCATCCCATGGAAAAACCCGGACGACGAGCAGAAAGAGGCTATCGAGAGCATGTATATCATACATCCGTTCGACGGGACGAAGATGCTCGACTGCAAGCAGCTCAACTACAGATATGAGGTGTTTGACTACGTGACCGCAGCCAAGCGCAAATACCGTCTCGACCCCGGGGAGCGTAACCTCAACACCGACGTGACCGTCAACCCCAACGAGGTGGTGATGATTTCAAAGGACACCGCCTACGTGGACGAGGAGGGCGTAATCCACCGCGAGACCATCACCCGTCCGCTGTCGTCGATGTGGGACTTCGTCAACACCTATATCGTGAACGTATATCCCGACACCACCTGCTGGATCAACGACTTCCAGAACGCGGAGAACGAAATGTATATGCGCACCTACTTCACCCACTCCAACTACAACGAATACCCTGTGGTGGGCGTGAACTGGGAGCAGGCAAACGCTTTCTGCAACTGGCGTACCGACTACCTCATCCGGGGCCTTGGCCCGTCGGCTAAATACATGCAGCGCTACCGCCTGCCCACTGAGGCAGAATGGGAATATGCCGCCAGAGGAAAGGACGGCAACGAGCTGCCGTGGGTCCAGGACGGAGTGGCAACCAAAGACGGATGCTTCTTCGCCAACTTCAAGCCCGACCGCGGCAACTACACCAAAGACGGAAACCTCATCACATCGAAAGTGGGTATCTACTCCGCAAATTCCAACGGTCTGTTCGACATGGCTGGAAACGTGGCAGAATGGACATCGACAGTATATACCGAGGCCGGAGTCTATTCCATGAGCGACATGAACCCTACCCTCACCTACAACGCGGCCCTCGAAGACCCCTACGCACTCAAGCGCAAGAGCGTCAGAGGCGGCTCGTGGAAAGACCCTGAGAGCTTCATCAAGTCGGCATGGAGAAACTATGAGTACCAGAATGTGGGACGCTCGTTCATTGGATTCCGCTGCGTCAGGTCGCAGGTGGGCACACCTGGCAAGAAAGTGAAGACCGGCAACAACTCCAAAGCATCCAAGTCGAAAGGCGGCGGAGGCGGCGGCAAGTCGGGAGGCGGTTCCACCCGCTCAGTTCGCAGAACAAGAAGATAAATAATATTTCGATTTATATGGCTTTCTGAGTAATCGGAATAATCAGAGTTTTCAGAGTAATCAGACTTAAAAAAACTAAAGACCAAAACTAAATATCATGTCAAAATTAAAATTAAGAAGAAGAGCTTCAGGTCTGCAGGCTTGGATGGACTCCAGAACCGGGCAGATGTTTCTGAACTACGCATACAGCTGGGGAGCAGCCATCGTGATTTTAGGTGCTTTGTTTAAGCTCACCCACATACACGGAGCCGACCTTATGTTGTTTATCGGAATGGGCACGGAGGTTATCGTGTTCTTCCTCTCCGGATTTGAGCGTCCATGGAGAGACGACGGTGTGGAGGAGGTGCAGCAGTCTGCCATCCAGAATGTGGCCATTGAGACCATCCCGGAGGAAGGCGACGAGGAAGAAGAGGATGATGACGAGGACGGCAAAACGACAGCCGCCACGACTTCTCCCGCACAGAAGGCAGGCCAGCTCGCTGCTGCCGTATCCACCATACAGGTTCCACAAGTTCAAGGCATGACGCCGGAGATGGCAGAGGCGACGAAAAACTATGTGGAGCAGCTCAACCAGCTCACCGAGACCCTCAAGCAGGTGTCGGAGCAGTCGGCACGTCTCACCCGCGACTCGGAGGAGATGGAAACGATGAACCGTACGCTCACGGGCATCAACCGTTTCTACGAGATGCAGCTTCGTTCGGTAGGCCAGCAGAGCACCACCATCGACGACGTGAACAACCAGACCAAACGCCTGGCAGAGCAGCTTGAAGAGCTCAACGCCGTCTATGCCCGCATGGTTGAAGCGCTCAAGATGAACATGAGCGGAGGCAAAGTTGAATAAGTCCATCCGAACCAAAACTGCTGGAAAATCTATTGATTTCTAGAACAACTAGAACAGCTAGAATAACTAGAACAGCTAGAATAACTAGAATAACTAGAATAACTAGAAAAGCTAGAAAAGCCAGAAAAAAACCAGCCCCCGGCAAAAAAACACCCAAAACGAACACTCAATGGCAATACACAAAATAAAACTCTCACCTCGTCAGAAGATGATCAACCTGATGTACGTGGTGCTGATGGCGATGCTTGCGCTCAATGTCAGTTCCGACGTGCTCCAGGGATTCTCGCTCGTCGATCAGATGCTCAACCGGAAGGTGGAAAGCGCCACATCCGGCAACAAGCTGCTTATCGCCGACATCCAGGAAGCCATGAACAACAACCCTGAGGCGACAAAAGAATGGTACGACAAGGCGAAGCAGGTGCAGAAAGCATCGGATGAGCTGTATAAGTATCTCGAGGACCTGAAGATCGAAATCGTGAAAGAGGCTGACGGTGAAGAAGGAGACATCCATAACATCAACTCTAAAGAAAACCTCGAAGCGGGTACCTACGTGATGGTGGCTCAGAAAAAGGGAGAGCAGCTCTACACCAAAATCAGTGAATACCGCCACATGATCCAGAAGATGATTCTGGACCCGCAGAAGCGCGAGAACGTATTGAAGAACCTGTCGACAGACATTCCGGGTAAGACAAACACCAGCGCCACGAAATGGGCATCTTATCACTTTGAGCATATTCCGGTGGCAGCTGACATCGTTCTGCTCAGCAAATTCCAGGACGACGTGCGCTACGCAGAGGAGGAGGCGCTCCACGGATTCCTCGCCAACACCAACATCAACGAGCTGGACCTGCGTGTGAATGACGTGAGGGCATACGTCATCCCCAACTCCCGCACCATCAACCAGGGAGAGAAATACTCAGCACAGGTGGTGGTAGCAGCAGTGGATACCACACAAAGCCCAGAGGTGTATGTGAACAACACCCTGCTTGAATCGGGCAACGGAAAATTTGAGACCATCGCCAGCACACCGGGTGAACACACCTTCTCCGGCTATGTGCTCCTGAGAAAACGCGACGGATCGGTCATCCGACGCAATTTCTTCCAGACATACAACGTGATCGCCATGAAAGGCGAGAAGCCAGGTGAGAAACCGGCTGAGAAACCCAAAGAAGAGCCGAAGAAGGGAGGCGACGACGAAGAGGCACAGAAAGCCAAAGCGAAAGCACCTGCCCCGAAAATCGGATTCGCCACTGTGTCGGCAACACTCATGAACGTGCTCTATGCCGGATTCGAGAACCCTATCAGCATCTCCGTAGGAGGCGCCAGCAGCGTGACCGCCACCATGACCGGCGGTACGTTTACCGACCTCGGCAACGGCAAATACACCGCTGTGCCATCGACGGTGGGACAAGATGTGACCATCAGCGTAACGGCATCCGTGGGCGGACATACCGAGCACATCGGAGACTTCCCCTTCAGGGTGAGAAAACTCCCCGACCCGACACCTTATATCCAGACTGGAGCAGACGACCACTTCAAAGGCGGAAGAATCACGAAACAGGCGCTTCTTGCGCAGTCGGGCATCAAGGCAGCCATCGACGACGGACTGCTCAACATCCCGTTCAGCGTGACCGGATTCAAGATGGTGATGTTCGACAAGATGGGCAACGCAGTCGTGGAGGCATCCAACTCAGCCAGCTTCACCGAAGCCATGAAAGCGCAGATGAGAGACATGCAGCGCGGCAAGCGGTTCTTCATCACAGAAGTCAACGCCATCGGCCCCGACAAAATCGCACGTACACTGCCTACCGCCATGCCTATCATCGTCAGATAAAGGATATTTCCGATTACGCTGACTACTCAGATTACTCAGAATAATCCGATTACTCAGATATAAAAAAAACAAACAAAAACAATACACCATAATGAAGAAATTCCTGTTTTTAGCCTTTGCCATCGCATTCACACTGACGGCTGCAGCACAGCCCAAGAAATCCAGGGTGGCAGAGAACAATAAGGCGAACACCCAGAAGACGGCACAGAAAACAGACAGGGCAAGCATCATGTACCCTACAGCCGTGGCTGTGCCGGAAGAAGTGAGCTGGAGAAGGGACGTTTACCGTGAGCTCGACCTGCGACTCGACGAGAACGCACCGCTCTACTATCCCGAAGCTCCCAAAGACGGACAGCAGAACCTCTTCTTCACGCTGTTCAGGCTGCTCAACGTGGGAAAAATACCGGCATACAACTACAAGACGGACGGAACAGAGCATTTCGACCGCGCCAACCGCATGCACTTCAAGGACATGCTCGACAGGTATGAGATTTTCTACCAGGTGGACTCCGCCAAACGGGCAATCAACGTCAGCGACGCGGATGTGCCGGGACAGGAGGTACTCAGCTATTTCGTGAAGGAAAGCTCCTACTACGACCAGAACACTGCCACATTCCACACACGCATCGTTGCACTCTGCCCTGTGCTACACCGTGCAGCCGATGAGTTCACCTACGAGTCGATGTCGTACGGTGACGACGAGGAGGATGTCGATGGCGAGGACACACCATCCATGCAGAAATATCCGATGTTCTGGGTGAAGTTCGAGGATATCGAGCCCTACATCAGCAAACTGATGATCATGACATCAAACAAGAACCAGGCCGCAAAAATGTCGGTGGCTGACTACCTTGCCACAAACAAGTATAAAGGCAAAATCTACATGACCACCAATTTGCAGAACAAAGCCATCATGGACTACTGCAAGACCGACAGCGCAGTGCAAAAAGAGCAGAAACGCATAGAGAAAGAAGTCACAGACTTCGAACAACATATCTGGACCCCGCCAGTAGATTCAGCTGCCATTCTCAAGCGCGACTCCATCGCAAAAGCCCAGGCAGATGCAAAAAGCAGGAAAAAACGCACATCCAGAACTGCCACCAAAGCTGAAGGCGATGAAGGCACCGAAGCGGCAGAGGAAGGCGAAACAAAGAAAATAAGGTCGAGAAGCAGCGCACGACGCCGCACCACCGGTGACGACGGCGAAGCCACAGAGGAAAAGAAGCCGAGAGTGAGCGCGCGCCGGCAAAGACACTAAACGGACAACACATCACTATAGTAGAGATCTGGGACTTCCCATGTCTCTACTTTTTGATTTTCTATATTTACCATTGTTTTTTGATTATAGTTTCTATAGTTCCTATAGTTTCCTATAATCTTTAATTAAGCCCCCAAAAAACAATAACGACCATGACGAAGAGCACCCGTTTCATCCTTCTCGCTGGCTTATTGCTTTGCACCACCGTTGCCCATGCACAACGCGACACCATCGACATAAGCGGCAACAACACCTCATCCAACTATGTGTCGTACAACAAGACAATTTCATTGCCGGAAAGTAAAACCATAGATGTGCTGATGGCAAGGTACTGCTATTTCTCTTCCATCATCGGAGGTAAGGGAACGCTAAACCTTCATGCAGGAGGCGAACGATGCTACCTGGGGACGGAAAAGGGGGCGGCATGGCCTAAATGGACATCCTACTCCGGAGACATCCACATTCGTCCATATTCAAAAAACGCACCATCCGCCGGATTCTACGGGGTGGTGCTTGCACATGGGGGCAAGTCGTTCTCAGCAGAGGATATCGAAGGAGGCATCAAAGGAGGCAAGGTGAACAACTCAATGGAAAACAACCATGTGACGCTGCACAGCGGCGCCACGCTCTGCTGCGAGGCGAACACCAACGGGGCAGGATTCAGGATCGGTGAGCTGCAGGCTGAGACAAACTCCAGCATCATCGGCTACATGAAGCAGAACACACGCGCCGCATATTTTCTCCTCGGCTGCCTCAACACCGACGCCACTCTCGCAGGAAGCATCGCACCACCGAACTTCAGCGACACCCACCCGCTGGGAATCATCAAGGAAGGTAGCGGCTGCTATCAAATCACCGGCAACAACAACTATCTGACAGGCGCATTGCGGGTGCTTGAGGGCACCGTGCTCATCATGAACGACGCGGCAGAGGCGAAACGGAAGAAACTCAGAGGCGCTACCGGAGCAAAAACCAGCGACAGCGACCCGATTGCCTACGTATTTGAAAAGGGTGTGCTCGGAGGAACAGGCAGCGTCGGAGGAACCGTAGACAATTACGGCACCATCGCACCAGGCGACGCCAATGTGGGTACACTCACCCTGGCCAATTTTTACACAACCACCAGAAAAGCCAACCTCTTCGTGCGTCCGGCATCCAAACTACGGTTCAAAATCGCATCGACAGAGAGCTACGACCAGCTGAACGTGAGCGGCACGGTGAAATATTTCAATATCGGACAAGACTTCGCCGTCAGCGACAAGATGCCGGTGGTGGAGATATCCATCGATGAGAACGCCGACCTCAAGGTGGGCGACGAGTTCCAGGTGCTCACAGCAAAGTCGAAGACAAAGCAGGGAGACGACTGGCAATTTGAGTTGAAACAGCCCGGACGCTACACCTGGGAACTGGTGGAGAGTGAGGAAAACGGTGAATACACCGTCACACTGCGGCTGACATCCCTTATCGACCATGAAAGCGAGGACGACAACCCCGACAACAATCCCGATGACGGTCAGCAGATGGGTGCTTTCTACAACGACGGAATCGACGATGCTGCCGACAAGACGACTCTACGCGCCTACGCCAAGCAGAACGGCAAACATATCGGCACCGCCATCTCCACCTGGAAAAACGACATCACCAACGAGAACATGAACGAGACCAAAGAAATCGCCGCTCAGTTCGACATGCTCGTGGGCGAGAACGAGATGAAATTCGACGCGCTGGAGCCTTCACGCAATCAGTTCACCTACGGGGCAGCCGACAACATCGTCAACTTCGCACGGCGTCACAGCATGCTCGTACGCGGGCACTGCCTGGCTTGGCACTCACAACTGCCGGAATGGGTGAGCAGCGACGGCAAGAAAAACGACAAGAACTGGACTCGCAAAGAGGCGCTGCAGATTCTTGAGAACCATATCAACAATGTGGTGGGACATTTCAAGAGTAAAATCACAGAGTGGGACGTGGTGAACGAATGTCTCGACGACGACCAGACAACCGTACGCACCAACCCCAACGGCTACGACCTGCGCAGGCAGAGCGTATGGACCACGGCTATCGGGGAGGACTTCATCGACTCCGCTTTCGTCTATGCACACCGTGCCGACCCCAACGCCAAACTCTATCTCAACGACTACGACGTGGAGCATCAGGGCAAAGCCAAGTCGGAGGCATTCTACAACCTGGCAGTCAGGCTGAAAAAAAGCGGCATTCCCATCGACGGGGTCGGACTCCAATGCCATTTCTCCATCGGCGATGTCGACTCCGTGAAGCTGGAGAAGACCATCAAACGATTTGCGGATGCCGGGCTCAACTGCATCATCACCGAGCTCGACATGGGCGCGCCTTCCACCTCTGCGAAAGACCTGGAGGAGCAGGCTCGCAACTTCAGAGTGATGACCGACATCATGCTCAACAACGACAACTGCCCTACCCTCGTGATTTGGGGACTTAAGGACAACGACAGCTGGCGCAGCGGAAGCAATCCCCTGCTCTACACCTCAACCCTGTCGAAAAAACCAGCATGGTATGCAGTCAGGTCGGCATTGCGTCACCGCACTCTGCCATCCACCGACATCAGAGGCATCTTCAATCAGGCTGCCACCGACAACAGCTCCCAAATCTATGACATGTCAGGGCGCCCGGTCTCTCCAGGCAACCTACAGCCCGGACTCTATATCCAAGGCGACAGGAAATTCCTGATTAAGTAAAGCAGGAAATTCCTGATTAAGCAAAAAGAAGAGAGATAATAGGAATTTAGGGACCCTAAGGACTTTAAAGACCCTAAAGACCTTAATGACCCTAAAGGCCCTAAAGACCTTAAGGACCCTAAAGACCCTAAGGACCCTAAAGACCCCAAGCCCCCCCAAAATCTAAAATACTAAAAACCATAACAAAAATTGCACAAACAAATAAGTGTGTGCAAAGATTATACACATTTTGCGCCATTTTGTGCACAAATCAGCGTTTTATTTTTGCCAACTGAAATAAAATGAGTAACTTTGCACCCGATTTGGGGAGAGCAGAAAGAGAAAATTGTTATTCATTACATTATAAGTATTATATTTTATGGGTTTAAAAATCATTGTACTCGCGAAGCAAGTGCCTGACACAAGAAACGTTGGGCCCGACGCGATGACTCCTGAAGGGACAGTGAACCGCGCCGCACTGCCGGCAGTGTTCAACCCAGAGGACCTCAATGCCTTGGAACAGGCATTAAGATTGAAGGATGCCAATCCCGGATCAACCATCACCATGCTGACCATGGGTCTGCCTAAAGCAACAGAAGTGTTGAGAGAAGGCCTGTTCAGAGGCGCTGACTGCGGCGTGCTCCTGACCGACCGTGCGCTCGGAGGTGCCGACACACTCGCCACCAGCTACTCCCTTGCTCAGGCTATCAAGAAAATCGGTGATTTCGATATCATCATCGGCGGACGACAGGCTATCGACGGCGACACCGCACAGGTGGGACCTCAGGTGGCTGAGAAACTGGGGCTTACCCAAATCACCTACACCGAGGAGATTCTCGAATGCACGAAAGAGAAAATCGTGGCACGCCGCCACATCGACGGAGGTGTCGAGACCGTGGAAGGTCCGATGCCGATTGTCATCACCGTCAACGGCTCTGCAGCTCCCTGCCGCAGCCGCAACATCAAGCTGGTGATGAAATACAAGAACGCCAAGACCCAGCAGGAAATCGACGCTCTCCCAGAGGAGGAGAAGGCATTCTATGCTGAACGCCCCTACCTCACCATCACCTCATGGGGTGCCGCCGACATCGACGCCGACCCGAACCAGATAGGTAAGGCAGGCTCACCCACCAACGTGAAGTCGGTGAAGAGCATCGTGTTCAAGGCTAAGGAGAACAAGAGCCTCACATCCAGCGACGCTGACATCGAGGGTCTGATTGTGGAACTGATTGAAAACAACACCATAGGATAAACAAAGACAGACATGAACAACGTATTCGTATATTGTGAGCTTGAAGGCAACAAGGTTGCCGAGGTAAGCCAGGAGCTACTGACCAAAGGACGTAAGCTCGCCAACACGCTGGGTGTGCAGCTTGAGGCTGTATGCGTGGGTGCAGGCCTCGACGGAGTTGAGAAGCAGATTATCCCCTACGGTGTTGACAAAGTACATGTGTTCGACGCACCGGGACTGTTCCCCTACACTTCACTCCCCCACACATCGGCTGTGGTGAACCTCTTCAAGGAGGAGAAACCGCAAATCTGCCTGATGGGTGCAACCGTTATCGGACGTGACCTCGGTCCGCGTGTGTCGTCGGCTCTTCATTCAGGACTGACCGCCGACTGCACACAGCTGGAAATCGGCGAGTTCGACATGAACGTGAAGAACGAGGCAGGCGAGATGGTGAAGAAGCACTATGAGAACCAGCTTTATCAGATCCGTCCGGCATTCGGAGGCTCAATCATCGCCACCATCGTCAACCCAGAGCACCGTCCGCAGATGGCAACCGTGCGTGAGGGTGTGATGAAGATGGAGATTCTCGATGAGAACTACAAGGGCGAGGTGATCCGTCACGACGTCGACAAGTATGTGCCGGTGACCGACTATGTGGTGAAGGTGCTCGACCGCCATGTGGAGGCAGCCAAGAACAACCTGAAGGGTGCCAACATCATCGTGGCAGGCGGCTACGGAGTGGGCTCACCTGAGGGATTCAACCTCCTGTTTGAGTTTGCCAAGGAAATCCACGCAGAGGTGGGCGCAAGCCGTGCGGCTGTGGATGCAGGCTGGATTGACCACGACCGTCAGATTGGCCAGACCGGTGTGACCGTGCGTCCGAAAGTGTATATCGCCTGCGGTATCTCCGGTGCCATCCAGCACATCGCCGGAATGAAAGAGGCTGGCATCATCATCTCTATCAACTCCGACCCGAACGCGCCAATCAACCAGATTGCCGACTACATCATCACGGGCACAATCGAAGAGGTGCTTCCTAAATTCATCAAGTATTACAAGAAAAACAGCAAATAATCATGGCTAACATATATACTGACAATCCCGAGATTAAGTTCCACATGCAGCATGAGCTCATGAAACGAATCGTTGAGCTCAAGGAACGCGGCTTCGAAGACAAGGACAAAT
>JAEEGL016309188.1_pt1 | contig 10954 bp, 10 predicted proteins | sample 9134231 | NCBI WGS metagenome assembly JAEEGL01 (sample SAMN16246548, study PRJNA631951) | gut metagenome | biome: gut microbiome; feature: rumen; material: fiber-attached | host: Bos | place: Iran: Karaj | collected 2018-10 | reverse complement strand
TAGTTGAAAAACCAGAAATTTTTGCTTCTTCATTTTCTTTTAACTCATTTATTAAAGTTCTTTTCATAATTTTAGTCCTTTCTACATATGCATATCTAAATAATCAACTAAATCATTTATTTTTACATGTTCTTCTTCTTTTGTTTTATTATCTTTAATTACAACTTCATCATTTGCTAAATCTTTATCATTTAAAACAATTAAATATTTAGAATTATATCTATCTACACTTTTAAATTGAGCTTTTAAACTTTTACTCATTAAATCAGTTTCACAAATAAATCCATTTAATCTTAAATCTTGAGCTAAATATGCAGCTGTTTCTTTTTCATCTTCTGATACATATAGAAGATATACATCTACATCATCATTAACAGGTATTTCAATACCTTTTTCATCAAGCATTTGCATAGTTCTATCATAACCCATAGCAAATCCAACAGCAGGAATAGAAGGTCCACCTAGAGTTTCAACTAAGTTATTATATCTTCCACCTCCACCAAGAGCATATGAATCATCTAAAACTACTTCAAATACCATATGAGTATAATAATCTAAACCTCTAACAAGTTTATCATCAACAACATAATTAATATCCATTAAATCAAGAAGTTCAGTAAGTTTGTTGAATCTATTTAATGATTCTTCATTTAAATAATCATTAATCTTAGGTACATTTTTTAAAATTTCATTTTCAGCATCAAACTTACAATCAAGAATTCTTAAAACATTTTTATTAAATCTTTCTTGGCAGTCTGGACATAAATCTTTAATATTAGGTTCTAAATATTTTTTTAATGCAACTTTATAGTTTTCTCTAGATTCTGCATCACCTAAAGTATTAAGTTTAATCGTAATATTATCTAATCCTAGTAGTCTATAAGCATTATAAGCAAGAGAAATAACCTCAGCATCTGCTAAAGCATCATCTGATCCAAAACATTCAAATCCCCACTGAGTAAACTCTCTTTGTCTTCCACTTTGAGGTCTTTCATAACGATACATTTTCATGTTGTAATATACTTTAACAGGATCGCTCATATTACCATACATTTTATTTTCAATAAACCATCTAACTACACCAGCAGTTCCTTCAGGTCTTAAAGTAATATCTCTATCTCCTCTATCTTTAAAATCATATGTTTCTTTTTGAACCATATCAGTTGACTCACCAACACCTCTATGGAATAACTCAGAAGCTTCAAATACTGGTGTAATAATATTAGAATAATTATATTTTTGACATAAAGCATCTAATATATCATTTACATACATTCTTTTTTTAGCTTCAAGTCCATAAATATCATAAGTACCTTTTTGTTTTGTTATCATATTTTAAAAATCCTCCTTTTAAAAATAAAAAAACCTAAATAAACGTAAGGACGAGTCATATTACCCGCGGTGCCACCTTACTTTACTTAGGTACTCTTTATCTTTTATCACTAAATTAGCGTTTTCTACTTATATGGAAATTGTTCAAAGATTAATCATTTTATTAGATTACTTTCAGCATTTGTAACCCTCTCTAAAATAAAATATTTAACTAATCTATTTTTTCCGTAGAAAATATATATTTAATATACCCATATTTTAACTTAAAATAAAGGAATAGTCAATTTATTATAAAGAAATTTATTATCGATTTCTATCGTGTCTTTCGTCAAAATCAGAATATGATGAACTATCATCATCTCCTAATTCAATAGCTTTTCTAATTTCATTATTAAAATAATAATCGTCTATAGAATAATAATCTTCTGGAGTTTTATCTTCTTCAACTTCTTTATATCTAAATGGAAGCATATCTTCTTCTGTTTCTTTAGGAATATAACTAGGTCTAACACCATCAAAATTAGCATTAACTCTATTAATAAAATCTTGAAGATTTTCTTCATCAGTTTTTGTATTAATAGTTGCGTTATATACATCATCAAAAACATCAGATAATACTCTTTCTTGATCTTTATACATTTCATCCTGTTGATTTAGTTTTTTAATTTCATCTTTTGAATATATAAAATATCTTTCAGTAATTCTTGGTGATGAAAATACTTGATCAAAAGCACATTTACCGTTATTTACTAAATAAACTCTTTTAGACATAATCATCACATCAAGCATAAGTCTATAGAAAAATGAACCACGTGGAAAATATTTAGAAAATACAGCTTGTTCTACTTTTCCTTTTTTAATTGCACTTTGAGGTTCAACACTGACAGTATTAAATAAAATATTAGAAATATCAGCACCATTATATGGAATAAATTTACCATTTATATCTTGAAGTCTAACTTCCCTGCCTTGATTTCTTTCTGCAGCATATATAGTATTAAATTTTTTTTTAAAACAATTTAATAAATAGTTATACTCATTATTATAAAAAGTATTATTATTTAAATACTCTGGCGCAGGAATTTTTTCAAAGAAAGTAAGTGCATCAGGTTCAATTAAATCAGAATCATAAAAAGCATTTTCATTTGAACTTGAATTTGAAACAAAATCTGCTTGATCTAAATCAGATTTATAAATTATTGGTACAAGTAAATTACCTTTGTTTTCCTCACTGCCTGAATAATATATTGGAAGTCCATAAGAATTAACCATTTCTTTTGATATAAGTTTAACACACATATAATCATCAGGATTAAGTGGAAGATGATTTTCATTATATAAATGAATTAAGTTTTCTAACAGTTCCTTATTAGAATTAAAATGAGCATTAAATAAATGAACATTTGCATCTAACGTTAAATTTTCATCAAAAGCATATATATCTGAATTTAGTTCTTTTTGAAATAATAAATCTTCTGGTTTAATTTCAAATTCAGAACCTTTTCCATCAACTAAAATATATCGATAATTATTTGTTCCCATAGGTTTGTTTCACCTCATTCTTAATAATATAATTATAACAAAAATACCATTAAAATGGTATTTTTTTATCTTTCTCTTTGAAAAGAATCTACATTCTCTTTTTCATTAACTTCTTTAATAGAATTAATCGTTGATAACAATTTGATAAGATATCTATGATTAAAGTTAGATGTATCTAGCTCACCTCTTCGATTTAAAATCAAGAAAAAGTTATAAGCATATTTAATCTTATCTTTTTTACTAAGAGTTTTATAAAGCTCTCTATCAAAGCCATCATTATAACATGGGCCATTCATTACAATTGTATCTATTTCTCTATATAAATCCTCTGAATAGACACCATATCCACTATAATATGCTTTTGATAACTTATTAAAATTAATTATATTTGATCTTTTAAGAGATAATAAATACTTCTTAACATTTTTAACAATATCTATTTGTTCTTGAGTTGGTTTATTAGTATAGATTCGATTAACCCTATCATCTAATGCTGAATATAAGTTGTTTATTTCATTAAGGTTAGATTCAGGTAATTCAACAATATTCAAATCTCTATATATTGCTTCAACTAAAGACTTTGCTTCATTATAACGATTTGTTTGCTCAAGCATAGACAAATCATTATAAAGCTGATAAAGTTTAAGTAAATTTTTTTCTTTTAATTCATCAAGCGAAAGCATGCCAAGTGAATCAGTCTTTACATTTGCAATATATGAAAGCTTTAATAAACCAAATAATGGTTTTCTAAAATCATTAATATTTAATTCTAAATCTGATTCTACATCAAATAATTGTGATAAATCATTTTTAAAAACTAATGGTAATGAATAAATACTTTGAAGTTCTTCTTTTTTATACATCATTTGATTAAATACTATTTTTATATTTTCATCAGTTGGGATAACATCAATATCTTGTTTTATACATAAATCTGCAAAAAAACAACATAAATCAGACTCATTTTCAAATGATAGATTGAACATAACACAACTAATCAAATCATCATTACTTAATTTTGAAAGACAAGATTGAATATCATTTTTTATATCTTGATAATAAAATCTCGTATAAATTTTATTGCTTTCTTCCCCTACAATATCATAAGAATATTTTTCTTTCAGTGCTGCCATTAAACTCACTCCCTTATAAAATAAATTAATTTACAAGCAAACGCGTTATGACCAAACAATAATTTATTGTCATAGATACTAGCACATTTTTAAAAAAAAGCAATATTTTCCTAAAAAACAAAAACACCATTCTTATCTCAAAATGGTATTTTTATTAATAGCTCTTTGTTCAAAATATTCATTAAATGATGCATAAATATCATTAACTTTTTCTTTATATGATTCAGAAACAATATAATTTGGTTCTTTTGAATATATATATGAAGCAAACTCCAGAAAAGTTAAAAAGCACTTAAAATCATCAAGTTTCTCAAATCTCTTGTCGGAAAAATTGACATATGATTGAGCATAAAGAAGAAGTAAATTTAACTCATAATTTAATGTATCCACAAACTTCTCATTTGCTATCTTTGAATACTGCGGAATTTGTGAAGCTAATTCAATCATCATCTCTTTAATTGATGAAGAATCCTGTCTAAAATAAGCATCAACAATATTTTCCTTAGCAAAAAGATTCATATAAATTTGTGCTAATTCAGTATTTACTTTATATGTATTTAATGAATAATTAATCAATTCTTTATCACGTTTTTCAAATTTTAAACAGTCATTGGTAATTTCTTGAGTAATCCCCTCATTTAGCAAAAATGGAAGATTTAATCCATCACAACAAAAATGAGTAAATTCATGTCTAATTCCAGCATATCCTTTAACATCAGTTTCATTATTTAGGTTTTTATATTCCATGTGAAGAGCTATAAAAGGAAACTTAGGTGATGTTGATTGATCATCTATAACGTTCATGTTTTTATCCATTTCGATTCTAATTCTGAAAACAACATCTTTTGCCTTTTCACGTGCTTTTTTAAAATCACAGTACGGATATAAACTTTGCAATGTATTAATATGAGCCAACAATTCATTATAAAGATTAGACCAAATTTCTTTTCTTTCAACTAAGGAAATTTGGCTATCTCTTTCACCAATTATCTCTATTCCATTTAACGTATTTTTAATTCTTTCATAACCTTCCTGGGTTATATTTTTAAATTTTCTATTTGCCTCATCTGTATATTGAATATTACCATCTTGATCATAAATATACATTGATAAAGGAATGGCCTGATTTTCCGTTTTGTTCATTTCATCACCTACTTTTTCTTATAGACATTAGTAACAAATGGTAATTTTCTTAATTCTTTTGTATATTCAACTAATTCTTCATAATCATTAACTTTAACAGTTATATCATATATAACTTTATCATCAACTTGATGAGATTCAACAGCATCAACATAAACTTTAATTAAAGCACCTGTTGAGATAATATCAAGAAGATAATTACCAACGTTATCTACTTCAATAACAAGATCAGTTTTATAAACATTATTAATATTTTCATTCCATGACGCTTGAACTAATCTCTCAGATTTATCAATAACATTATGACAATCGATTCTATGTATTGAAATACCTTGATTTTTAGTAATATAACCAATAATAGGCTCACCATGAATAGGTTTACAACATTTAGCTAAATTTACCTGAACATTATCAACACCATCTACTATAATATCACTATTATATTCACAAGCTTTATTACTTGATGACGTAGTAGAACGAATCTTACCAATAAGCGCGTCTTGAATAGTTTCTTTATCTTCAGTAGCCAAATTAACAACATAACCTGCAGTATATCTTGTTGAACCAATAGATAAATATAAATCGTCTAAATCAATTAATTTTAAATCTTTAAGAATCTTATTTATATTTTCTTCAGTTAAAAAATCAGCTTGAGGAATATTTTTTCTTCTAAGTTCTCTATATATTGCTTCTTTTCCTTTTTCAATATATATACTTCTATCTTTCTTACTAAAGAAAGATTTAATTTTATTTCTTGCTTGAGAAGTTTTAACAAAAGTAAGCCAGTCTTTATTTGGCGTTGCACTTGCACTAGTTTTGATTCGAACAATATCATTATCATTAAGCTCATAAGCAAGTGGAACAATTGAATCATTTACAATAGCTCCAACTGTTTTATCACCAACATCAGAATGTATTCTGTATGCAAAATCTATTGGAGTTGAACCTTTAGGAAGTTCTACTACATCTCCTTTTGGTGTAAACACATATATTAAGTCATCAAAATATTCTTTTTGAACTTGTGTTGAATCTTCAACATCATCAGTTGAAGATTCAATAATTGATCTAAACATTTCGAGTTTTTGTTCCATAATATTTTGAATTTTCTTAGAGCCTTTTTCTTTATAAGACCAATGTGAAGCTAAACCTTTTTCTGCAAATTCATCCATCTCATATGTTCTAATTTGTATTTCATATAGTTTTCCATCTGTACCAAACACAGTTGTATGAAGTGATTGATACATATTTTCTTTTGGATTTGCTATATAATCTTTAAATCTTTTAGGAACTGGTCTAAATTTAGAATGAATTAATCCTACAGCTAAATAACAATCACTTTCTTTTTCAACGTATACTCTTAAAGCTAAAATATCGTATATTTCATCCCAAGATCTGCCTTTATTGTATAGTTTATTATAAATACTATATATACTTTTTACTCTGCCTTTAATCTTATATTCAACATTATTGTCATCAAGAATTTCAGATATTTCATCAATCATTTCATCAAGACATTCTTTTAAGTTGTCTTTGGATTCATTAAGTCTATCTTCAATATCCTTGTATACATCAGGTTTTAAATATTTTAAACATAGATTTTCTAGTTCACTTTTAATAGAGTTAATTCCAAGTCTATGTGCAATTGGAACTAAAACTGATAAAGTTTCATTAGCTTTCTTCTTTTGCTTTTCAGGATTAACTGCCCATATTGTTCTCATATTATGAAGTCTGTCAGCAAGTTTAATATATAAAACCCTAACATCTTCAGCAAGGCCAATTAAAACTTTTCTTAAATACATTGCAGATGATTCTGATTCATCTGGAAGTTCTAGTTTATTAATTTTTGATACTGAATCAATTATTTTAGCTGTTTGTTCATCAAATGTACTTTCAATTTCATTATAATATGTATCACCATTATTCATAACTTCATGCATTAAAGCACATGAAATAGTAAGAGCATCAGAGTTTAAATCAGCTAAAATTAAAGCAACAGAAAGAGGATGAGATATATAATCATCACCTGAAAGTCTTTTCATATTTTTATGCTTTTCTTTAGCAAATTTATAAGATTTCTCTATAAGATTGATATCAGCATCAGTATAATTTTGACTGCTCTTTAAATTATTAATTAACTTTTCAAAAAGAGCTTGTGCGTTTTCCATGTAATCCACCCTTATTTGTTTTGATTTATAAAACTAATTAGTTCTGCTTCATTGATATTTAAAATATCACTAACTATATCACAAAGTTCAAGATTGGATTGTGTTGACCATTTATTTTTTGATAAAAAAAGCCACATATCCTTAATATCTAAATGTTTTAAACCATGCATTTTTAATTCATTTAATTTAGTATTAAATGCCGGTTTTAAACGATTAAATAATTCGTCAACTGAACTAAATTTTAATTGTTCCATAAAGCATTCCTCATTAAACATATATCTACCACATATATTATATAACAAACGTATGTAATAATAAAGGTGGAAAATGACAAGGAATAGATTTATAAAAAACACTTTTTTCCTTATTTTAGGTGGAATGATAACTAAAATTTTAGGATTTACTATAAAAATACTTTACACAAGATATTTAAAAAGTGATGGAGTATCACTAATTACATTAGTATTTCCTACATATGCTCTTCTACTTACTATATCAACATTTGCTCTACCACTTGCTATAACAAAACTAATTGCTGAAAAAAAAGAAAGAAAAAGTAAAATTATATTTTCTTCTTTCTGGATAACAGGAATAATTAATATTGTTCTAACTATAATAGTACTGCTATTTTCAAACTATTATGCAGCTAATATTCTTCATGAACCAAGATGTGCTTTTTTAATTAAAATTCTTTGCTTTACTTTACCATTTGTAACAACAACAAGCATAATTAAAGCTTACTTTTTTGGAATTGAAAATATAAAACCAGTTATATTTTCTAACATATCAGAAGAAATCATTAAATTACTAATGGTCATTATCTTTTTACCAAAGTTTATGAATAAAGGTACAATATATGGTGTAACTTTTTATCTTACAATCAACTTTATCTGTGAAATTATGTCATTTATAACATTGTCATTATTTATGCCAAGAAAAATAAAAATTAAAAACTTGTCCTATAAATATGATCAGAAATGTATTAGTGAAATCTCTAAAATAACCGTCCCTACTCTAGGTAGTAAATTAATTGGAAGTATTGGATATTTTTTAGAGCCTATTATTTTAACAAATCTTTTAATTATAAAAGGAATTGATGCAAATTATATAAGACTTAACTATGGATATTATCAAGCCTATGCCATTGCTATACTTACAATACCATCATTTTTTTTATCAGCTTTATCAAGTAATATAATACCTCTTATAAGTAAAATTAAAATAACACAGAACTACAAAAAGATTAAATCATTAACAAAAAGAATAATCACTGTTGTTTTAATATGTGGGATTTTTTATTCTGGAATTCTCTATATTTTTGGAAAAAAAATAATGTATTTATTATATAAAAATACAAGTGGTTATAAATATTTAAAAATGCTTCTTCCGTTTTTTATATTTTTTTACCTTGAAAGTCCAATACTATCAATACTTCAAAGCCTTGATAAAGAAAAAAGTATATTTAAAATAACAACATTAGGTATAATTATTAAATATTTTATTTTAACGTTTTTAATAACGTTGGGATTTGGTTTTAAAAGCCTAATAATAAGTGAAATAATTAATATTATTTTTGTTATTTTGTTATGTATTTATTATTTAAATAATTCTTTGTTTTATCCCTCTCGACAATAAAAATTCTACTGTCTTTATAAAACCCGTAAAATACGTTTTCAATATCAATACCTTTATTTAAAATCATATTATATAATTCATTTTTCTTAAACGGAACTTTATCAAGATATTTTTCTTCTATTTTTCCATCCATTATTAAAGGTAGTGGAAAGACTTTGTTTTTTAATTTGTTATCATATTTAAAGATTGATAATTTCCCATTAGATTCTAAAAACGCATACTCAACATCTTCAATAGACTTGATACCATTTTGTCTTAAATTTAAGAGTAAATCATCAAGTGTATAACGCTGTTTTAACATCTGATGATAATTAATCTTTCCATCGCAAATAATTAATGATGTTCTTCCTTGCACAATTTCTCTAAATATTCTAGATTTAGTAGAAATAAATCCAAATACAACTTCAACGATAACTAATAAAAGAATTGGAACCACCGTTAAAACAATTGAATCACCCACATTTTCAATACTAATAGCAACAAGTTCAGCAATAAGAATTGAAACAATTAAATCAATTATTCCAAGTTGTCCAACTTCTCTTTTACCCATAAGTCTATAACAAACAGTAACAAAAAAATAAAAAAATAACGTTCTAAAAGAAATAATAAATAATTGCATATTAAATCACCTACTTATATTATGGGATTAAGAATAATATTTTACTCAAATAATATAATTATATAGGTGATATTATTGAAAAAATTTATTAATAAAAATAAGCTAACTTTAATTTATATTGCGTCAATATTTATATTGGGTTTATTATTTACAACAGTGGAATATATTGGATTAAGTTATCAATTTTGCATAACACTTAATAGCATATTAAACATAAGTATAATATTTATATATTCTTTAATTAATTCAAAAAGAGATAAAACTTCAGCTATTAAATCAAGCGTTAAAATAATACTTACAATATTAATTATAAATCTAATTATAATTCACGTATTTACGTTTAAAACTATACTTTATTATTTATTGATCATATTTATAACAATATTTGGTGCTGTAATAGGAAAAAATAAACAAAAAAAATTGTCTTAAATAAAATCTAAGACAATTTTTTTATCAATATATTTAATTACTTGATTTTCATCATAATATTCTTTAGTTACAGGATTAAACTGTTTTTGCAAATAATTATGATCATATAAATACTTAAGTGTTGTTTCTTCTCCTTTACAAACATTTTCTAAAAAACATTTCTTTGATGCATCAAGAATTTTCATTTTTGTTGCGATCATAAGTTTATCTTCATGATCTTTTTTGACATTAAAATAAGTTGGAATAAATATCATTAAAGCAATAATTATAATACTTCCAAAAATACAAATTCTATTCATCATGTCCAACCACATCCTTATGATAATAATTTTTTATAAACTCATCACGATATTCTTCAAGTGTAGATGTTTTAATATTTTCTCTAATATCATTCATTAATCTCATTAAAAATGATAAGTTGTGAATTGATAAAAGTCTTGCTCCAAAAGATTCATCAGCATTAATTAAATGCTTTATATATGATTTTGTATAATTTTTACAAGCATAGCAATTACAATCATCTTCGATTGGAGTAAAATCTTCTTTATACTTATTATTCTTTAAATTAATTTTACCATGCATGGTATATGCATGTCCATGTCTTGCTAACCTTGTTGGTGAAACGCAATCAAAAATATCTATTCCTCTCATAACATTTTCAATTACATCAATCGGATCACCAACACCCATCAAATATCTAATTTTATCATCAGGTAAATATTTAGTTGACATTAAAACCATTTCATACATTATATTTTTTGGTTCACCAACACTTGTTCCACCTATTGCATAACCATCAAAATCCATTTTAACAAGTTCTTCAGCACAATGTTTTCGTAAATTTTCATAATATCCACCTTGAACTATTCCAAATAAAACTTGATTGTCTCCTTTAAAGACATCCTTTCCCCTTTTTGCCCACCTAAGTGTTCTTTCTACACTATCTTTCATGTATT
>JAEEGL015829183.1_pt1 | contig 10954 bp, 7 predicted proteins | sample 9134231 | NCBI WGS metagenome assembly JAEEGL01 (sample SAMN16246548, study PRJNA631951) | gut metagenome | biome: gut microbiome; feature: rumen; material: fiber-attached | host: Bos | place: Iran: Karaj | collected 2018-10 | reverse complement strand
TTCCCTCTCCAGCCGCGCGATCTGATCGCCAATGTATTTAAAGCCGGTCAGCACGTCCCGCATTTCCACTCCGTACGCTTCGGCGACACGGCGCGCCATTTCCGTGGTGACGATGGTTTTGACGGCGACGGGATCCTTGGGCATGCTTCGGTCCGCGATGCGTCTGCGGCAAATCCAGTCCAGCATCAGCACGCCCATTTCATTGCCGGTGATCAGACGCTGTTCGCTCCCGTCCCACACGGCGGTGCCCACGCGGTCGCAGTCCGGGTCCGTGGCCAGCAGCAGGTCCGCGCCTTTTTCACGCATCAGTTTCAGTCCCGCCTCCAGCGCCTCCCGGAACTCCGGGTTCGGATACGGGCAGGTGGTGAATTCCGTATCCGGATACTCCTGTTCCTTTACCACGCTCACATCGGAAAAACCCGCCATTGCCAGCACCTTCGTCACCGGCATCCTGCCCGTTCCGTTCAGCGGCGTATAAACGATCTTCAGTTTTTCCGCGTCCTCCTTTTCTCCGGGCACCAGGGAAAGCACCATCCGCACATACCGGTCGATCAGATCCTGCCCGATCACGCGGATGCGCCCGCCGGCGCAAAGCGCGTCGAAGTCCGCCTCTTCTTCCCCGTCAAAATACCCGAGACGGTCAATGCACGCTTCCACCTCATGCGCGTCATCATCCGTCAGCTGGCATCCGTCCGCGCCGTATGCCTTGAACCCGTTGTACATCGCAGGGTTATGGGACGCCGTGATCATCACGCCGCCTCCGCAGTGCGCTTCGCGCACCGCGTAGGAGAGCATCGGGGTCGGCATCAGTTCGGGATAGATGTACACCTCAAGACCGCTCCCGGCCAGAATCGCCGCGCATTCCCGTGCGAACACGTCGCTGTTGCGGCGGTTGTCGCAGCTTACCGCCGCCCGCTGCGCGCCGTGTTCCTTCAGCCACCGCGCGTACCCGCGCGCGGCCCTGCCGACGGTATAGACGTTCATGCGGTTGGTGCCCGCGCCGACGATCCCCCGCAGGCCGCCCGTGCCGAATTTCAGTGAGGAATAGAAACGGTCCTCGATCGCCTTCTCATCCCCCCGGATCTCTTTCAGTTCCGCAAGCACCTGCGGATCGGTGCACTTTTCAAGCCATGTCTGATATTCCGGATTCATATTGATTCACCCTTTCTGACAGATTTCTTTTTCAGGCGCAGGTTTCCGGCGCAGGATCAGCCGTGCGAGCGGCTTTTCCCAGAGCCAGGTCAGTGCCGCCGACAGCGCCAGCGGCAGCAGAAAACATACGATCGTGTACGGCAGCTGCCAGGCGAATTCACCCGCCTGATTCGGCATCTCGCTTACGGAAGGAATCCACCGCCATTCCCGGATCAGTACGGCAAGCGACTGATGAAGCATGTAATAATGGAATGATACAGATGCCAGAAAACGCATCACACGGTTTCCGAGCAGGAAACGCAGAAACGGGGGAGCAAACGCGAGGCTCACCATCACGCAGGTCAGCGCCAAGGCCAGGGGAAAGCGGTTCTCCATCTGGCCGATCCGGATCATGTCCTGTCCCTGCCTGCCGGACTGATTGTAAACCACCGTCCGGAGAAATATCACGGCAAGCAAGATCAGCAGCGCTGAAAACACCTGGTTCCACCCGTCCTGCTCCCGGATCCGTTTCCTCAGCGCGCAGAAGCAGGAAGCGCCGCACATTCCCAGCGCGTACACGTCCAGAAACGCGGGCAGCTGATTGAAAACCATGCCGCAGTCCCTCAGTCCCGCCGCCCATGCCCGGAAGATGAAAGCGGCCGCCGTCATGCAGGCGCAGGTCGGAATGGGATGGCGCCGGAAAAGCCGGGACAGGAAGGGCGCGATCAGATAGAACTGCACTTCCACGCCCACCGTCCACAGCGCTCCGTTGATCGGGCTCAGGTAGTAGGTGGCATAGCTCAGGGTATGGGTGAAGGTCAGGTGCGCAGCCAGATCGATCGCGGCGTCGCGCGCCGTGCCGTATCTGGACAGATTCAGGAAAAAAAAGAACAGCACGTTCAGGGCGTAGGAAGGATAGATGCGCGCGAAGCGTTTCCGGTAAAACTGCCCGATCCCCGGCATTTTTTCTTCCCGTTCCCGGGACGCATAGGGCAGATACAGCAGAAACCCGGAAAGCAGGATCATCCCGTCCACCCAGATATAGCCGCTGCGCAGCAGCGGATCAAGGGAAAAGTACTGTCCCAGGATCACCGCGTGCGGAGTCAGCCAGCTTTGCTGCCAGATATGGAAGGCCGCCACCAGAAAAATCAGCAGCGCGCGCATCCCGTCCAGCGCGTCGATATGCCCGCTGTCCGGAAGCGCCGCGTATTTTTCCTTCAGCCGTCTGAAAACAGCCTTCATTCCGGCACCTCCGCCGGCTTCATCCGGTATACCTTGTTCGTGATCTCATTCTTCAGGTTCAGCGCCTTCTGGCTGTTGGTCAGGATATTGTAGGTATAGACCATTTGGGCCGGATCGTCATGATCGCCGAGATAGATCGCGTACTGCGTCGCGTAGTAGTAATACTTCCGTCCGTCGATCTCGCAGATCCCGTCGTCGCCGAAGGTCATCACGAGTCCGTCTTCTGTCTGCCAGACACCCATGATCTCATAACAGGTGCGCTTCAGCTTTTTGCTGCTTACATCCCGGTATCCTTCGATGCGCCGGTAATAGGCAAGCGCTTCGTAGGGCCGTTTCGCCCTGTACAGATCGTCCGCCAGGCGGTACACCGCTTCCGGATAGATCGAAGCGAGGTCCGCGTATTTTTCCGGAAGATATTTCAGGTCGAGCTTCTCAACGCACTCCACCGTTTCCTTCCAGTCTCCTTTTTTATAGGCCTCCCTGGCCGCTTCGTACGCGGACACATAATAGATATCCAGGCATTCCTCGGCCTGCGCGTCCGCATCCCTGTAGCCCAGAATGCGGTTAAACAGCGCAGCGGCATCCGAAAAACGCTCCTCCTGCTTGTACTGCGCGGCAATGCGGTAGACAGTCTCCGCGTATTTTTCCTCCGTGTCCCCGTAATCACGGATATCCTCCAGGAAACTGATCGCGTTCTGCGCGTCGCCTTCGTCGAGCGCCTGCATACCCAGCGCGTACATGCACGCGCGCCAGCGGTCCTGCGCGTCCGACCACTCCCCAAGGTTCCGGTACCGCTCCGCCGCTTCCTCCAGCCTGCCCGCTTCCTCCAGTTTCCGGGCCGTCCCGTAATACGCCTGTTTGCGGTATTCCGCGCTGTTGAGGTAGTCACCGGTCAGGTCAAACAGCTCCGCCGCTTCCTCAAAGCGCTGCTCGTCCAGCCGCTGCAGCGCCAGACTGTAGCGGGCTGCGGTCATTTCTTCTTCGGTATTCCGCCAGTCGCCCAGGGAAAGAAACACATCGATGGCTTCCTCGTATTTTCCGTCGTCCATCGCCTGCATGGCGCGTTCGAAGAGGATCGTATTCAGCCAGTCCCCGGCATCGCGCCAGTCCGGGATCTCCCGGAAAAGGGACTCGGCCCGCTGCCGCTCTCCTTCGTCATACGCCGCGACCGCCTGATGATAGATGCATTCGCTGATCAGGTCCATCGCGCCGTCCGCATCCGCGATCTCTTCGAGGTAATCCACCGCGGCCGTCCATTCTTCCCGCTCCATTGCTTCTTTTGCCTGCGCCCGGATGCATTCCTGCCACATCAGTGCCGCGTCGTCATAGCTCATGATCTTTTCGAACATCGCGGCGGCTTCCGCCCATTCACCGCGTTCCATTGCGGCCACCGCCGGGTCGTACAGGCACTGGCGCGCACGGCGCAGCGAATCGGAATAGTCGCCCGCCTGCAGGAACCAGTCCGCGGCCTCGGCGTATTCCTGCATGTCAAAATATTTGTCACCCGCGGCATAACAGGCAATAAGTCTCTGGCGCTCGCTGTCCCTGTAATCCTCCAGCTCCAGAAAAACCTCCGACGCTTTCTCCGGCTCGCCCGCGTCAAGCAGCGCCGTCGCTTCCTGATACCGGCATTCCAGCGCCTGCGTATCGGCGTCGCGGTAACCGGATATCGCGAGGAACTTCTCTCTTGCCTCTTCCCAGTTCTCTTCGCGGAAGCATTCATCCGCCCAGGCATACCTGGTTTCCAGGATCATACTGTCCGTTTCGCGGTAGCCGGGCGTTTCCCCATACTTTTCAAGCGCCTTTTCCCACTCGCCGGCCGCCTGGTACTTCTCCGCCTGGATGTATCTTGCTTCCTGCGCGAGAACGGCGGAATCCTTATAGGTCCCCAGTGTGTCAAACGCGTCCTGTGCCGCGCGCAGGGACGTATAGGTGCCTCCGTTCAGCGCGCTCCGCGCGCTCCGGTAATCGCATTCCACCGCCATCTGCGTGCTGTCCCGGTAATCCTCCAGTGCCAGGAACTGCTCCTTCGCGGCGGCAAACTGGCCGTTCTCCAGGCTTTGCGACGCACGCATGTATTTGTAATACGGGATCCCGTGAAACCAGACTCCGTACGCGAGACCCGCGATCAAAAGCAGCGAGATGAGCGCGGTAAGGATGCGCTTTCTCCTTTTGCGGCGCTTTGCTTTTTTCTGTGCGATTTCGTCCTGTCTGCGCTGCTCTTCCGCCTGCTCCAGCCTCTCTTTTTCTTCCTGCTCGCTCTGGCGGGTAAAAAGGATTTTTTCCACCTGTGCCTTGTTCAGCTTGGTAAAAACGTCGTGCTTGTCCCGGCCGCACCGCCGGCAGGCGTCCTGGCTGGCCGCGTTCGGCCTTCCGCAGACGCATACCCACACCGCGCCTTGGTCGGACGGAAAGCAAACCACGTCGCTTCCGGCCAGCTCGCGCATCACGCCGAGCCTTTCGCCGCTCAGCCGCTCTCCCAGTTCATAGCGGCTGGGCTCCGCGCCGCCGCGGCGCCATGCCGTGCCGTCCTCAAACCACACCTTGTCTATCAGGATGTCCGCGTCCCGGGCGCTGACCGTTTCCTCATCCGGCACACCGATTTCAAATACGGTTTTCCCCGGGATCGGATCCAGCTGCACCCGTTCCGTGTGGCGTGAGATCATTTCGCCCTTTTCATCATAGCCGCGGATGAGCACCTGCAGACTGGTCACCGGTTTGTCGTCCAGATTGTACATCTGCAGATAGCACACCGGGTGCTCTCCGGTAGGCATCCGGCAGTGCCATACCTCCACGGGGCAGGTCAGATCAATTCGCATAATTCCTCCCGCTGGAATCTCCTTCGTTCACAGGAAGCTTTCCTTTACCCTTACTCCGGCAGCACCAGCATATAGCTCACCAGCCGCATGTTCTCAAAATTCAGGTATGCCGTCACATCTTCGTCCCCGGCTTCCACGCCGTAGATCAGCGACTCCTATTCCTGTCCGAAATCGATCAGCGCGTACGGGGCGTGCTCCCCGTCGCCGTAAAGCAGGGTACCCTTGTCGCTGTATCCGCCTTCTCCGTGACGGAAACGCCGGATGACGCTGCTGAGCGAATCGCCGCACCGGATGGCGCGCGGACCCTCGACCCATTCCGCTTCCACCAGCACGCTTCTCGCGTGTCCTTCCGAAAAGCCCACCTGCAGCCCCGTCCAGACACACTGCTCCGTATCCTGCGCCTGCGCCGTGCTCTCGGGCGCTCCCCAGAGCGCTTCCGCGCGCTCGCGGGTCAGGGACAGAAAGTCCTCTCCCGCAATGATCAGATCCTCGCGCGCCATCATCTCCAACGACGCGCCGTCGTCCGACTGCGGCCAGGCAAAATACGCATTTTCCTCTTCCAGCTGTGCCAGCGTGCCCCGGATCGCCTCCAGTTCCGCTTCGTCGGGCGCTTCGGAGAAGGTAACGGTGATCCCGGTCACCGCCGTTTCGTTCACGCTGTACACGACGCTCGCGAGGTTCCCGCCCTCGCAGGCCGCGTAGGTCAGGGAAATCAGACGCTGTCCGTCTCTCTCCGCCTGCGCCCACCAGTCGCTCCCGTCCTTCTCAAGCCGGTAAATCACCGCGTCCTCAAAGGTGCCGTACAGTTCCGGGTTCTGTGAGGCATAAGCCGCAAGCACGTCCCAGGCGCTCGTTCCCAATTCGTCCTCTTCCCGCATTTCGGGCACATACAGTCCGCGCATGTCCTCGCAGCCCGCGCCCAGTTCCATCCGCAGCACCTGCATGTTTTCCGGGCCTTCCTCCACCCACATCACGCCGTGCGCGCAGGTGATTTTTACCGTTCCGTCCTTCTGATTCTCCCGCACCGCGCCTTCCTCGGCCAGCGCCTCGTCAAGTTCCTCGTTCAGAAACGCGAACACCTCGCGGCAGGTCAGCACTTCCTCTTCCGCACCCGCCGGAAGCAGCAGCGCCAGCATCATCAGCAGCGCCAGCACCAGAGCCGTCTTTTTCATCTTGATTACTCCTTTTTCAGAAACATGCCCTCAAGCAGGGCCCGATCGTTTTCGATTTTCCTCGTTCCGTCTGCCTCTACCGTATCATAAATGATCTTCGCCCTGCCGCACGCCTCCTGCGAAAAACGGAGCGCATCCCGGATTTCCTTTTCCGCTTTCCGGGCCTTTGCCGGATCGGACGCGAATACCGTGCACAGGCTCTCGCCGCGCACGCACCGGTCTCCGATTCGTCTGTGCAGGATAAACCCCACCGCGGGGTCGATCACGTCTTCCTTGCTTGCGCGGCCCGCGCCCAGATGCTGCGCCGCCCAGCCGAGAGCCTGGCAGTCCTCTCCGGAAAGGAAGGCATCCTCATCGCACAGGATCTCATGCCGGATCTTCGCCTGAGGAAGAAGTGACGTATCACGGCATACCCGCGCGTCTCCGCTCTGGGCGGATATCATTTCTTCCAGTTTTTTCAGTCCGCTCCCGTCCGTCAGCGCGCGCCGCATGCGGGCGGCGGCACGGTCCATTCCCGTTTCGACGCCGCTGAGGAGCAGCATCCACGCGCCCAGATACAGCGCGACCAGGCACAGCGGACTGTCCCTGCGCACACGTCCGGAGAGCACGTCGATGGCTTCTTTCACTTCCAGCGCGTTGCCGACATGGCTGCCGAGCGGTTCTTCCATCCCGGTCACCAGCGCGGCCGTTTTTCGTCCCGCCAGCGTTCCGACGCGTACCATCGCCTCCGCCAGCGCGAGGCTCTCCTCCTCCTTGCTGAGCACCGCGCCGGAACCGGTCTTGACGTCCAGGACGATCGCTTTCGTTCCGGACGCGAATTTTTTGGACAGGATGGAGGAAACGATCAGCGGCAGCGAATCCACCGTCGCCGTCACGTCGCGCAGCGCGTACAGCGCTTTATCCGCCGGTGCCAGGCTTGCGCTCTGGCCCACGATGGCGCAGCCGATCCTGCGCACCTGCGCGATGAATTCCTCCTCGGACATCGACGTCCGCATGCCCGGGATCGATTCCATTTTATCGATCGTGCCCCCGGTGTGGCCCAGCCCGCGGCCGCTCATTTTCAGCACTTTGCCGCCGCACGCGGCCACGAGCGGCACCAGGATCAGGGAGGTCGTATCGGCTACGCCGCCGGTGGAATGCTTGTCCACCGGCACGCCGTCCACTTCGGGAGAAAGCACATCCCCGCTGTGCGTCATCTGTGCCGTCAGCATTTCCGTTTCCCGGTCCGTCATGCCGCGCAGACGGATCGCCATCAGCAGCGCCGCCAGCTGATAATCCGGCACCGTGCCTTTCGCCGCGCCCGTTACGAACGTGCGGATGTCCTCTTCCGAAAGCGCGAGCCCGCGCTTTTTCTTTTCAATGATCGAAACAAAATCAGCCATAACCCGTCCCGCGTTTGTCTGTCAGATGGGAAATGCCCGTATGTGCGGACTTTTCCATCTCAAGTATACCACAAAGCCTGTCGGACGTAAAGATTGCGGACGGACAAACAACGAAACGGGGCTGCCGCATTGCGGCAGCCCCGGACATTTGCCTTTTACCGTCCTTCAAACGCCTCAAAGAATTCGGAGCACGCCCAGGTCCCGCAGGCACTGACGGTTTCGCCGTTCACCGCAAGCTGCAGCACGATGCCGTTTGTCAGTGTGATCAGGATATTCTCGCCGCTCTCCTGGCAAACGCTGTTCTGATACTGCGCGTTTTCGGTCAGCAGGCTGTAGAGCGCTTTCGCGTCCTCCCCCTCCGCCTTCCCGACGCCGGCCAGTTCGATGGACTCGATCTGCGAGGCTTTCAGCGTATCCCCCAGCTTTTCCCTGCCGATGATCGCGTTTCCGGAGTAGGACACGCGCTGGAACACGCGCCACACACCGTCGATTTTTGCCGACACCAGGGCACCCTTCATGCCCTTCACCTCGTACACGCTCTCTCCCTGCGCCGCAAGGTTGGATACGATCCCGTTCCCGGTGTACAAAGCGGGTTCCGCGGTATGCTCCGCAACCGTGCCGAGCGAATCGCCAAGTATTTTTTCGGATACGGAAGCGGGCTCCGTCAGCAGGCGATAGTATCTGCCGTCCGCCGCGATCAGCGGAAAATTGCCGCCGTCGGCTTTTGCCCAGATGCTCTGGGTGCTGCTCCTGCCGGAAGCGGAAATGCGGACGCTGCCGTTTTTCACATCCAGCAGCGCGCGCGCGCCGCCCGGCGCGCTTTCCTCGTTCGCGGCCATACTGTCCGCCCAGTCCCCGCCGGCGCTCTGGCTCATTACCATGGAAGGCGCGCGTTTTTCATTCAGACGCGGCAGTGCATATACGCCCGCCAGTACGAGCGCCGCGCAGCAGAGCGCGGCCGCGATCGTCAGACGCGGATTCCACGCTCTGTTTCTTTTTCCTTCCGCGCTCCGCAGGATCCTCCTGCGGAGCGCCTCCCCCGCTTCGATGCCGCTTTCCTCCGCTATTTCAGGCAGCTCGCGCAGTCTTTCCTCCACGCTTTTCATGATGCTCACTCCTCAGTATCCGATGATTCCCATGTTTCTTTCAGGATGGCTCCCAGCAGCTTTCTGCCGCGCGAAAGCCTGCTCGCGACAGTTCCTTCCGGCGCGCCGAGGATCTGCGCGATGTCCCGGATCTCCTGTCCCTGGTAATAGTGCAGCAGGATCACCTCGCGGTAGTCCGGTTTCAGCTTTCCGATCGCCTCCAGCATCTCGCGCCTCTCCACCGCCGCGTTCAGCATCTCCGGTGCGCTTTTGCGCTCCATTGCCGCACTCCCCAGCACCACCCTTTTCAGCCAGGCGCTGCGCCACAGATCCCTGCAGCGGTTCAGCGCCACCCGAAGCAGCCAGGCCTTTTCCTTTCCCGGCTCCAGCACAGGGTTTGATGTGATCAGCTTCACGAACACATCCTGCGTCACGTCCTCCGCCTTTTGCCGGTCCTTCAGATAAAAGCAGCACATTCGCAGCACATCGGTGGCATAAGCGGCGTACAGTTCCTCAAACCGGGTGTCATCCATCCTTTCAGGAAGCTTCTGACCCCTTTCACTCATGTAACGGATTGCCCTTTCTTTTTCATGCGTTATCCGGATGTTTTTTCCGCGTTTTTATCCCTTCAGTCCGCCGCGGGCAACGCCGCGCAGGATCTGCTTCCTGGCAAACAGGAAAAGCACGATCATCGGCAGCACCACCACGGTGGAAGCGGCCATGATCAGTTCCTGGAAAGATCCGGCTTCCGTGGTGAACGCGTACAGGCCGAACGGCAGGGTACGGTTGCGGGTGGATTTGATGACCAGCAGCGGCCACATGAAGCTGTTCCAGGAGGCCAGCGCGTTCAAAAGCACCACCGTCACAAGACTCGGCCTGGCGATGGGCACCATCACCTTCCACAGATAGCGCCAGTTGCTGCATCCGTCCACTCTCGCGGACCAGTACAGGCTGTCCGGGATGGACATGAAGAAATTGCGCATGATGTAGGTGTAGAATATGGATGATATGAAGGGAAGGATCAGCGCCGGAAGGGAGTCGTTCATTCCCAGCTTGATCACGGTCGAGTAATTGGTGATGACCAGCATCTCAAAGGGAAGCATCATCATGCTCAGCAGCGCGGAGAACAGCGTCTCCTTTCCCGGGAAATTCAGCCTCGTAAACGCGAACGAACCGAGGATGGTGGTAAAGGTAACGATCAGCACGCTGAAGAAGCATACGATCAGCGAGTTCAGGAAGTACTGCGCGAAAGGCGCGGTATTGAACGCGAGGCGGAAGTTCTCGAAGTTCAGCCAGTGATCCGGCGCGAACTGCGGCGGGAACTGGCTCACCTGCAGACGTGTTTTCAGCGCGGAGGTCAGCATCCAGTAAAACGGGAAAACCATGATCACCGCGCCTGCCGTCAGCAGCACGTACAGCAGCACCCGGCTCGCCGCGTGCTTCATCCGGTAGCCGTGATTGAGCACGAAGCCCAGCACGATCAGAAGCACGCTGCCCAGGATCATCGCAAGCCATCCGACGTTTTGGATGCGCGCAAGCGCCGCTCTGCGCTCCGCCTGCGCGACCCCCCGGTCGGTCCCGAGCGCCGCGGTTTCCTCCGCGATGGTGCGCTCGCTCGCGCGGATCGTGTTCACCAGACTCTGCACATTGTACAGATGCTGGATTTCCGCTTCCCGGCCGTCAAGGCTGCGCAGCGCCTGGATCTTTCCGTTCATGGCGTCGGAGATGGCGTCTCCCGACGCGAGAAGCGCCTTCAGCTCCTCAAAAAGCGCCGCTCTTTCCGTGCTGCCCGCGTTTTCATACAGCGTGAGCAAAGCGTCCGCCCGTTCCCCAAGCAGCCTGCGGGAGCGTTCGGAGAGGTTCTTTGCCTCGCCGATGGCAGCCGTGCGCGTTTCGTCGTTCACCTGATACGACGCAGGATCCGCGCTGCCGTAGGTCAGGTATCCGGCAAGCGCAATGACAAGGCACAGGAAGCCGACGCATACCAGCACCGTGCCGAGGGCGTGTTTCGCATTGTATTTCTTCATCGTACGCCCCTCCTCACACATAGTTCCACTTGCGCTGGATAAAGCGCTGCAGCATCGTGAACACCAGGATCACGCCGAACAGGATCAGCGAAGCGG
>JAEEGL015304113.1_pt1 | contig 10954 bp, 9 predicted proteins | sample 9134231 | NCBI WGS metagenome assembly JAEEGL01 (sample SAMN16246548, study PRJNA631951) | gut metagenome | biome: gut microbiome; feature: rumen; material: fiber-attached | host: Bos | place: Iran: Karaj | collected 2018-10 | reverse complement strand
GTCCGTGCGGTCTGCGATGCCCCAAAGCTCGCCCCAGCCGAAGGGGAAGGTGAACTCGAAGTCGGTCGTGGCCTTGGAATAGAACGCCAGCTCTTCCGGATCGTGGTCTCTGAGACGAAGTTCCTCGTCCTTGATGCCCAGCTTAAGGAGCCACTCATGGCAGAACTTTCTCCAGTACAGGAACCACTCTTCATCCGTGCCGGGCTCGCAGAAGAACTCCAGTTCCATCTGCTCGAATTCGCGGGTGCGGAAGGTGAAATTGCCGGGCGTGATCTCGTTGCGGAAGGATTTGCCGATCTGGCCGATGCCGAAGGGCAGCTTCTTCCGGGAGGTGCGCTGCACGTTCTTGAAGTTCACGAAAATGCCCTGCGCGGTCTCGGGACGGAGATACACCGTGGCCTTCGCGTCTTCCGTAACGCCCATGAAAGTCTTGAACATGAGGTTGAACTGGCGGATGCCGGTGAAATCATGCTTGCCGCAGTACGGGCAGAGGATCTGCTCCTTCTCCACGTAAGCTTCCATCTCTTCGTTGGTCCAGGCGTCCAGCGGCTTCTCGGCCTGAAGTCCCTTCTCGTTCATATAGCTCTCGATGAGCTGGTCCGCGCGGTAACGGCTCTTACAGGCCTTGCAGTCCATCAGCGGGTCGTCGAACTTCGTCAGATGGCCGCTCGCCACCCAGGTCTGCGGATTCATCAGGATCGCGCAGTCCACGCCGACGTTGTACGGAGACTCCTGGATGAACTTCTTCCACCAGGCGCGCTTCACGTTATTCTTCAGTTCAACGCCCAGATTGCCGTAGTCCCAGGTATTTGCAAGACCTCCGTAGATCTCCGAGCCGGGATAGATGAAGCCTCTGGCTTTGCACAGCGAAACGATCTTATCCATCGTCTTTTCCATAAGTTCCGTACCTCCGAAAATGCTTTTGCCTTCTGTTTTATGAACACGCGGCCAGATCCCGAAAAGGCCTGGCCGCTTCATCTGAAAGGATCCTTCTCTTCCTCTTCGGACTTCAGTGGAAGATCATGATCGCGTATTTCGCTTTACCGATGCCGGCGCAGCTGTTCTCCGCGCTGTATTCCATGCCGCTCGCGTAGGCGATGATATCGCCGTCCCCGTACATGACGCAGCTGAAGTCCGCGACCATGTAGCGGTATTCCGCAGCCTTCTGGGAACTCACGATGGACTCCAGGTCCACGCTCGTGCCGCTCGGCGTCACGAATTTCGTGTCCAAAAGGAACTCCGGCGCATCCGCCAGCGTCCCGGTGATCAGCCCGGTGCCTTTCTTTCTGGAAAGAACGATCTGGTTGTCCGGGAAGGTGTTGTAATCCGCCGCAGTCGCGTAGAGAAGGCTCTGGTAGAGCTTGTCGTTCTGCGCTTCGCACTTGACCAGCGTGACCGATTCACTGTACCTCGGTTCGTCCTGTGAAAGCGGCGCGCCGTTGGCTCCTTCCTTCGGAATGAGGGCGTGCATCTCGTTGTACTCGGCGATCTCTTCTTCGAGGAAGCCCTTGTATTCTTCGATGTCATACTTCTTCATGTCGAAGGATTCGATCATCACGTCCTGCACAGCCATATCACGGTACAGATAGAAGCTGTCTTTCGTGCCGCCGAAGGTATTCAGTTTTTCATCTGGATCCTGCCGCACGCAGCCCGGGAGCAGTGCCAGAAGCAAAATGCACACGAGCGAGCAGCAAAGCAGACGACGTTTGGAATTCATATAAAAACCTCTTCTAACGAAACGGGTTGTACTTATTCTCATAAGCATAAGCAATTCTACCAAACAAACCCGTTGATTTCAAGAAGAAAATGAGGGCCTTCCAAGGCCCTCAGGTGAAGAGACTGATGAATTCCCGGGATTTAAGCGGCCTGTCCACGGCACGTGCAAGGAGGTCGTCCGAAGCCCGGCCCATTTCCATAAGCACCTCGTCCGTCACGGTGAACGTGAAGAGTTTCGGAATCTCCGATCTTTCGATGTAATTCAGGGCATAGACTGCGCTCTTGCTGAGCCCGTACTTTTCCGAAAAGCCCTCTCCTTCCGTGAACTCCGGCGCGAAGCCCTCCAGGGTGAGCGCTTTCATCTCGAAGATACGCATGGTCAGTTTCTTCGGGATACGCTCATTCGTCAGCGCGCGGAGGCTGTAGTAAAGGAGCGTGAGGAGCGGCCCTTCGTCCGCGTTCTCCTGCGCAAAACGCCCCGCCAGCTCCAGAAAATACATGCCGAAAGCGGCTGCTTCCACGTCCATGACGACCGTTTCGAAATGCTCGGTGATCTCCGCCCGGTTCAGCGTGTAGGAATCCCGCCCGGAGTACAGGAAGAAGCGTCCGAAGGCAAATGGCCTCGTGGCACTGACGAGTGCGGACGTGGGGCGGCGTGCGCCGCGCGCAAAGCAGGAGATCTTCCCGAGCTCTTTCGTGAGCACAAGAAGACGCCTGTCCGCCTCGCCGACGGGCATGGAAGAAAGCACGATTCCGTTGACTTCTACCGTTTCGGTCATGAGTCCTTCTGTTCCTTACGCGTGTCCTGATAGCCGAAATTCTTGAGGAGGATCTCGGAATCCCGCCAGTCCGGGCGCACCTTCACCAGGATCCTTAAATTCACCTGGTCCTCCAGCATTTTCTCCGCGTCCTCGCGGGCCTGCGCGCCGATCTTTTTCAGCATGCGGCCGCCTTTGCCGATGATGATGCCCTTATGGGATTCTTTCTCGCAGATCAGGGAGGCGTCGATGTCCCAGAGGCCGTTCTTCCGCTGCGTCATGGCGTCGATCGTGACGGCGATGCCGTGCGGGATCTCATCCTCGATGGAACGAAGGGCCTTCTCGCGGATCATTTCCGCCACCAACTGGCGCATGGGCTGATCCGTCAGGGTGTCCTCGTCGTAATAGAGCGGTCCCTCCGGCAGGAGCTTAAAGATCGCGTCGATGACCTTTGCGGTGTGCACCGAGCGGAGCGCCGAAACCTTCAGTATCTTTTCAAAATGCATGACCTGCGACCAGGCTTCTTCGGCCTTCGAAAGCATTTCCTTGTCCGCAAGGTCGGTCTTATTGATGATGAGGAGGACCGGTTTTCCGATCTTCTGAAGCTTCTCCGCGATCTCCCGGTCGGTATTCCCGATGAAGTCCGAAGGCTCCACGACGAAGAGGATGACGTCGCCTTCGGGGACCGTCTCGCGGATCTCCGACATCATGAATTCCCCGAGTTTGTTCTTCGCCTTATGAACGCCCGGCATGTCCAGGAAAATGATCTGGCCTCTGGCGTCTGTGTACACAGTCTGTATGCGGTTACGGGTCGTCTGCGGCTTGTTGGCCGTGATCGCGATCTTCTGGCCGATGAGATGGTTCATCAGCGTGGATTTGCCGACGTTCGTCCGCCCCACGATGCTCACAAAGCCTGATCTGGTCTTCTGGTTCTTGTCAGCCACTTTATTCCCCCTGAAAACTGGTGATATTTCCGAAGATCTCCGCGTTCTCGCGGATCTTCTGCTCTGATCCGACGACGCAGATCCGGTTCTGTTTTAAGACAGAGTCAATGATCCGGCCTGCATAGCGCAGGTCTTCCACTGTGGCCTCGAGGACCTGCCGGCGGTTCTCCCGCCTTCTCTCCTCAGTCGACCCGGCAAGCCAGATCATCATGTCCTCGCGGCCTCTGGCCGGCGGAAGAAGCGGCGTGTCCGCGGCTCCGAAAGTGCCGAGGATGAATTTCCGAAGGTCCCGTTCCGAGAGTTCCAGGCTCTGAAGCCAGGCCGGAATGCCGCGGTAAATGTCAAGGCTTTCCCTGAGGTGCGGGTCGCGGTACGAGCAGAACACGAGCCGTCCGTCCGAATCAAAGCGCATCATGCTGCCGTAAGCGCCGCCCTTCACACGGAGATTGGTCCACAGGTATTCCGTGCTGATGATCTGTTTTGCGAGCATCATAAGCCCGCTCGGCAGGCGTTCTGTGCCCGCTTCCTTGAAATTGCCGCCCATCGCGGCGTACTGGACCAGAGAGGCCGTCTTGAAGCCCTCGTTCAGCGCTTCAAAGCGGATCTCTCTCGGCGCTTCGCCGGAAGCTTCTTCCGAAAGGGTCATGAGATAGGCCGGCAGCGCTTCCCGGATCTCCGCCCATTCCTCTTCGGAGCCGGTGAAGGAGATCACAAGGCTGCCCTTCTTGAAGATCGCTTTCTCGATCTCGTACAGTTTCCTGATGAGCGCATCCTTCTCCTCGCCGAAATTCCGGAGAAGTCCGTCGATGAAGCGGTAGAATTCAATGCCGGAGAGACGTTCATTTTCATAGGGCACACGGGCTGAGTAGGACAGGACACGCTGCATGGCGGTCGCATGGCCGCCGTTCTCCATGCCGTCCTTCATGTTTACGCGGATCTCCGAAAGGATGTCCCTAAGTCTTTCAGTATCATCGAATCTCGTATGTCCGAAGATCTCGCCGATGAGCCGCACCGTGTCCTTCGTGTTGCTCCTCAGGTAACGCGCCGAGACGACGAAATGCTCTGAGACCTCCTCGGAATCCATTTTCGTCACCAGGTTCGTCGCCGTGCCGATACCGCCGGTATAGAGACCGATCTCGTTCGTGAGGTCGTTGTAGCCGTGCTCCTCTGTGTCCATCATCGTGTACAGATTCTTGAGAAGCCCGACGTAGCGGAAGTCTTCAAGCGCTACGCCGCGGAGCGAGAACAGAAGGTCCAGATAGCCGATGCCGCTCGTTACCGCTTTATGGAAAATGCTCTGTACGCCAGCGATCTCACGTTCTTCATTGTGCACGGGGCGGGGCTCAGGGTCGATCTCGGAAAGCTCCAGAAGCGGCACGGACTGAAGCGCTTCTTCCGTATCCGGAGCTTCCTGCCAGGCCTTCAGTTCCGCAGTCTCGCGGATGATCCGCCCGATCTCCTCCCTTGAGAGAGACGCCTTTTTCGCGGCCAGCTTTTCCTTAAGTGCGCGGTCTTCCTTCTCGGTGAGTCCCTCCTCGGGCTCCAGACAGTACAGCACCGCGTTTTGATTTTCGAGGAGCATTTTCTCAAGAAGACGCTCGAAATAGTCCCCTTCCGCCAGCTCCTTGAGTTTCGCAAAGAGCGGGTCGAAACGGAGCATCTGAAGCGCGGCGTCTTCATCATGGATCCAGGCTTCGGCAATGAAGATCTCGAGATAGGCCAGGCCTCTCGGGAAACTCCCGTAGTCGGCTTCCCTCATGGAAAATTCAATGCTCTGGATGCCGGCGAGGATCGAGCGCTTTATGATGCCCTTTTCCGCCTGCTCCCGGAGCACGCGCGTCAGCACTTCGTCGAATCGTCCGAAATCGGCCTTTTCGGCGTCCTTTGCCACGATGGTGAAGCAAGGCTCACGGTACCAGGACTGGATGCCGCCGGAAACGTCCGAGCAGATGCCTTCGTCCAGAAGAGCCTGGCGGACCGGCGCGCCGGGCGCGTTTAACAGCGCAAACGCCAGCACCTGCCAGGCAAGCGTTGCGACCGGGTCGAAGAGACCGCCCACACGGAAGGCCTTCTCGAAGAAGCATTTGGCGTCCTTGTCTCCTTCAGGCACGCTGTAGGAGCCATATGCCGTGACGGTCTCGCTGAACGGTTCCGTGTCCGGCACCTCGGTGTGCGGTTCGATGGCGTCGTAATGCGACAGATATGCTTCATCCAGCCATTGAAGCCGCTCCTCGAAATCCATATTTCCGTAGAGGTAGATCCAGGAATTCGACGGATGGTAATACCGCTTATGGAAAGCCAGGAATCTCTCCTGCGTGAGCTCCGGGATCATCTTCGGATCGCCGCCGGAATCGTAGGCATAGGTCGTTCCGGGGTACAGAAGGTTCTGGACGCGTGTGTCCAGAACGCCCATGGGATCCGAGTAGGCGCCGCGCATCTCGTTGTAGACAACGCCATTCAGCGTGAGCGGGCCATCGGGATCTGTCATCTCGTAATGCCAGCCTTCCTGCCTGAGGATCCTGTCGGTCTTGTAGATATTCGGATGAAAGACGGCGTCCATGTAGACCGCCATCAGATTCCGGAAATCCGTTTCATTCTGGCTTGCGACCGGATAAGAGGTGACGTCCGCGGACGTGAAAGCGTTCAGGAAGGTGTTGAGCGAGCCCTTCGCAAGCTCCATAAAGGGATCCTTCACGGGGAACCGGTCAGACCCGCAGAGCACCGAATGCTCGGTGATGTGCGGGGTTCCCTCGGAATTTTCAGGCGTGGTGCGGAAGCTGATCGTAAAGACCTTGTTGTCGTCCTCGCATTTCAGAAGAAGCAGTTTTGCCCGGGTCTTTTTATGGTGGAGCTGATATGCTTTGGCGCTGATCTCCGGGATCTCCAAGGATCTCAGAAGTTCATAACTTTCCGGTATCTTCATGCATTTTCCTTTCTGTTCCGGGGCGCTAAGGCCTTCCGGTCATAATGAAAGGGCCCGGCCTCCCAAAACCTGCCGGTCCCCTGCCGTCTCTACAGACTCTTTCTATTGTTTCTGCCGGTTCTGTTCGTATTGCTGGTTCAGATAGCGAAGTATGGCTTTCGAAGACTGCTCCGAACTCACGACGTAGGTCCCAGGGTCGATCTTCAGTCCGTACAGTCTGGACTGGATGAAAAACACAGCCGCGGACTTGATGATCCCGTGCTCCCTGAGCTCCGTCCCGATTGTGAAGACGCTCTCCCTCGGCTCGATCTTCAGCGTGTATTCTACGCCTTTGCCGGGCTCGGAGACCGATTCATCGCTGAAAAGATCCTGCCCGAAGCGGTAGCCAAACACCGTAAGAAGCACGATCATGGCAATGAAGAGCACCATGATCGTGAATTTCAGATAGTGGAAAGCGTCCTGCTTCTGCTTGACCTTTTCCTTCTTTTTGGGCTGCTTCTTGGCTTCCATGGAGAGATCAGCTCACTTCCAGGATAATCGGGATGATCACCGGGTTCCTTTGCACGGTGCGCCACACGTAAGAGCCGAGGGCTTCGCGGACCTCCGTCTTGATGCGGCCCCAGTCCGTCATCTTCATGCCAAGGCAGCGTTCCGCGGCTTCTTCGGCCGCTTTCCGGGCGCCCTCCATCAGATCCACCGATTCGCGCACATACACGAATCCGCGGGAAATCAGTTCGGGACCTGAAAGCAGCTGTCCGGTGCTCCGCTGCACTGCCATCGCAACAATGATGATGCCCTCTTCCGCGAGGTTCTGGCGGTCTCTGAGAACGATATTTCCGACGTCGCCGATTCCAAGGCCGTCGACCATGACGCCGCCGTGCGGGACTTCTCCGGTCACGGCCGCCCCGTCCTTCGACAGCTCCAGAATGTCGCCGGAATTGATGAGGATGATGTGATCCTTCTGGACCGACATGGTCTCCGCGATCTTCGCGTTGGCCTGCCTGTGACGGAATTCGCCGTGGACCGGCACCGCGTAGAGCGGATTCGTCAGCGCGTAGATCAGCTTCAGTTCTTCTTCGCAGGCATGTCCGGACACATGCGTCGCCTTGTTCTGCACCTGCGCGCCGCGCTTCGCGATCTCGTTGATGAGATCCGAGACCGCCTTCTCGTTGCCCGGGATCGGCGAGGAGCTGAACACGACGGTGTCGCTGGGCGAGATGGAGATCTTCCGGTGCTGCCCGTTCGCGACTCTGGAGAGTGCGGCCATGGCCTCTCCCTGAGAGCCGGTCATCAGGATGCACATCTCAGAATCCGGGTAATTGTTGACCGTTTCGATGTCCACCAGTACATTTTCCGGGAAACGGATGTAGCCGAGGTTCCGGGCGATCTCGATGGCATTCACCATGGAACGCCCTTCGATGGCGACCTTCCGGCCGAATTTTGCGGCGGAATCGATAACGAGCTGCACGCGGTTCAGGTTCGAGGCAAAGGTGGCGACCAGGATCCGGTTCTCTTTGTAGGTGGAGAAAATGCTGTCGAAAGTCTCGCGAACCATCTGCTCAGAAGGCGTGTAGCCCGGCCTGAGCGCGTTCGTGGAATCTGAAAGCAGCGCAAGCACGCCTTCTTCCCGGCCAATCTCTGCCAGACGCTGAAGATCCGCGGTCTCTCCGACGATGGGCGAGAAGTCGACCTTGAAGTCGCCGGTGTGCAGAATGGTGCCCGCCGGAGAGCGGAGCGCCAGCGCGCACGCGTCCGGGATGGAATGATTGATACGGATGAATTCCACCGAGAAATCGCCGGCCTCGATACAGTCGCCGAACTTCACGACGTGGATCTCGGCGATGTCCTTCATCTCGTGCTCTTCCAGCTTGCTCTCGATGAGCGCCATCGTCAGCCGCGTACCGTAAAGCGGCGCGTTCACTTCCTTCAGCACGTAAGGCACCGCGCCGATGTGGTCTTCATGGCCGTGGGTAAAGAAGAAGCCCTTGATCCGGTCCTGATTCTCCTTTAAATAGGTGATGTCCGGGAGGACGAAATCGATGCCCGGCATGTTGTCTCCGGGAAATGCGAGTCCGCAGTCCACGACGATCAGACTCTGACCGTATTCGAAAACGGTCATGTTCATTCCGATCTGTTCCAGACCGCCCAGCGGGATCACCTTGACGATCCTCGGCGTTACGTTGTCATAGATGTTCTTCTTGGCTCTCGGCATAAGACACCTCTTATCATTTACGGCCTCTGCGGCCGGCAAAAAACTGATCCCCTGAAAATGCGCAGTGAAGGGATCCTTCAGGTCAGTCCTCGGACAGAAGTTCCTTAAAAACGGCTGCCACGGATTCCAGCTCGCCGTCTTCCTCCACGATCTCGTAGGAGGCTTCCGTGTCCGTATCTTTCGACGTATCCTTCAGGATGACACAGTCATCGTCTTCATCCTCGGATTCCGAAACGAGCAGATAATTCACACCTGCGATCCGTGTCTCTTCAATGACGTAAAGGAGTATCTCCTCCCCCTCGTCCGTCGTGAAAACGATCTTCTCATTCGCCATGGTTTTCCGTCCTTTCCTCTTCCCCGGAGGCTTCTTCGCGTGCTTTCCGGGAGAGATAGTCTTCCAGGATAAGGCTCGCTGCTACGGCGTCGATAAACTGCTTCCTTTCGCCCTTCGGAACGCCGGTATCCGTGAGGATCCCGTCGGCTTCCACGGTCGTCAGGCGCTCATCCTGATAATAAACAGGCAGTCCCGTACGGCGCCGAAGCATTTCTCCAAATGCCTGCGCCTTCGCGGAACTATCTGACTCTTCCCCATCCATGTGGAGCGGAAGTCCGACCACGATGCCGGTGATCTCCCTCTCCTTTATGATCTCCTCCACGCGGGCACATGTCCGCCGGAGTTTATTCTCTTCCTTCCGCGTGATCGTTTCAAATGGCTGCACAGTGATCCCGAGGGCATCCGTCACAGCGACGCCCACGGTGCGGGATCCGTAGTCCAGCCCGATCACACGCCCGTTCACAGTTTCGTCTCGAGATAGTGATGCACAAGCTCCGACAGAAGCTCGTCCCTCTCCACCTTCATGACCAGCGCGCGGGCATTTTTATGATTGGTGATATAGGTCGGGTCGCCGGACATGATATATCCGACGATCTGCGACTCCGGATTGTAGCCTTTCTCTTTCAGCGCGCCGTACACCTCGCGGAGAACGGCCGCCGCGTCCATGGTCGGATCCAGGTTCTCCGTGGGATCAGGTATGCGGATCAGCTGCGTATGGTTGAAATTGCCCATCGTTACTCCTTGTTCTGTCACGTGTTATAGAGCATCGCTCACCAGTAGGTTTATTTTACCAGTAGAAATCACGCTTTTCAAGCATTTCGCAAATTCTTCACACTTTTAAGGAAGAAAATTCACGAAATGCTTCGCCGGATGCTCGTTTTTACTGAAAATCAGGGGGTTCAGGCCTTCTTCTCCATGAAATACAGCCCGTTTCGGACAGTGAGCGTTCCGGAAATGATCTCCCCGGGGGCCTTGGCTTCCACGGAGGCGCGGATGTATTCCCGGGTGTAGCCCTCATAGAAGCCGGGATGCAAGGGGTCGGGTTCTTCCGTGAGGATCTCGGCGGTGCGGCCCAGAAAGCCCTTCCGGAAAGCGTCAGACATCTCTTCTCCGAGGGCGATCATTTCCGCGCTTCTGGCCTTCTTCAGGGCTTCCGGCACCTGGTCGGGCATACGGTCCGCAACGGTGCCTTTCCGGCGGGAATACTGGAAGACGTGGAGTTCATAGAAAGCGGACTCGCGTACGAATTCCAGGCTCTCCCGGAACTCTTCGTCCGTCTCCCCGGGGAAGCCGACGATGACGTCCGTGGTGACGGCCGGCATGGAAAATGCGCTCCGGAGGAGCTTCAGGGCTTCCCGGTATTCGCCGGGCGTGTATTTGCGGTTCATACGCCGAAGGACCGTCGCAGAGCCGCTCTGAAGGGACAGATGGAAATGCGGGCAGATCTCTGGGATCTTGGCGAGCCCGTATGCAAATTCGGGGGTCACGACGCGGGGCTCGAGCGACCCGAGCCGCACGCGCTCGACGCCTTCAACTGCGGCAGTCCGCCGGATCAGTTCCAGGAGGTCCCCGCCTTCCGCAAGATCTCTCCCGTAGCTGGACAAATGGATGCCGGTCAGCACGAACTCCCGGATGCCGGTCTCCGAAAGCGCCTGGTCCTCCCGAAGTACCGCTTCGGGGTCCTTCGAGCGGATGCGGCCGCGGGCGTAGGGGATCAGACAGTAGCTGCAGAATTCGTTGCAGCCGTCCTGCACCTTCAGTTCCGCGCGGGTATGTTCATGGATCTTCGTGAGGAACTCCGGGCGGTAGCCCCGGACTTTGCTGATATCCGGATTGTCCGGGAGCGCATGGTCTCGGAGCCAGGCGCAGAGCGTCTCCACGAAGTCCTTCTTCCGCTCGTTTCCGAGAACGAGATCCACGCCGTCCGCATAGAGCGCATCCTGGCCGGAGGTCTCCGTATAGCAGCCGCAGGCCACGACGACAGCTTCCGGCGCAAGGGAGCGCGCACGGTGCAGCATCTGGCGGGACTTGCGGTCCGCGATGTTTGTGACCGTGCAGGTGTTCACG
>JAEEGL014148659.1_pt1 | contig 10954 bp, 9 predicted proteins | sample 9134231 | NCBI WGS metagenome assembly JAEEGL01 (sample SAMN16246548, study PRJNA631951) | gut metagenome | biome: gut microbiome; feature: rumen; material: fiber-attached | host: Bos | place: Iran: Karaj | collected 2018-10 | reverse complement strand
TCACCTGTGGGCAAAAACCCGACTGGCTGAACCTTCAACATGAAAAGCTGGTTTTCGTCACGCATCAGGATTTTATTCCGGCAGAATATCTGCCCACCTTCAACTCGAATACGATTGAACTGAATCTTTGGCGGATTCCGGGATTAAGTGAGCACTTTGTATACTTTAATGATGATGTGTTTCTGAACCGCCCTGTGATGCCGGAGGACTTTTTTCATAATGGATTGCCAAAGCTGTGTTCACTTGCGATTCCGTTTCGCTATATGTATTATGAAAACGGCTTGGATAAATGGCTCAGAATGGCTCTGAACGATATTGCCGTTATCAATTCGTCTTTCGATATCAGGGAAGCAATTCGGAAGCATCCGGAGAAGTTTTTTTCTTATGTCTTCCGGCGTCAAGCAAAAATAAACAAAATGATTTTTGACTATAATGGCATCGCCGGAATGTTTCATACACATACAGTGCAGATTTTTCAAAAAGAAGTTTTCAGAGAAATCTGGAATCGGTGGTCTGCAGTATTGGATAGAACGTGCCGCTTTCGGTTTCGTAACGAAGAACAGGTTACCCTTTTCTTGCCTGCACTTTGGCAGATATTTGAGGGAGAATACTATCCTGAGAGGATCAGATATTTTGACAAATATTTCCCGCTTGCTTCTCATACCCTCCAACAAGTGCTTGAAGCTTTGCGGTCGGGTAAACACCGGTTTTTATGCTTAAACGATGCAAAGGAAACAGACAGGGAAACTGACGACGCGATTTGCACCATACAAAAGACAATAAAGCATGCAATGGAGGCAAAATTCCCCGATTCGTCAAGGTATGAAAAGATCGATCTCTCGTGATGGTATTTCAGCTTGTTATACTATTGCATCAGCTGGATCATTTGTCTGTTGGTTTTCTTGGTCGGATTAGTCCTGTTCAGCAGGATCGAGAGAACGTTTATGGATACCATCTGATCATTTGCGAGGACATTATGGAGCATCCAGTCAAAGTCAGCGTTGTTATGCCGACGTACAACACAGCTGTTCCCGTACTCAAAGCGGCGGTAGACAGCATTCTGAACCAGAGTTTCCGGGACTTCGAGTTTATCATTGTTGACGACCATTCAACAGATGGATCCGAGGCGTATTTGTCATCTCTTTCAGATCCGCGCATCCGACTCCTTCGAAATATGGAGCAACTGGGTGTAACTAAATCGCTGAATGTTGGGCTTCGGGCAGCCAAGGGACGATATATTGCACGGATGGACAGTGATGATATCTCCCTGCCGGAGCGCTTTGAAAAGCAGGTTGCATTTATGGAAAGCCATCCCGATGCCATTGCATGCGGGACCGGATATGAAAATATAGGCGCTTCTAGCGGCGTTCATCCTGGCAAAAGCGAAGATATGAACAGGTATCGAGCCAAAATGCTGTTTACCAATCCCGGACCACCTCATCCCACAGCTTTTTTGGATCGAGAGAAGCTTTCTGAGCATCATGTTCTGTACGATGAAAGCCTGCCCTATGCCCAGGACTACAGGCTTTGGGCGGATATTTGTCGATACGGGAACATCTACACGCTGCCTGACGTGCTTCTGCAACGCAGATCACATGATCGGCAAGTGTCCCGACAACATCGGGAAAGGCAGATTCAGTGCGACAAAGCGACACAAGGGAAACTGCTGGAGGAGCTATTAGGGCGCGTCACGGGTGAAGAATTGGATCTGCACTACATTCACTCCACGGGGTATTATCGCGAAGCGACAATTTCTCCTGAAATCGCAGCATGGTATACAAGACTTATCCGCGCGAACGAATCGTTGGGCATGTACAACCAAAAGGCGGTAAAGAAATATGTCGTTCAGATCGAAAAAAGATTGATTCGACAAACATTTAGGCGCGATATGTCAAAAGCAGAGAAAGCAATGTTGTTCTTTCGGTATCTGCCCTTCTGTTCAGCAGTAAAAGCAACGATGGAGACGACTCTGCTGAAGATCAGAGGGAGACAAACGGTCCATAACAATGACTCTCAATCAAAAGGAATGAGTCATGAATGAGCTAATGATCAAAGTCGATCACATCTCCAAAGAGTATATGCTTGGCCAGATCGGCGGGACCACGCTCAGGGACGAGCTGCAGCGGTTTCATGCGCGCGTTCATGGGAAAGAGGATCCGACAAAGCGGATCGGCGCGCGGGAGATTGCTGTTCGACGGCGAGGTGGAAGCGGCGATCGCACGGTATATGGACGTGGGCGGCGTTTCCTTTGAAAAGGAGATCGATCTGCGGAACGCGCCGAGGGCCGGCGGAGCATCTCAAAAAATCCTGTTTGAAAAGGCGGAGATCCAAAGAGGAAACAATGTGTATTCTTCGGAAGAGTCTTTGGATCTCGTCTATACGCTGGACGCCGCCGACGACTTTGACGGCGTGCGGTTCATGATGATCCTGTTTTATCAGGACGGCACGCGGATCGGCAAAACGGAGTCGGAGGGCTTTGCGGTTCGCCGCGGCAGAAACGAGGTCCCTGTCTCCCTGCCGCTCGAGTGTCTTGCGGACGGACAGTATTACTTTGAGATCAGTGTGCTGCAGCGCAATCGCACGTTTGCGCGTGAAAAATGCGACTGCATCCGGAACATGATCCCGATCACGATCTGCAATACCGAGGTGTTTGGGGTCAAAGGCGAGCACTGGCGCAGCGATTACTGGGGGCATGTTATGCTGAAACCGATCCGGGTCACGGATTGCAGATGACCGTATAAATATCTGTTTTGAAACCCCTTTTTATCATATCCCCCTCGTATCATTCATTCAGAATAGCGGAACCCATTCTTCTTTATGATCTTCATATTGCTATGATGGGCACGATCGATGAAACGATGGAAAAGGTCTCCTTTCTTGTTTACTGCGGAAAAGGAAGATCATTTTTCTGATGGGAAGCGGAGGATATGGATGTCGATATAATTGTGCGTGACGAGCAGGGGACAACTTGAATGAATTGAGAAAGAAGAAGGTTGGGGATATTGAACGATAAGCATCTATGGCGTATCAGAGCAGGGAAAAACTGAAAAATGTGAGCAAAGAAAGAAGCCGCCGATCGTATTCGGCGGCTTCGCTGTGTAAAGGAAAGAAGAACACGATTTGATCCTGATAATCGCATCCATCCGGGGAAAACGCAAGCGTCATTTGCAGGCAGGGGAGCCCGCGCCTTAGAAGAGCACTTTCGGTATCCACAGCTTGCTTTCATAATACCTGCAAAGCATGTCGGACAGTATTTGCGTATATGGATTGCTGTTGTTCTTTTTGTGGATCGCATAATAACGTCTCGGCCTGTAATTGGGCGTTATTTCCCGTGTCACGATGTTCTCATACTGCGATACGTCAACGAATCGGGGAATGAATCCGACGCCTCGGCCGGCATCGATGAGCATAAGCTTTGCTTCAAAGGAGTTCACATAGTCGATCGATCGAAAAGGGACCATACCCCGGAACCCGCTTCTCACGGCCGACACGCTTCCCTGGTGCATTGTCACTATGGTTTCATTTCTTAACGAATCCAGCTCAATGGTATCGGCCCGTGCAAGGGGATTGGAGATGCTCAATGCCGCTACCCACGGATGATCATGAACGAGGACAAGCTCAAGATCGTCGCGAGGAACCGAGTGGATGAATTGATCGCTTGTAATGATAAGGTCTATATGGTCACTCATAAATTCATCCAGTAATTCCCGGTATTTATATTGTAAACAATTGATTCGCGGGACAGGGTATTTTTTCAGGAAATCACGGATAACGGGACGAAACAGGATCTGCTCATACACGCCGAACCCGATCTGGATGGTCTCTCGAACGCCTTTATGGATGTTCTGGGTCTGGATGACCGTGTTTTTATACTCCTGAAGGATGGTGATCGCCTTATTGTAGAACTCGCGGCCTGCATTGGTCAGCTCGACCTTGTGGTGATCCCGCAGAAGGAGCACCACTTGAAGCTCGTCCTCCATGCTCAGGATCTTTCGACTCAATGCTGTCTGAGAAATATTGGCGCGTTCCGCTGCCCGGGTGAAATTGAGTTCCTGCGCAAGTATCACGAAACATTGAAGATTTTCGATAGTCATCTTGCATTCACTCCCCTGATAATATATAATAGCACATAAGCATCTGGTGCCCGTTCTGAGGCCCATGAAGAACGGCAAGTCCTGTTTATGCGATTCTAACATGAAATCCTCTGCAAGTAAAGCCTGCAGGCAGCCTGAAAGCAGACGAAAAAAGCGAATTATGAGAATTATGCATAACAGAATGTTTATCTTTCAGCACAAAACCCAGGATTGTATAGTATTATTTTCATAGATGAAAATGGTTCGATGAAATGCAGCAAAGACCATAAACTATTGCGAAACGAATAGAAGGAGGAGCACACATGGAGCACTACATCCGCAAGATCCCCGGAAAACAATACCTGGCCCGTCTGAAAGAGAATCCTACCGTCATCATAACCACCGGCGCCTGTGAAGTATATGGGCCCCAGCTTCCTATGGGCACTGATTTGTTGGTGGCTCAAAAGATTGCGGAACTCGTCGCGGAACAGACCGGAGCCATGATTGCTCCCACCGTCGAAGCTGGCGAATCCAGCGCATTGGCAGCCTTCCCCTGCACCTTCGTGATGCCTCGCAAGATTCTGGAAGAGTATCTCGAATGGCTGGTGGACAAGCTGATCGGGGACGGAGCAAAGAACTTCGTATTCATCACCGGCCACGCCGGCAACGTGGACACCGTGAGCTACATCATCAAGAAGAATCTGCATCGAGGCATCAAGGCTTTCCAGATCGACTGGTGGCGTTTTACCCAGCAGCATTGTCAGGGCATCTTCGACAATCAGGGCGCCATGGCCCACGGCCATGCCAGCGAATGCGGCACCAGCGTCATGATGTATCTCTATCCCGAGCTGGTGGATCACGCTGAAATCACCTGCACCCAGGCCAAGCCCAACCGCTATCCGGACATCCTCACCTATTCAAAGTTCACCGATAAGACGGACAATGGCAGCATCGGTGATTCCACTAAGGCCACGCCTGAGAAGGGCAAGGAGATCGTGAACCGCTGTCTTGATAGAATCCTCGAGTACATGAAGGAAACTTTTTGAGAACCGATTAAGAAAGGGATCCACTATGAAAGAAAGGAAAAAGCCCATAGACTATGCGCTGCCGCTGCGACACTTCGTTGGGATCGTGTTTTTCTTCGTCATCGCGGTCACCTGCATCCAGGTCATCTCCCGCTACGTGTTCAACCGTTCCCTGATCTGGAGCGAAGAATCCGTCCGCTTCATGGTGGTGTGGATGTGCATGCTGGGCTGTGCGGTGTCTAACTTTGACGACGATCACATGATGATCAATATCATCGTGGAGAGATTCCCTCGCCCCATGCAGTTCACCGTGTATACGGTCCGTCAGATCCTGATCATCGTATTCTGCGTCGCCTGCTCCTACGCCAGCATCCCGCTCATCAAGGCTGCGGGCACCAATCGTCTTGGCGCCATCCCCGTTCCTGCGTATACATGGCGTCTGGCGGGCACTGTGGGTCTGGCTGTGCAGGCTCTCATGACCTTGCTGCGCTGGTTCTATGATTATGGCCGGTTCCGTCGCGGCGAATTTTGCCTCAAAGATGCAGATACTGAAGTGGCAGAAAACGCAGGCAAAACGGAAATCCGGGAATCTGCAAACAAAGGAGGCGAAGCGAAATGACTTCAGGTGCAATGATTGCATTGTTTTTCATCGTGCTGCTGATCCTGATGCTCTCGGGTATGCCTATCGCGTATTCCCTTGGTATTGCATCCGCGGGGTACATGCTTGTGTCCCACACATCCTTGGCAATGGTGGCGCAGCGCATGGTCAACGGCGCCAACTCCTTTACCATGCTGGCTATACCGTTCTTCTTCATGGCAGGCGAGCTAATGAACATAAGCGGTGTAACGGATAAAATCATTAATATGGCTAAAGCCATGGTCGGCCACTTCAAGGGGGGCCTCGCTCAGGTCAACATCGTGGCCAGCGTGTTCTTTGCCGGTGTTTCCGGCTCGGCAACGGCGGATACCGCTGCCCTGGGTTCCACCCTCATTCCCAAGATGGTGGAAGAAGGGTATGATCTGGACTTCTCGGCGGCGATCACCGTGGCGTCCTCCTGTGTAGGCCCCATCATCCCGCCCAGCATCACGCTGGTACTTTTCGGGATCTTATCCGGCACCGACGTTGGCAAGCTTCTCATTGCCGGTATCCTCCCGGGCATCGTCATCGCCTTGACGCAGATGATCTATACCCATTTTTACGCGAAAAAGATGGGGTACCCCAGCTATCCCAAGGCGACCGTCAAGGAACAGGCAAAGGCGGCAAAGAGCGGATTCAGCGCTTTGATGATGCCGATCATCATCATCGGCGGTACCCTCTCCGGCGTGTTCACACCCACCGAATCCGCTGCCATTGCGGTGCTTTATGGCATCATCATCGGCGTTGTCTTCTACAAAAACATCAAGGGCAAGCAGTTTTATGAGTCCCTCAAAAAGGTGGGCGTGCAGAGCATGAACAACATGTTCATCCTGGCCGCTGCCGCCTGCTTCAGCTGGGTGCTGACGATGACTAAAGCAGCGGATGTTCTTGTCAACCTGATGCTTGGCATCAGCACGAATAAATACGTGGTCATGCTGATGATCCTGGCGCTGCTCATGTTCATCGGATTCTTCATGCAGGCCTCTCAGGCGCTGGTGGTATTGACGCCGATGCTGATGCCCGTAATCCGTGCCATCGGCGTAGATCCGGTTCACTTTGGCATCATCATGGTGGTGACGCTGACCTTTGGAGGCTGCACGCCTCCGGTGGGCAGCATGCTCTTTGTAGTCAACAGCATCACAAAGATGGGCTTCGCGCGGCTGAGCAAGGCCATGTTGCCCCTGTATATCCCCCTGATCATCGCTATCCTCATCATTGCGTTCATCCCCCAGATCAGCCTGTTTCTGCCCGGATTGATGAAATGATCCAAAAAACAAAGGCATAGTCTTTGTCATAAACAAAACAAAAAAGAAAGGACGATCATCCCCATGAAAACGAAAAAAATCATTGCTCTCTTCGTCGCGCTGGTTATGCTCATGGCTGCTCTCGTAGCTTGCGGCGGGACCAAACAGGAAACCACTGCGAAAACCGACAACACGCCTGCCAAAGGCAGCATCCAGATCAAGTATTCCACCTGGGCCGGAGAAGGCGAAGCCGCCTATGAGGGCATGAAGAAGTTTAAGGAGCTCATTGAGGCCGAGTCCAACGGCGTCATCGAAGTGCTCCTGTACCCCTCCGATCAGGCCGGCAGCACCAACGAGCAGGTGGAGCAGGTCAGCATGAACCAGCTGCAGATGATGTCCAGCGGCGACCCCGGCATCAAGGAGCTGGAATATCTCTGCCTCCCTTACCTCTTTGACAGCCTGGACAAGTACACCACTTTCATGGAGAGCGAAGTGGGCCAGAAGTACATTGAGCAGGGCATTGCTTCCCGCAAGACCCGCATCATCGATACACTGCCCCGTTCCCCCCGCATCATTTCCAGCAACCTGCCCATCAATTCTCTGGCGGATATGAAGAACATGAAGCTTCGTACCCCTGAGAAGGACTACTACGTGGAGACCTTCAAGGCTCTTGGCGCCAACCCCACGCCCATGAGCATGGGAGAAGTTTACTCCGCTATGCAGACCGGCGTGGTCGTGGGTCAGGAGAACCCCATCGAGACCATCGTGTCCTACGGTTTCCACAAGGTGAATAAGTACCTGGTTATGTCCAACCACATCATCAAGCCCGCTTTCGTCATGATCAGCGAGGACTTCTGGCAGAGCTTGTCCCCCGAGTATCAGGCGCTGGTGTTGGATTGCTGCAAGCGCGCCCGGGAATATGCCAATGAGTATCTGAAGACCGCCATGGAGCGGGATCTGAAGACCTGCCTTGACGCCGGCATGACTGTTTGTGAGCCCGATCTGGCCGAATGGAAGGAAGCGACTCAGAGCGTCCGCGACACCCTCGGTGTGAAGGTTTGGGGCGCGGACGGTTACGAGACGCTCAAGAAGATCGCTGCGGGCAACTGACCTGTTTGAGAACGGCTCGTATGTAAGGACAGGGCGGCCTTGAATGGGCCGCCCGTTTTTGAAGGAGAGGAAGAACCATGAACGTTTGGCAAATCGTTGAAAGCAATACAGAGTATGGTATCCGGATAAGGCGCGAGATCCATCGTCATCCTGAGCTCAGCCTCAAAGAGGTGAATACCACGGCCACGATCCGTCGTGAGCTGGAATCCATGGGCATTCAGCCGTTAGATCTTGGATTGGAAACGGGCGTCGTGGCTGACATTCATGGCACGAAGCCGGGGAGGAACAAGACGCTGGCTGTACGCGCAGATATCGACGCCCTTCCGGTCCGAGAGGAGACCAACGAGCCCTTCGCTTCTGAATGCGATGGGATCAGCCACGCCTGCGGACATGATACGCACCTCGCCGCCTTGATGTTGGCCGCCCGGGTGCTCCAGGAGCACAGGGACGCGTTCAGCGGCACCGTCCGGCTCATGTTCCAACCGGCAGAGGAGATCGGGTGCGGGGCACGGATGCTGATCGAACGAGGCGTTCTGGAAAACCCGCGTCCGGATTATGTGCTGGCCCTGCACACCTGGCCCGATACGCCAGCCGGCAAGGTGGGTGTCCGGTTCGGCGCCTCTCACGCCTCGTCGGACACCATCCGGATTATTGTGAAGGGCAAGGGCGGCCATGGCGCCCATCCCTATCGGTGTGTGGATCCTATCGTGACCGCGTGCTTCCTGGTCGCCCAGCTGCAGACCGTCATTTCCCGGGAGCTATCCATCAATGATGGCGGCGTGCTCACCTTCGGCCGCATCCAGGGCGGGACCGCGCCTAACGTGATCCCCGGCGAAGTGAAGCTGGAGGGTACTCTCCGGGCGCTGGATCCCCGGACGCGTGTGCAGATGCTGGATTCCATCCGGCGCATCGCCGTATCCTGCTGCGAAGCCATGCGGGCAGAGGCGGATGTGGTCGTGGAGGAGGGAATGCCGCCTCTGGTGAACGATCTGACGGTGATCGGCATGGTAAAAGACGCTGCCGTCAAGGCCCTCGGTGCGGAGAACGTGGTCGAGCTTCCGAATGCTTCCCCCGGTTCAGATGATTTTGCGTTCTATCTGGAGCGGGTACCCGGCGCCCTGTTCCGCATCGGCACCGGCAACGAGGATCCGGCCACCCACATTGGCCTGCACAACGGAAAGAATCGTTTTGATGAGCGGTGTATTCCTTCCGGAGCCACTGTTCTGACTCAGTTCGTGTTGGACGCGTTGGTTTAGCCTGCCTGCAGCGCTTGGGACGGGATAACGGGGAGAGGAGCGTATGAGAGATATACAAGCTGCATGCAAGCTGGCGCTTGTGCAGGCCGAGCCTGTTTTGTTTGACAAAGCGGCTTCATTGGAAAAAGCCCTCAGCTATATCGAAGAAGCCGCCGAAAAACAGGTGGATCTGATCGTGTTTCCTGAGCTGTTCATTCCGGGGTATCCGATCGGTTTGTCCTTTGGATTCACCATGGGAAAACGGACGGGATCAGGGAGAGAAGATTGGAAGAAATACTATGATGCATCCGTGGTAGCCGGTGAGAAAGAATTTCAGCTGCTGTCTGCAACCGCAAAAAAACATGGATCATATATCAGTATCGGATTCTCGGAGCGCGATCCGGTCAATGGAACCCTCTATAACAGCAACGTTATTTTTGAGCCGGACGGATCATATAAGGTTCATCGAAAGCTGAAGCCAACCGGCAGCGAACGGTTGGTGTGGGGAGATGCGAATAAGGACTATTTTCCCATTACACAATCGCCTTGGGGGCCGATGGGCAGCCTGATCTGTTGGGAAAGCTATATGCCGCTTGCAAGAGTCGCGCTCTATCAAAAGGGCATCACCATCTATCTCGCCCCCAATACGAATGACAATCCAGAGTGGCAAGCATCCATACAGCACATCGCAATCGAAGGCAAGTGCTACTTCATCAACGCAGATATGATTGTCCGCAAGTTATCCTATCCCCCGTGGCTGAATGAGCAGGAGGCGATACGGGAGCTTCCGGATATGGTGTGCCGAGGAGGGAGCTGCGTCGTTGATCCCTATGGCCACTATGTTACGGAGCCGGTATGGGACAAAGAAGCGATCATCTATGCGGATCTTGACATGAGCCTCCCGGTGAAATGCAAAATGGAGCATGATGCGGTCGGCCATTATTCGAGACCGGATGTATTGGAGCTGCGCGTTGCGGATCGGTAACGGCCGGTGCGTGGAAGCAGATCGGAACGAAGGCCATGATGCTTCAGCAGGATCGACAGAAGGCATCGCAAACGGTCATCCCATGCAGAACGGGTGTTTTTCTGCTGTCAAGCGTGCGATGGAAGTGAAAAAACCTTACATCATTTGGCGTAAGCTATCCTGGAAGGATGTATCAAGGTTTTTGATTTGTCAAAACAAAAAGCAAGAAGGCTGCCGGAAGGCGGCCTTTTGGCTTGGATCAGGAGGGGTGGGAGGGGAGCGGAAGCGTCGAGGATCGATCAGCTTGTGATGATCAGCCGGTCGAAGGGCTTGCCCTTCTTCCATTGCCGATAGTAGGCGTCGGAGCATTTTCTGTATCGGGCAAAGGTCTTCTGGGCGGCCTGCTCGTCCCCATAGACCTTCCAGAAGCCCACGCACTTGCAGCCGGTATCCTTGTGCTCTATGAAGGCGGACACGTCCTCCGGGGGATAGCCCAGGAACAGGCCGATCTCATGGGGGAATTCGGCCGACTGCCGGAGCCGGTCCATGAGGCAGGCGATGCAGCGGGAGCAGGTTTGAGTGGCGTACCCCCGGGCCTGCAGCAAGGCGCAGGCCATGTGATCGTTCAGGTCCGCCTGCAGCCGGGCAGGGCGAAAGAGGTAGATC
>JAEEGL014040914.1_pt1 | contig 10954 bp, 6 predicted proteins | sample 9134231 | NCBI WGS metagenome assembly JAEEGL01 (sample SAMN16246548, study PRJNA631951) | gut metagenome | biome: gut microbiome; feature: rumen; material: fiber-attached | host: Bos | place: Iran: Karaj | collected 2018-10 | reverse complement strand
TGCTATACCTTTGCATCAGTTTTCATGGTATTAGTTTTTTAAGGTTATGAAATCTTTGTCGTCGTGAGACGATACTTTTCATTGTTTTAAGGTTTATGTTAATGGTATTAGAAAGTTAATTAGTTAAGCAATCCCCGACGTTGAGTCAGGGATTTCTTTTTTTATATAGTAATCAAAAAGGAAGAAATGTTATGGCACTTCTTCCTTAATTTTGTGTGTTATATCAATTACTTGAGGTAATCCTCAAAGTAGCGTGTGATGCGCTCGTGGAGGTGCACGCTCTGGTGACCTGCCATGTTGTGACCCTGGCCAGGATATACAAAGAAGTCGGGCTGGGTGTCGGCACCGATGCATGCCTTGAGGAAGGAGTAGGCGTGCTGTGGCACAACGGTTGGGTCGTTGAGTCCGATGATGATTTGCAGACGGCCTTTCAGGTCTTTAGCCTTGTGGATAAGGCTTGTCTTGGCATATCCCTCGGGGTTGGTTTGTGGAGTGTCCATGTAGCGCTCGCCATACATTACCTCATACCATTTCCAGTCAATCACTGGTCCTCCTGCCACGCCCACTTTGAACACGTCGGGATAATTGGTCATTAGGCTGATGGTCATGAAGCCACCAAAGCTCCAGCCATGCACTCCTAGGCGGTCCATATCAACATAGGGTAGGGTGCGCAGATAATCAACTCCACACATCTGGTCTTGCATCTCCACTTGTCCGAGCTGGCGGAAAGTCGCCTGCTCAAAATCGCGACCACGATTCTCGCTGCCTCTGTTGTCAAGGATGAAGAGCAGATAGCCTTTTTGTGCCATGTAGGTCTCCCAGCTGCGGCTGCAGTAGTGCCAACGTGCATCAACATTGTGGGCATGAGGTCCGCCATATACATAAACTACTGTGGGATATTTCTTTGTGGGGTCAAAATCTACTGGCAACACCATGCGGTAATACAGGTCGGTAGTGCCATCGGCAGCCTTGATTGAGCCACTGCGATACTCTGGCACTTTGTATCCCTCCCAGGGGTCGGGGGCGGTGAAATAGCGTGTCGCCTTGCCATTAGAGGTGTTCACGATAGCAATGTTGCGTGGCACATCGGGCTCGGAGTAGTAGTCGGCAAGCCAAGTGCCATTCTCGTTAATAACTGCGCCATGCCAGCCTTTACCGCCCTCATCAACGCGTGTGCGCTTGCCACTGGCAAGGTCAACACTGAAGATGTTTTTCTGAATGGGGCTTATCTCATTGCTGCTGATTATTATGGCTTTGTTCTCTTTGTCAAATCCAAGCATCTCCATTACTATCCACTTGCCGCTGGTGAGCTGTTTAACTAACGAACCATCAGTGTTGTAGAGGTAGAGGTGGTTGTAGCCATCCTTCTCGCTTTGCATCACAAATTTTGTGGCATCCCAGGGCAGGAACACGATGGGATGCTGAGGCTCTACATATTTCTCGCTTGTCTCGCGGTAGATTTCAGCAACTTTTTGGCCTGTAATGGCATTGTAGCTCACAAGCCGGCAGTCATTCTGGTCGCGATTGAGCTCAAACATATACACCAGTTTGTCGTCGGGACTCCAGGCAATGTTGGTGAAATAACGGTCGGTGGGGTCGCCAGTGTCAAGATAGGTGATTTTGCCCGAGGCGATGTCGAGGATGCCCACCTGCACTTTGTGGGAAGTTTGACCTGCCATGGGGTATTTCTCAGGAGCGGGAGTGGCCTCTACATGAGTGGAGTCGTTAATCTCGGGTACAGTGATGAGCGGATAGTCAGCTACCATGCTCTGGTCCATGCGGTAGAAGGCGAGCAGGTTGCCACTGTTACTCCAAAATGTGCCTTTCTCGATGCCAAACTCGTTGCGGTGCACACTTTGGGCATAGACTATGTCGCGTGAGCCGTCGGTGGTGATTTGTGATGTCTTGCCGTCGGCTGTAGTTACCCACAGGTTGTCGTCCTTGACAAAAGCAGTGTTGCGACTGCCCTTGTGCCAGTCGATGTCTTGTCCCTGATAATCTTGGATCCAGTCTTGTTTATGCTTTTTTACATCAACGAGAATGCGCTTGTCGTGGTCAAAGATCAACAATAGAGGCTTGTCGGGATAGGGAAATGATGCCCATTTGAGGTTTGGGGCGTTCTCAATTCCTGCCCAGTCCTTGATTTGCTGCGATGTGAAGGCTAGTTTTTCTTTGCCTGTCTTGGTATCGACAGTCCAGATGGAGTCTTTCTCCAGGTGGTAGAGTTGGGTTCCATGCCAAGTAAGAGTTTTATTTTTGGCAATCATTTTCTGGTAGTTCTTGCCACCAAAGTTCAGGTCTTCAAGAGTAAACTGTTTTTGTGCGCTGGCAGTTACTGAGCACAGCAGCATCACAGCAAAGCAAAAAATAAATCGTTTCATTGTTTTATTTGGTTTTTAATTTTTAGTTTCTTGATTTGTTCTGGATTTTTCGGGTTAATCTCTCACCTCTCCACTCTTCCCTCTCACCTTATTTGGGCTTGTCAAAGTCACCAGAGTCTTGGGTTTGGATGGTGTAAATCTCGCGGTAGATGTCGTTACTCTTGAGCAGGTTCTCGTGAGTATCGAAGCCAGTGATGCGGCCGCTCTCCATCACAATGATGCGGTTGGCGTGCATCACGCTATGCACACGTTGGGCTACTATAATCTTGGTAACGTCGGGCATATATTCGCGCAATGCCTTGGTGATGCGAGCGTCGGTTGCAGTGTCGCAAGCGCTAGTAGAATCGTCAAGGACTAACACCTTAGGACTCTTGAGTAGAGCACGTGCGATGCACAGGCGTTGCTTCTGTCCGCCCGACACATTGGTTCCGCCTTGTTCAATCTTGGTGTCGTAGCCATCGGGCATCTCTTCGATGAACTCGTCGGCGCACGCCAGTTTGCAAGCATGTTTGCATTCTTCGAGAGTAGCATCACTTTTTCCCCAGCGCAGGTTTTCGAGCACTGTGCCGCTAAATAGCACGTTCTTTTGCAGCACCATCGACACGTTGTTACGTAATGTCTCAAGGTCATAGTCACGCACATCAACACCACCCACCATGATGCTGCCTTCGGTGACATCGTACATGCGGCTTATTAACATAGCGAGAGTAGATTTGCCACAGCCGGTACCGCCAATTATGCCTATTGTCTCGCCGCTATCGATGTGCAGACTGATGTTTTTTATAGCATAGTCGCAGTCGTCGATGGCTGTTGCGGTCTGGCCAGCCAGTAATGTTGCTATGGTGGGGAGAGATCCAGTCTTATTGTAGGTGAACCTCACGTTGTTGAAGTCGATGCTGCCATCAACTACTGTCATAACGGGATTTTCGGGATTAACGATGTCGGCTTTCTCATTGATGACCTCAGCCACGCGTTTGCCACTAGCAGCACTCATGGTGAGCTGTACGAAAATCATTGAGAGCATCATCAGTGCCGAGAGGATGGTCATCACGTAGGTAAATAACGAGGTGAGCTGGCCAGTAGTGAGGTCGCCGCCCACAATTTGCTTGGCGCCAAACCACGACAGCGAAATGATGCAGCCATACACCACAATCATCATCACAGGATGGTTCAAAGCCATAAGGCTCTCGGTTTTGACAAAGAGGCTGTAAAGGGCGCGTGCTGCCTTACTGAATTTTTTGTTCTCGTAGTCCTCACGAACAAAGGCTTTAACCACACGAATTGCTGAGACATTCTCTTGCACCACATTGTTGAGGTCGTCATATTTCTTAAAAACCTGCGTGAATAGTTTTACGGTGCGGCTTATGATCAGATAAAGTACAGTGCCTAGTATTACAAGAGCAATGACGAAGATAAGACTCATCTTGGAGTTGATGAACACGCACATGAAGATGCTGAAAACCAAGTTCAGAGGAGCTCGCACCGAGACTCGCAGCAGCATCTGAAACGCGTTCTGCAGGTTATTGACATCGGTGGTCATGCGAGTCACAAGTCCTGACGAACTGAACTTGTCGATATTGGAAAATGAGAATGTCTGTATGTTGCGGAACATAGCATCACGCAGGTTGCGTGCAAAGCCCGAGGAGGCAATTGCCGAGAACCGCCCGGCAAGAATTCCAAAGAGCATACTCATCGCCGCCAGTACCAGCATAATGGCGCCATATTTATAAACATCGGGCAGGTCGTTTTGTGCGATGCCTTCATCAATGATCCATGATGTGACGTAAGGTATAAGCACTCCCATCACCACCTCAAGAGAGATGAATATTGGAGTGAGTATTGAGGCAACCTTAAATGTGCCTATTTGTTTTAATAGCGTCTTGAGCAATTTTGTATAGTATTATTTTATGTGTGGCAAAGATAAGGCTTTTTGATTAATTCTCCAAAAATATTAGTTTAGGGTTTAAAGGGAAGGATGAGTGAGTACTGAATATTTCATTTTTCCATCATCTCCTTTTATACAAAGATGCTGTTGTTTTGGGTGAATGTGCAAATTTATCGTTTCTTGTTAAAAAGCTATGTTTTAAATCTTAAACAAACCTAAAATTCCACTATTAATTCAGATAATACTTGCTTATTATAGTATATGTCTTTATATTTGCGAAATGATTAGTGATTTTTATTTAAAGAAGACACATAAAAATCTTCTCCTTTGAAAATGCTTATTAATCTGTTTTGTAGAAATTATTGCTGGTTGTTGATAGTCAGCTCTATAGTTTTTCATGAATATTAAAATCTTTTTCATTGTTAACATGCAAATTGTAAGGTAAATAAGTTTTAGTATTTAAATTTTATGGTGAGGATGTCGTGAGATGTGAATCTTGCGGCATTTTTCTTCAGCCCTAATGATAAAAAGTACAAATGTTTCGTTGGCGATTAAATGCCATCGCATTAAAATAGACGAGTTATAGCCCCCCAGAAAGGAGGGTGTTAAAATAGTGAAGTCACGATCTGACCAATTATGCATTAAAGAAAGAGGCAGGCGTCGCCGTAGCTCAGGAAGCGGAAATCGTGATCTAGGGCATAGTCGTAGAGACGACGCCAGTTGTCGTCGCCCACAAAGGCGGCGACAAGCAATAGCAGTGTGGATTGTGGCTGGTGAAAGTTGGTTATCATGCCTTTGACGATGCGATAGGTGTACCCTGGGGCAATCATCAACTGGGTGCTGCCAAGGTAGTCGCTGGCATGGTGACGGTCGAGGTAATCGACGATGTTTTGCAGTGCCTGCTGTGGCGAGATTTTGCATGGACTAGTATATGGCATCCATTGTGTCACGCGCAGTTCTTCCTCAGTGGCGTCGGGGTTGGCATCAAGAATTTGGCCAATGTAGTAAAGGCTCTCAAGAGTTCGCACACTGGTGGTTCCCACAGCTATTACCGGTCGGGTAGTGGTTGCAAGCTCGGCAAGCAGGTCGCGTGGCACGCTGATGAACTCGGTGTGCATGGCGTGATCGCCGATGTTGTCGCTTTTCACTGGTTGGAAGGTGCCAGCCCCCACGTGCAGTGTGAGTTCGCGACGCTCAATGCCTCGGAGGTCGCACTCGGCAAGTACCTCATCGGTGAAGTGCAGGCCTGCAGTGGGTGCTGCCACGCTGCCATCTATGTGGCTATACACAGTCTGATAGTCTGTAAGATCGCTCTTCTCGGTACTGCGGTTGAGGTAGGGTGGGATGGGAATCTCGCCTAGCGCTTCGAGCACTGAGGCAAACGTCACCTCGTTGCCGTCCCAGGAGAAAGTTATCTCAAAAGCGTTGCCACGGCGTTCGCCGCGAGTGGCATTGATGGTTATGGTCTCTCCATCAATGTCAAGCTCTTGTGTAAGAGCACCGCTTTTCCATCGCTTGCTATTTCCCACCAAGCATAGCCATGTGCATTCGTGAGTAGTTTGGAAGATGAGCTGATAGTCACGTGGTGCCACTGGTTCGAGGCAGAAAATCTCGATTTGACTGCCGGTGGCTTTGTGGAAGCGTAGGCGCGCGTTAATGACGCGGGTGTTGTTGTAGATGAGCAAGGCGTTGCTGGGCAGCAGATGTGGCACCTCGTGGAAGATGTGCTGCTCTATGGCGTTGTCCTTGAACATTAGCACTTTGCACTGCTCGCGCTGGGCGAGAGGGTGCTTAGCGATGCGCTCATCGGGGAGCGGATAATTATAATCAGCGATGCGCAGATTGCGCACTTTATCAAGAGTCGTCATTATGAGTTATGAGTTGTCAGTTTTGAGTTTTGCGTTAGATACTCGAGGGGCAGTTGTCCTCTTGTTCTCTATTTTTTCTGCAAAATTACAACAATTATTTCACAAATTTTGCCTTTTCAGAAAAATGTATTACCTTTGCACCGCTTTTTGAGGAGATAAGACCTCAAAAAAGCTGGATCGGTAGCTCAGCTGGATAGAGCAACAGCCTTCTAAGCTGTGGGTCCTGGGTTCGAATCCCAGCCGATTCACTGTTTTCATGATACATTTGTTTTATATGACGAGAGGGAGCTTGTGACGAGTTCCCTCTCGTTTTTACAACTCAAAATTTAGTCAAAATGGTGCTTTCGAGGACAACTTAGACATCGTTTATCTCACCATCGATGAGGGCATTGGATATATTGGTCAAGATGCTTTTAACGGATGCAAAAGTATTGAGGTTGCTATCCTACCTGAAGGACTTATTACCATCGAGGAAGGGGCGTTTGCTTATTGCACTTCGCTAACAGAGTTTGTTGTTCCTTCAACAGTGCGCGACATTCAGGCACGAGCTTTTATGGGTTGCACTGGTGTCACCGATGTGTATTTCCTTATGAACGATGCCACCGCACTTGATGAGTTCTTGTGGTGGGATGGATGGTATCAGAACATCCCTGGTGAATATGAGAGTAGCGACCCACATGGTGGCATTGAGTTCAATAAGTCCAGAAAACCCTATGATGGTGATGACCCTCGCATAGAGCATAACACTGTTAACGGCACTATAGTCCATATTCCAGCAGGAACTGACAGTATATATGACGACTCAGGCAAACTTGAAGCATGGCTGTTTGAGGAAGAACCCGTTGATAAGTGCTACCCCCTGTGGTGGATAGTTAACTATGGCGTTGTGGGGCGTGAGTACACTGTTAAAGATGCCCTTACTGCTGTCTATGTTGATAAAAATGGCGGTCTCTATGCCAAGGACGACAACCACTGGCTTACCCCCGACCGTGCCTACCCTGGCGAGATTGACTACATGAAGAATACTGGGCTGATGGATGAGCATAAGGGCAAGCGCTACGACCAAAGCAACTGGGTGGTACTTACCAATGTGGAAGACCCCGACGACTTTATAGGCTATCTTATTAACGGTGAAACAATCTCTGGCATCTTAAAAGATAAAATGAATCCTGTCATTGAAGTTAGCGATGGGGCGACTTTAGAAATTGGTGATCAGGGCCTCTACGAGAAAAATGTCTACATCCCTGCATCGTTTATGGGAAGGGCGCAACTTAGTCCCAATGGCCGAGTCTATGCCCTCGTCCAGCCCAAGCCACAGGAACTTATTCAAGTGGATTGGACTATCTATAGTGAAGAAGAAGAATGCTTCTACCTACCAAAGCCCGATGAATATAACGGCATCAACACAATGCATCTTGTAGGAGGAATTAGGCCATACTATGATCTCTACGAGGATCTTCCTGTCCCTGGACTGGTAGATTGCGGCATTTATGCTTTCGATGCCATAAATCGACGCACAATTTTTAGCGATAATAAAAACCTACTACGCAGTCAAGAGGTAGGATATACACCTTATATCGCTGGTGGTGTAAGCGATAAATTCATTGTTTATCCACTTGAACTGCCAAACGATCCACCGATAACAGGTGTTCCCGACATTGTTGATGACTTTACCCAAGTCAAGGCTGGATGGTTCTCTATCGATGGACGTTGGGTTGGCGATACAAAACCTACAACACCAGGTGTCTATATCAATGGCAATCTCAAAGTTGTAATTCGATAGTATACCACTGCGTTGAACGTGGAAGGTGGAACGTGGATCTTTGTGGATTTTCGTTCCACTTTCCTTATTCCTCCTTCCTCTATATTTTGCTATGCTCGAAAAAAGTGTTACCTTTGCTGTGCAATTATCAACAAATGACTATGAGTATAATGAAGAAACTGATTGTGGCGATACTTGCCATTATGCCTTTTGTGGCTGTTGCCGAAGAAGTGACAGCGCCAGTAGAGACAGAGAAGAAAAGCCTAAGTGTGAGCGTGTCAACGCTTAATACCAGCGATAGCGCTATCATGGCGACGAAGCCACAGGATGGCGAGAAACCCGTTCAGCCACTCAATATCCACATTGGGCCAAGTAAGCTAACGCTGTTTGGCTATGCGCAAACACAGTTTGACATGACGAAGATTGGTCCTGAGACCAAGAACTCATTCAGCATGACGCGAGTCATCTTGATGGCAAATGCCGAATTAACACGCAAATTGAGTTTTTTCCTCATGGTGGATGTTGCCAGCACTCAGGCGCCAAAACACTTGCATGAATATTTTGCACAATATGCATTCATGCCTGAATTAAAAGTTAGGGTGGGGCAGTTCAAGACTCCTTACACGCTGGAGAACATTATCTCGCCCACATTGCTTGGTACTGTAAACCTCAATGAAGGCACTCGCTACATGGCTGGCATCGCAGGCGACCCGCTTTATGGCAACTATGTGGGCCGTGACGTGGGCGCAATGATTACTGGCGATGCTATCAAGGCCCGTGACGGGCATTATTACCTTAATTATAGTTTAGGAGTGTTTAATGGAGCTGGCATGAATTTGCGCGATAACAATAACCACAAAGATGTGGCCGTTATGCTCAACGTGTTGCCCATTAAGGATATAACACTATCGGGCTCATTCATAATTGGCAAAGGTAATGCCCAAGCTGATGACATGTTTGGCACCATAACCCAGGGCAGCGATTACACTCGCAACCGTTGGAGCGTGGGGGCCGAGGTGAACTGGAAACCTCTGAAACTGCGCACTGAGTATATGGGCGGAAAGAACGGTGACATCAAGAACCGCGCCTTTTATGCCGAGCTGTGGTGCCGCTTGTTCCGCAATTTTGACATAGTGCTTGACTATGACCATCTTGATAAGAACACTTCGCTGAGCAAGGAGGCTCGAGACGCTTTCCCCGCTTGGACCCGCACCAACAACTATCTCGTTGGACTTCAATACTGGGTTTATAAGGCATGCCGCATCAGCACGCAGTACATCTATAGCGACCGCAATATCGGCCCCGACACCAAGACGTGGATAACGCAGTTCCAGATAGCATTTTAGCTAATGCGCTTCGCATTTAGAGTTCATAGTTCACAGTTAATAGTTCATAGTTCTCCGAACTCCGACCAACGATAAACGAAAAACGAAAAAACGACAACAATGAACGCAACAATTTTTATAGTAATTCCTATCTTAACGCTGCTCATGTTTGAGCTTGGCTTGAACTTGGAGCTTAAGGATTTCAAACTCTTTAAAGATCGTCCAAAACCAGTGCTTGCCGGACTGCTTGGGCAGATTGTGGTGTTGCCGGCACTGGCATGGCTCATAGGATGGGCGCTTCATCTGGAGCCAGTTTTCCTTATCGGTTTCGTGCTGATAGCGTGCTGCCCTGGTGGCAGTTCGTCGAATGTGTTCTCAATGCTTGCCAAGGGCGATGTTGCACTTTCTGTATCGCTCACGGCGTGCAGCAGCATAATCACGCTTTTCACAGTGCCACTCATTTTGGAATGGGTGACCAGCTCTGCAAGCAGTGCCGTTGATGTACATCTGCCTATGGGCAACCTAATTATGCAGAACATCGTGCTTATGCTTGTCCCCATCATTGTGGGAATTGCTGTCAGGAAGAAGTGGAGAAATGCTGCCGAGAAAATCCACAAAGTGCTGTCGAAGATTGCCTTCCCCGCGCTCATTTTCCTCGCTACAGTTTTTTTCATTAAGAACCGTGAGGCGATTATTGCCAATTTTGGTCAGCTGGGCCTTTCAATCACTATGCTTATCCTGATTGCTATGGCAAGTGGTGTGGCTCTGGCATGGGCAATGCGTCTGAACACTAAGGAGCGCCGCACTATCGTCATTGAGATAGGAATGCAGAACGCTGCTCAGGCCATCACTATCGCAAGCAGCCCGCTTGTGTTTGGAAAAGACGAGTACGCCATCCCCGCCATCATATACGCCCTGATGATGAACGTAATCTTAATCATCTATGTGGCAGTGGTGAAAAACCGATAAAAATAAATGGTTTAAAGAATAGTCTCGGGTCTTCTTTTTTTATTAGAAAATAATGCCTATCTTTGCAATGTGAAGTTGAGATGGGCATTTTTGTAGATGTTCACTCTTGCTTTACAAGGCGATTAACTACTTAATAACTAAATTCTTAAACTAAACTCGTTTTTATGAAAAAAGTTTTATCTCTCATGATGATGCTCATGCTCGCAATAGGAGCGTGGGCAGCCGATGAAACTGTTGTATTCTCTGAACAAGGTTATGCCAATCAAGAAGAAGTGGCTTCTTATTCAGGAAACGATTTCACAGTTACATTTAACAAAGGCACAAATAGCAATGTGCCAAAGTATTACACTACAGGTGCTGCAATTCGTGTTTATGGTGGAGGTTATTTCACTGTAGCTTCTTCAACTAAAACAATTTCGAAAATTGAGGTTGGCTTTGGTTCAGGTGATGGTAGCAACGCCATTACTACTGATGTGGAGACTTACAGTAACGGCACTTGGACAGGCAGCGCATCTTCTGTGACTTTCACTATTAATGGTACAACTGGACATCGTAGAATTGCTTCTATAGCAGTAACCTACGATAATGGTACCGTTAGTGTTGCTACCCCCGTTATCGAGGGTGAGACTCCATTTACCGAGAGTACTGAGGTATCTATTACATGTGCTACTGAGGGAGCTTCGATTTACTACACACTCGATGGCGCTACTCCAACAAATGCTTCTACTGAGTATTCTGGAGCATTTGAGCTAACAGAGACTACT
>JAEEGL013046276.1_pt1 | contig 10954 bp, 9 predicted proteins | sample 9134231 | NCBI WGS metagenome assembly JAEEGL01 (sample SAMN16246548, study PRJNA631951) | gut metagenome | biome: gut microbiome; feature: rumen; material: fiber-attached | host: Bos | place: Iran: Karaj | collected 2018-10 | reverse complement strand
CTTTCTCCATGTACCTCTTCGTGCCCAGCACAATCATCGCGCTATTTAAGAAGGTGGAGTGGACGCCTATCCGGCATAATAAATCAGTCTGATTCCTTCATGTTCATGCGGGATTCTGTTTTTTGTACCATTCGCGGGGCGAAATGCCCTCCTCGCGGGTGAATACGTTGGTGAAAACATTCCGGGAAGAGAAGCCACACATCACGGCAACCTCTTCCCCTTTTAACTCCGGATGCGCCAACTTCAGGCGCTTGGCCCTTCGTGTGCTTACGCTGCTTGCGGTATGTCAGGCTGGCCTCGCACCTCAGCTCATATCCTTTCTCCACGCACTCCCAGAGCAGTTTCTGGTCGGTCGGATAGCGCATCTCGCTCTCGTAGCAGGTCGCATCCGTGAACATCGTGTCCAGATTCTTCATGTAAGGCTTCCACGCCTCCGCCAGCAAGTTCTGCAGTTCCTGGATCTTCAAGCTTCCAGCCAGTTCCGCAGCAATGTCATCCAACAACTTGTAGTTCGTCAGAGGATGCGTCGGATCTATCAGGATGTCGCAGAACATCTGGTAGTGAATGTTCCCGTTCAACTCCTCCATCAGCTTCGGGAAGCTCATCTGAGTCTTCATCTTCAGGAACATCAGCGCCACTTTCCCCTCCGGGGTGAAGTAGGACTTTCGTCCACGCTTCGGAGTCATGCTTTTTCTCAGGAGCCCGAAGCTCTCTGCCATCTCACGCAGAGGGAGGAGCTTCTTCATCCTGCCCAGTTCACTCTTTTCAAAAGTCTCTCTGTATAGTTCATAAAAATTGAACTCCGAGAACGGGAGATTTGGTGTAATCTCAACAAAATTTCGTACCTTCGTCATACAAACTTTTAGTTCGATTCCTCCGATTTACACTTTCCCAGGGTGGTCGGAGGAATTTTTATTCCTCATATCAAAGATACAAAATTTCTAACACATTAACAATCAGTTTGTTATAATTTTTGACTATTTCGCGATAGTCCCGAATGTATGTTAAACTCCAAAATAGTTTATAAGAAATGTGACTCTCAAACAGGTTTCCAAGTTCCTTGGATTCATATTTCGAATTGATATGATTGATTATATAAAAGATGAATGGGAAGGCAAAGGCAAATAGCATAATGATTAGCGGAATAGAAATCACAGAAATCACATCACTGAATCCTATGCTGTAAGTTGTGATATCCTCTAATTTTGCTATAACTCTTTCCATCTCACCTTTATCCACGACCGTAGACACAATTTCACTTGACACGCTTGTTGAGAGCGTATCAGGCGTGTACCAATTCAATTGTTTCCAGAGTGGCTGAATCCAATAGATTGTATCTTGTTGTAGTAGAGATATAGTATTCATTTATTATTATGTAGGGCGCACTTCATACTCAATTCTTAGGCCAACTCAGCTTAATAATTAACTCTATCAATTATGCTGCACGTCCTGATTCAAACAGTGATTTTGCTTCTTTCAAAGTCATCAAGGGTGAAGACTTTTCCATTCGCTTAATTGACCAATCCCTCAGATACCAGTTAAGGTGCTGGTATTTCCTTCCATTCTCCCTTATCAGTTCCTCGAATAGTTGCTCAACCTTTTCCCAACCTTCATCATTTGCCAATGCAATACTTTCAACAGCATTCATTATTCCTGGATAATCCGAACGGTCTAATGAATCAACGGCCTTTGAATATAAAGACATCAGTAGCGGAAGGGCCTCAACCGAGAAATTCCTAAGATCTGCCCGCATGTCCATGTCTTGAATATGCTCTTCAGCATATTTCAACCCTTTTATACTGCCCTTCTTCAATAATATCCGGAATGCTCTCTTCTTGAGGTAATCATCCATCTTGTCAAAATCACGCTCTAGATTCTCCAAAACATAAGCATCCATTTCCTGCTCAGATGCCAAGTGGCTATAAATGAATTCTCGTTTTCCCAAGTCGCATTTTTCCATCACCTCTCTTTTAAGAAGCATCGGTCTTGTTTCTTCATTGCCCAACAATGATATAATGATACTCAAAGACGGATCCGCACATTTCATTGAGATTATCTGATTTATGATTCGAACATATTCAGACGAAACTTTATTATCTATCAGATAAACGCCCCATTCTTTCCAGTTCTCTTCAGGATAAGCGACATCTTTATTCATGCAACTACGAAGAGCATTGAGGAACTTCTGTTTATCATCCGCTGTTTGCTCACATATAAGATTAAACAATGAATACTCCAATCCATTGATACGGTCACATTGCAGGTGAATACTAAGACTTGAGTAAGGGAGCAACCTAAGCAATAACTCCCTATCCAGAATAACATCATGATGAAACAGTACATTAATTGCTTGTTTCTCACACTCGTCAAGACCGCCATATGGTCTTAGCGCAAGGTTCTTCAGCACTAGTAAAGCGGCATCCTTAAAGGCCTGCTTCTGCGACTCATTAACAATTATTCTCTCGCTGCCACTATACAAAGACTCTGCATTGAAATACAATATAATTCTTTGATATTGCGTAAAGTCCTCTATGGTCTTTCTGATACCTTCAAGGTCGTATGTGTTTTCTTTACTATTATAAAAATCATTGAAAACGCCTAACACATAACGACTAATGCCAATTTCCTCCTCATCTGAGAATGACACCCTTGCCTTACGAAGTGCCTTCAAGTCCTCTCTATTCTTGGGAGCCTTCTCTTGCACTACTTTTAGCACTGCATTCTTGAATTGTACATAATCCATTAGTTCATCATACTCTTGCTGCTCTTTAATTTGCCAAAAGGGAATAGAGTTCCTGTCTTTCCATAGTTTAGGGAAGTGTTTCTTTCTTATGAGATCTATTTTATCTCTTATATCCTGATTCGAATAATCCCAAAGCCATCCAAGCAAGTTCTCCCAATTAACATTCTTATCATCAATCTGGGTTTCAACTTCATTCAACTTAGAGTCATCCAATAGGAGTGCAGCACAATAAGAATTGCTTTCAACGATATTTCTGGTCACGCCCCCTTCAGTATTATTAGGGCCATCTATTAAGCGAGACCGTAAGGCCTGGAAAGACTTGTCAAAATATAGCGATGCCAAATCATTTTTTACGAAGAATTCACGGAAGGGATCTTTCTTCATGTGCCTTAAACAATACCCATCTTCCGCGAGTGAAGAGAGCATGTTATATACATAATCAGGCACCTCTGGATAATCCACAGTCATCCCGCTTATCTTGGTGAGTAATTTCTCTAAGGTTTCTACATAATCTTTCTCATAAATAGATGTGTAACGGTGTTGTAAGTAATCTTCTTTAAGTTGGTCTAAGGCCTTTCGTATACTTTCCCATGCGGACAAAGATTCATATGCCTTATGAAGATCATCTTTCCGAACAATATTAATCACCCCGTTCTTTGGATAATCACAGATAAACTTGCTTCTTTTTACAATCTCATCAATATACTTATCAGAATAACCTGTTTCTGTTAGATACTCAATTAGATGATTAACAATCTCAGGGTGAACTGCATCCTTTTCTATCTTAAATACATTATCAACTTTGTCACCCGATACAAACCAGGGACTCCTAAAGACTTCAAAGAATATGTATACATGATCTTCGTCATTTTTATGCTTTTCAAACAGGGTAAGAAGAAGATTTCTCATCTCAAGTGTCTGTTCAGCCGTAAGATCTTCAATCCTTAGATAACGGATAAGGAATAAGATATTGACGAGGTGGCAATCAATTTCTTCACAGGCTTTTAGTTCAGAAATGAGATATCTAAAACTCATTTTTGAACGACCGAAAGCCATCAAATCTTCGTATTTCCTTGACACCAAGTCTCCGATGCGTAAACTTTTTAACTTATGCCATTCAATGATTTCTTTGAATATAGAACTTCGTTGTTCTTCATCAAACAGTTTTCTATCAATATACAGAACCAATTCTTTATTGTCACCAGCAATCCAATCCAAAATCTGCTTTGACAAAGGCGTATTCTGGGGCAGTTGAGAAAGAAGAAGAGCAACCGTATTGTACCATCCATTTCTCACAAGTCTGGTCCCTTTATAACAACATAGGTTCTGTACCCTTTCAAGATTTCCAATATCTAGAAGGAACTTGGCAACAAAATACTCCTTGAATGAATTATGGGAAAAACCATATTTCCCATCCTCTATTTCAAGTAACCCAGTTCTCTGTATCCTATTATAGTCTTCGTAGTTTTTATCAAACAACTCCAACAATTCATCTTTGCTGATATGGTTTTCCCCCATTAATTGCATCGCGACAGCCATCTTCTGAAGGAGAATCCGCCCCGTAGTAAGCATCTCCGAATTCTGTCTCAAACCCAGGCCCTCCTCCTGATGCAACCTCTTTTCAATAAAGAACTCATACAAATCACCTTTATTCTCAGGTATTGTATGTTTCTCCTTATAATAATCCACCAAGGCCTGTAGATAGAAAGGCGTTCTGACAAACTCAAACAAACTTTTTCCTTCAATCTCTTCAATGATTCCCTCAACACCTGCTTTTATCAGATAATCAATAGCTTCGTTCCAACTTAAGTCATTAAGGGACAATTCCGTAAAACCTTCAAATGAAAACTCTTTGCTAAAGTTTTCCCTACATGTCACTACTATTTTAAGGTCTGGATGCTCCCTTGCATAAGTTTCTATTTCATGATATAAACCTAATCTGGCATTACCATCAAACTTTTCATCCAACGCATCAATGATAGCCACTAGACCTTTTTCTATATCCGCACTTAATGCAGGCAATTCTTGCTTAATATCTTGACACCCTCTTATCCGGAACATAATGGGAATCAGTTTTCCTTCTTGCTGCAATTCCCATCCCAAGTTCAAGAGTTCGGTTGTTTTACCGGTTTGGGCATCACTATATAGGACAAACTTATTCCCTTTGAAATCCGTTCTACCTGAAACAATATCAATAAGTTTATGCCGTCCTATCGCTTCATGTAGAAGCAGATAATTGAACAGCTCATCCTTTTTCAGTCTTAACGTGCAGTAACGTTCTATATATCCTTCAACCTTATCAAATACCCGTTGACCCTTATTGTGAGTATTAAGTTCATTCCTTAGAGCATCTAACATCTGATGAAGCGTCCTATGTTCAACGAGCATCTCATTCACCTTCATCAGAGCCTCATATTGCTCCTTATATAGTGTCTTCTGCCTTAGATTCTGTAAAAACACACGGCCGTCAGTTGATTTTTGTAACTCTGCCTCAAATAAGCCGTATAATTCAATAACAAGTTGATCAGAGTCCCCTCCATGGTTGATAACATACGCGCAATAATCATTAATTGTTTGCAAGCGATGTTTCTTATAATACCCCTTAAGGTACTCATGGGACTTCCACCTTTTCAACGCTTTCTTAAACGCATCCTCCTCAACTGGCGTCTTATACTTATCAAATAGTTTCTTCAAGAGTCCACCGACGAAGAATGATATTACAGCCCCAGCTATACCTTGTTTATAGTTGATGCCGCAAAACCAGTCTTTTACAGAGGAAAGAATGTCAAACATTATTCTTACTTCACTTTTATACACCCCTTTCTTTTAAGCGCCTCTATAGTCACTTTTTTTAAAAGCAGATTGTCCTATTTTACTCCGTTAAAACAAGTCTTCAACATTTTTGATGGCAAACCACTATCGTTTCCGAATGTTTGCTCTAGATCACCAAGACTCCAGGATGTGGGATTAGAGTAAATCAGATACGGAATTTTGTTATGTAGGATATCATTCGCTTCAACATAACTGTTGCTTTTATGCTCCGGTTTACTAAAGTAATCTATAACTTGGTCTATAACCAAATTTGTCTTCATTCCATTGTTGCTCTTCAACGGAACACAATTTGCATCTATGACAGCCCTCATAATATTCCCATCACTCCTATACAAGCAAATAGGATCCCATGCGTTGGATTTTAAAAACAATTCCATATTGCTTTCCAGAGCTTTTTTTACTTCACCCTTATCAACTAACAGTTTCTCCCCTTCATCCAATCGCTTGTATAATTCACTCAATACCATAGATGCCGAAAAATACCTTTCTTTTCCAGCTAACTGCTCCACTTTACTATTTGCTAATTGTGTGATTTGCTTTTGCAACGTGCTTTGAAATCTTGCTTTTGACAACACCTGGGGAAGCAATTCCTTTATATTATCATATTCTCTTTCCTCAAGTTCAATCCAATAAAACACAGCATGAATGTAATTCGTGCACTCCTGAGAATCCTTCCGTAACGTATCAAATTTGATAAATCTATGATAAATAGAATTGGGACTTTTATTATCCTTTGACAATACCCATGCTCGAATAGTTGCCATCATCCCATCTTTTGCCACAGAAGAAATAGATTTGTTCAGCATATCATTAAACTCTTGCGGTGATAGTTCCTTCTCTGGCTGTGCAAGATAAAAATACTTATAGTAAAAGTCAATATACTGTATGCCCTTGGAATTAGCATCTGGTACAGCCCCAAACAAAGCCTTCATCACAAAGTTAGATTGTGAGTCGTACTGGTTATTATTATCTTGAGTTGTAGGCCAATGATAATACTTCAAATGGGTATTTGGATGGATATCAGTTTTCAGATACGCATTTGGATCTTGCCACAAAGATTTATAAAGTTCGCTGTTGTGATACTCTAAAAGGTTGATGAACAGCAAGTCGCGCATTTCAAAATTACGCTCCTTGAAACGAGACAAAAAGAAACTGGCATTGAATGATAATTGACGTGCAAACCTCCTCACTTTTCTGTATGATGTCAGTATCTTCATTATTTGATGAAACTCCTCCTCCTTAATACTACTGAACAGTGAATTCATAGAAGAAGTATATGGTGTCATGGAGCGGCAAACCATTTTAAACTCCTCTATCAACATTCTTTCGTCCGGTTTAGGGATCTGGACCTCCATTTGGAAAATCTTCTCAAGATAATCCCGCCCACTACAAACACCTATTTCCTTCAGCTGTGTTACCACATGTTCCTTGTCATATGCAACGATGTACATCACACACCGGAACATGGCTGTATTTCTTATAATCCTCAGTACCTCAAATATTTCCTTCCCCTCTAACCTGTCGATATCATCTATAAAAACAGCCACTGGCTTTCCGATAATATCTAAGGCCTTTTCAATATCCTTCTTCCGTTCAGAAATATCCTTCTCATTAAAGACCGGCATGTATCTAAGTCCTACTTCATTTCCCACCTGTGCATTAAGTGAGTAAAGTAACCGCAGGTACTTGCCAATAGGCGACACGATACCACTATAATAAGGGGACAGTTCAGTAGAAAGAGTTGTTAGTAAATCTTTAATCAAATGCTTCTCATCCTTGCTGTTCCATGGATTAAAATGGACGATAATAGCTCTATCACCTATTGTATTTTCCATTGAACTCAAAAACAGCGTCTTCCCTGAACCCCACTCTCCTGAGATTCCTAATGCGTATGATTCCTTGCTAATGTCTGTTTTGAGCAGTCTTTCAACTAATTCTGTCGCATACCTCTCCCTACTTTCGCTAAGTCTGGATTTGCCTTCTGAGTCTGCACAGAGAGATACTATTTTCTCTTTAGTTCTTGTTTCCTTCTTCTTTCCAGATAACAGCCTAACTAACGTAATTATCAAATAAAGGACGCACCCTAGGGCAATTAGGACATTATATCTAACAGAAGGGATAATGGTCCCCACAAATTCCCAATCCTTCTGCAGAAAAACAAGAATAAAAAGAATGGTAACAGCCGTAGTTTTGAAAAAAGAGAAGTAACAATCCTTGATTCGTTTGGAAGTGATCTGGATAATCCCACAGGCTAATCCGCAAGAAAGCAATGCGTTCAAAAACCAAGAGCCCTCTATTACACCATAGACATCCTCAGGTTCAATCCCTATGCTTATCAATTTACTCGCAATAAAACCATCTATCAAGTCCACATACTTCCAGCACAAAAATATAGCAAGTGCCATGGCTATAATCTTCGCCCAGTCTTGAGCAATTATTATCCACAAGCTTTTGACAAAGCTCTTCATCACTAAGACGAACCTAAACCAGTATACTTTTGCTTTACTCATTGGTATTGATTCTTGTGCTTATACATCTCTCCTAACTCCAACAACTGCTTGAACATCTCAACACGTTCTGGCTTTAATTCTCCTGCATTAAGCCGTTTCTGCTGATGTTTCCACCAGTTGTGCATTAGCTTTTCTTCGGGCTCATATTTGGATGGCCGCCGTTTGTTGGCTTCTATGAAGTCCATTATTTCTTTCCAATTGGAAAGCCGACGTTCTTCTTGTGTCATTGTAGATACTTTAATCACCTATCCCCGCTGCAGGCACAGTGTCGCTATCGCGCCACAGAGCCTTCCGCTCCGCACACAGACCGGCTCCCTATCGGTCGCCCGTCTGTTTTTCCTCACCCACAAACTCAATAATTTTCTGTATCTGCTCAATTCCGAGAAACTCATCCTTATGCTCAGAAATATACTTCGAGACCGCAGCATTATATTCATCCCTCGCCTTTCTCTTTGTCTTGGAGCATTCCAACAAATATCTATGGCAACAATCTATCGTAGGCACAAAATAAATAAACCTTACTCTTTCATCAACTTCACCATTAAGTATCTGGGACTTAATAAAGTCATTCCTCTCTTCAGCACGTAGTTTATCACCAGTATCAGCATCGTAAACAACAATTACTTTCACGTCCGGCGCAACTAAATCTAAAATAGGCCGTGTGCTTGAAATAATTCCAGGCACACCGTGGGCAATATAGAAGTGAACCTTAACCATGTCTCCCAAAACACCATCGAGAATGTTAGACAAGATCAATTCATCAGAAGGCCCCTCTACTATTATATAAACATGTTGTATCATAATTCGCCTCCTGTTTTAAATGTTATTCCCGGTTTCACGTTATAGAAAAACAGAAATTCTTCTGCAGCCTTTCTTAATTTAACTTCAAGTCCGTATGTCATCATCTTATGCTCAATGCAGCATTCCAATTCATCATTTTGCCATAATAGGATGGTTTGTGGTGAACAGAAACGGGAAAGGCCAATTGCAGGGTCAGTATATCCTGACCTTGAGAAAATACAACCTATTACACCGGCTGGACGCTGCATCAACTGATTGCGCATTTTAGCAAAAGGCTCTATACTGATACCTTTATCCCAATCTTTACATTCTATGATGATATGATGACTTCCCAAACTTATAGCCCCATCTATTTGCTCAACCACTTCATCATCAAGCTTAACACTATAAGGCCAGCGGACAACCGCACCTTCTAGTTGGAAAGCCCGAAGCACTGTATACTCCATTAGTTTACCAGGCTCCCAAATAGATTTCAAAGGTGATCCGTTATGATGACTCCTCCATAACTCAAGTAAAGAGGCATTATCATATTTCTGGATTTCATCTATATATTTTTGTTCTGCACCCATATTTATGTTATGCTATACTCAACACTTAATCCCTTTTGCCAACGCCCACATATCATAAACCTGACCGGCAAGCATTCCTCTACCAGCTTCATTATCCAACATATCTTTACCAATAGTCTGTGTCAACGAAATAATAACGTTGGGCAGGTTAGAGTTCCTTATCTCCTCTATCTGAGCAATTGTTTCAGATGACAGCCAAGGTTTATATTCCAGCAATTCCGCAGCCAGGTTTGTATTTTCTTGATGTTTAAGCTTAATATAATCCACAACAGGTATTTCAGCGTTCTGGAAATAACCCATCTTACACTTCTGATAGAAAGAAACGGCTTTGAAATTGGCAACAGCTTCCTCTTTGCTTATCGTAAGCGGCATTGCTTTTAACGGTGGGTACACACTCTCAACACAAGCCTTATAATTAGAGCATATTGCGTTCAGTTTACTGTTTAGGGCGCTTTTTACTTTCGCCTTCATTTTCCAATGCGGCAGTGTTACCGTGAGAAGATAAAAGAAAAAGCCTGCAAGATAGCTATAGGAAATGTTCGTAATAATCTCGTTCCACTTGTCCGCATTTACTGAACGTCCAAACCAGAATGCAAAGTCAAATTTGATTTGAAAGATGGCATACAGGCATATCAGCGCTATTGCGCCAACGTAATAATCACTATATTTCAAAAGCCACATTCCAAACTTCTTCATTGTATTCCTTTCTTAACGATTATACGCTCTTCTTCCTTATTATAGCTCATCGATAGTTAGTTATCTTCCAAATACTTAACTCGCTTTCCCAGTTTCTTCGCAAATATAAGACGAGTAACAGCGAGCACTATAGTTACTAACGCAGAAACAATTAGTAAAACCCGCCATAAAGGTTGCTCTATGCTTATTGCTGAGATAATAGATATCGCAAAAACGAACAAATATCCAGCTATCGAAAAGATAGTGCCTATTTTACTCTTCTTCATATTCTTATTCGTATTGATTCCTCCTTTTATACCCCTCCGCCAAAGCTAACAGCTCCTTAAACTTCCTCAGCCTTGGTTCCAGCAACTCCCCCGCATTCATCTTCTTCCTATTGCTCTTAATCCAATTCAGCATATCATGCTCCTCTAACCGGTGACGTGACGGATTCCTATGGTTCTTCTCCATAAAGTCCATCACGTCCTGATATCTTTTATTCCATCGCTCGTCTTGCGTCATACATAAGTATCATTAAGCATCATCCCCGCTGCAGGCACAGTGTCGCTTTCGCGCCACAGAGCCTTCCGCTCCCCGCACAGACCAGCCGCCCGCTAAAGCGGTCGCCTCGTCTGTCTATCCTGCCGCACTGTCATCCTTCGGGCGTCTCTGCGGCACAAAGACATACGAGCAAAAAGCCCAAATACCTTTCAGGATTGATTTCAACTTTTCACTCTTCACTTTTGACCTGCGGTCGAGACTGCTCACGCTCGGGATAGCCTAAGCAAGCTTTGCTCTCCTCTTGCTTAATCGCAGCCTTCACT
>JAEEGL012815623.1_pt1 | contig 10954 bp, 10 predicted proteins | sample 9134231 | NCBI WGS metagenome assembly JAEEGL01 (sample SAMN16246548, study PRJNA631951) | gut metagenome | biome: gut microbiome; feature: rumen; material: fiber-attached | host: Bos | place: Iran: Karaj | collected 2018-10 | reverse complement strand
ACTGAGAATGACATAAGCCAAGTGAGCGCAGAACTGCTGCTGAACTATCTCTACCCTGAGATGGAACAGGAGTGGATTGCCGACAACAAAGGCAGTTTCTACCGCAACTACAACGAGGATATCCTGGCTGTGTACCCCGACGAGCACCGTGTGGAGCTGTCTCGCGACGGCTTCCTGAAGTTGCTGCCTCAGGGGATTATCGCGAGCGAGGACGACCTCCGGAAAACTAAGGACATACTGGCGAAGTCTAAAGAGCAGGAACGTCATCTGCATCGGCTGAACGAAGCGTTTCTGCCGTTGGATGCCTTGCATTTCCGCCGCTCACTGAAGATGGAGCGCCAAGTGTCGGAGTTGCTGAGTACCCACTTGGAATTCCTCCTGAAGGAGTATTTCGGCTTCGACCTCAATGCAGAACAGAATCCTTACGTGAAAGCGCTGGCGGTGTTGTTGCCCTTCGCCAAGTCGTATCGCGGAGACTTCGCGGCATTGCGGCGTGTCTTAGAGGCGCTGTTCGGCTGTCAGGTGGTGATGACGACAGGTCGCTATAGTGAGTCGGACTCCACTCTGGGCTGGATGCCTCTGGTGCGATATGAGTTGCTGATAGCCGACTTGGACGCCGAAGCCTACAGAGCCCTCAGCAGTGAGCTACAGCCCTTCGCAGACTTCCTCAAGGAATGGTTCATTCCTGCTGAAACCGTATGTCAGATAAAGATCAAAGAGCACGGAGCGGAACAGCGGATGAATGGGCGACTGACGTTGGAGTACAATACGGAATTGAAAATTGAAAATTGAAATATTGAAAATTCAGTTGCCCATTAGGCCCATTAGACCCATTAGACCCATTTAATAAAAAAAGAATAATTGAGGATATGGATGTAAATTCAAGAATAAACTGGTTGCCGGGAATGGAACTCACAGCCCAGACGTTCCTGAGCTTGAGCGAGAATCTGGATTTCCGTCAACAGATGGCATTGCATGCAGCTTTAGGCAGCAATCGAATGGGATTGTTGCCAGGTGCCGCCTTCATCAATGCAGGCTGTTTCGTCAAGAACCGGTTCGAGATGGATCGCTTCAGGTGTCTGGCCGTACTTCCCTCCGGCCGACTGATTGATGCCGATGAGTCGGTGAGCCTCGCTATTCCTATGCTTTATGGCAGCGAGTACTATCTGGCGGTAGGGTTGGGATCGTCGCAGGTGGAATTCGAGAAGGAAGGGGTTCCTTACGTCCGCCCGCAGTACGACTACAAGATTTGCGCCCTCGAGGAGGTGGAACAGGGCGACCTCTTGCCCGTGGTGCGTTTCCACGCCGAAGATGGCGCCTTCTCTATCGACCCGGACTTCATTGCTCCTTGTCTGCTGCTCTCCGCCGATGCCCGTTTCCAGAACTATATCCAGCGATACGCAGATCGTCTGCAAACGTTGGCAACTCACTCCAACCTGGAGGACGGCGAGGGCAAACGAGCCTTGCTGCGCTACATGTTCCGCCTCAAGAGCTACGCTCTGAACCACAGTCTGGAGGATTTCCTGCTGCTGGTTCAGGAAATTGTGCAAGCTGTTGATTACTATATCGCCACGCCTCATCTGGAACAACCCGTACCCGTGCGCCAGCCCTCACTTTGCGATGTGCAGCGGTGGTTGAGCTGGGCCGATGAATATCTTGCCGGCGCCGTAAGTATTTTGGACGAGGTGGTGCTGGAAGACAACACCATCGATTACGAAGCCCTGTTGGCACAAGCCAAGAAGGAACTCTATGAGCAGCTGAACCCCGAACTCTACGCAAAGCTGTTGTCACAAATCAAGGAGGAACTGCGCGAGGAACTGCACCAAAGCCTGAAGGAAGCCCTCTCGAAGTACATCCAGGAGACGCTGAAACCAGAGCTGATGCGCATCCTCACTCAGGAACTCTATGAGCAACTCTACGAGAAGCTCTACACCGACCTCTATGATCGTCTGTACAACGCCCTCTATGTTCCCAAGGAAGAAGAGGAGGAGTTCGTGCCGATGATTTAAAGTAGACAAGTTGACAAGTAAACAAGTTGACAAGTTGACAAGCTGATTATGAATAGTATAGCACTTCCGTTGAATATCACCGCAAAAGGCTTGCAGCGCGTAGATAATGCCCGCCAAGCCATCGACCAGTCGTTGTCGCTGCTGCTCTCGACGCCCTGTTTCAGCAGTGCTGCCGACCCCAGCTATGGTTTCATTTTCAACAACATGCGCTTCGAGATCTTCAACGAAAACGAGGGCGTCATCTATAACTCCTCAGACTCCACCACCCTCTTCGAAGGACCCAAGGGCCTCTACAACAAGAAAGTCACCGGCTCATCGAAGAACCTCAACACCTTCGCTTCAGAACTGAAAGCGACTATCGCGAACTACGAGAAGCGGCTGGACGACATCACAGTCTCTATGACCTACATTCGCGAGGAGCAGAAGATCTACGTCAGCGTGAAGGGGGTTATCATTGAGACGAAGGAGGACTATCAATATCGTACCACTATCAATGTATGGAAGTAATTTTGCACTATGAATATGGTTTTTGAAACACGTCAGAAAGCTGCCGAACTGCTGAAGGAGGCCGTTGCCATCTGGCGACAGAGCGACCAAAGCGATTACCTGGAAGGGTTGGAGAACGATCCCGTCTTCTCCCTGATGATGATGGCCATAGCCTATCAGGGCAATGAAATCGACAGCGAAATAGAACGCCTGAAGGAAGAAACGCTGGACGAGTTCGCCCGCCAGCTGACGCCTTATGAGATAGGCCACGCCACACCGGCTTCGGTGGTCGTGCAGACGGCCCTGCAGTCAGGAGTGGCAGAAGTGGAGGTCAGCGCCAACAGCGGCTTCCAGTTGCCTTCGGGGCACACCTTCCTTCCCCTGCTCAAGACGCGTGTGCTAAATGCGAAAGTGGCCTCCGTCGTTCGTGTCGACGGCCGGCGATGGAAGGTGGTGTTGGAATTCCCCCAGCCCCTTACAGACTTGCGCGGCTTCACATTCGCCGTCGATGGGCTGGAATTCCGCGATCTGACCGTCTCGGTGAACAAATACACGCTGCCGCTAATCAAGCCGTGGGACTATTCCGAATGGCCTTTCTCCGAGTGTTTTGCGCCTCAGAACATGCTCTACCACCATCAGCAGGTCTGCAATATGTCGATGTTGCCGTTCGAACTGTTTGCCCAGCACAACCTCAAGATTTTCTGCGTAGGCGCCTGCCCGGAGCAGTTGCTGCCGCCCGAAAGCGGACATTTGGAACTGATCTTCGAATTCTCGGGCATCACAGACCAATTCCCCTTCGACAAGACGCATCTGCTACTGAACACGCTGATTTTGGTGAACGCCCAACAGGAGGAAGCCACGTTGACGTCTCTCAAGCCTTTCGAACGCATAGCAGGTGGCCCGGACACTCCCGGCCGCCAGTTCTTGCACCTGCTGCAGCCACTGGAGAATCAGATCTTCGGGAGCACCGAGCTGGAAGTCCGGCAGGTCTGTGCCGACCGTTTCAACCGGGGCAGCCTGATCAAGTTACTCCATTGCATCATCAACAAGTATCATTCTGATTTCTATGCCTTCCAGGACATGAAGGGAATGACGACCGACAGCCTGATGTATAACCTCCACGAGGCCATGAAAGCCATTATGGATGCAGCCGAAGCCGACCCGCAACAAACTACCCGAGGAATCTACCTCCTCCTGAAGAACAGAGCACAAATGCGCAACAAGGACTTCAGTCTCGCAGTACGCTACCTCACCACTGCCGGAGCCGCCGTGAATCCTTATCTGAACGACCTCCGCAATCTGTCATCCCCCTCGGGCTTCGACAGTTCCGCCACGCGAGTCCTGGCATCCCCCGTTCCCGGAACAGACGCCCTCAGCAGCGATGCCGACGCCACCACCATGTTGCGCTATTATATGCTGACGAACGACCGCATTGTCACCCCCGCAGATATCAAGATGTTCTGTCGCAAGGAGTTGCAGCTGCGCTACAAACTTAGCGGCGATATGATTCGCAACATCCACGTGTCGCACCGCTTGTCCACAGACCGCCGTGACAGCGGCTACGAGATTTTAGCCGACATCACTCTTGCAGACCACCCCTACGTCGTCCGCACTTTTACTGAGCACCTGGTCTCATCGGAACTGCTTCTGCAGAAACAGATGGAGATACGTTCCACAGGCATTTTTCCCATTGCCGTCAGTATTCATATCGAAACAACATAATACAAGAATATGGAAGAAAATGATTTTTTCTTGAACATTGTTTATAAGAACAAGACTGTCAAGTTCCGTGTCATCAACCCCGACGCGCCGCTGGCCACCCTGATCACAAACCTGCGCCACGCTATCGGAGGCGACGGCAAACTCATCTTCGACTTCCCGTCTATCGATGCAACGGGCGCGCCCTTGGATTACTTCTTCGGAAAAGAAGACCCCGAGGTGCATGAGATCCGGGTTCTCAGGCCACGAATCGGCCGAACAGACCAAACCCTGACCGACTATCAGATAAACTCCGGCGACACCGTCTATCTGGTGCCCGACCCCTTCCCTGGATAGCGGAAAGACGGAATCGTTGAAATAGTTTCATTTTGACAACGGAAAGGTTCGATACGAGTCAGCTCAGCGGGCGCAACCGCCGCCTGCTGAACGAATGGAAGCAGTTGGAGCAGCACCTGACAGGACGCTCCGACCTCTCCTGGCGTGTGAGCAAGACCAACCCCCAGGGTCTGCCCACCGGCTACCGCGTCGACTACCATATCCGCAGCATCTGCGGCGTCTCCCAAGCCGACCGCTTGGGACAGCCGGGAGTAGAGAACCGTCCGCTCTTCGCCGACCACTTTGTGCTGCAGATAGACCTCCCTGCGAATTTCCCGCAGGTGGATGCACCGCCCATATTCCAGTTCCTCACGGCCGACGAACAGGGACAGCCCATCCCTCACCCGTGGCACCCCAATATCAGTTTCTTCGGCTCCTTCGGAGGCAGAGTGTGCCTCAACCGCGCCGACACCTTCACCAGCATTGCATGGGGTGTCAGCAGGGTGGCAGCCTACTTGCGCTACGAGGTCTTCCACGCCCTCATGGAACCGCCCTACCCTGAAGACCTGAAGGTGGCAGAGTGGGTGCGCACCCAAGGGGAGCCGAACGGGTGGACTGTCTTCTGAACCATGTAACATCGAAAGAATATAGATCTATGAAATTAAAAGTTGTGATCATAATGATGATGTGCGGCTTCATGGCTACAGCCCTGCGAGCCAAGACCATCAAGGACATAAAGATTGCTGATGGAGAGGTCTTTACAGACCACATCGCCCTCGCAAAGGATGCCACCGACAAGGACCTGATGGTGAAGTTTATCTTCAACGAGCAGGAAAACACCCTCTGCGTCAGCGTCATCTCCTTCCGCACGCTCTTCGTGTTCTGGGAAGACACGCCCTACCGCCACACCATCAACTGCCGCCGGCAAATCCTGCCGGATCGCCTGCCGTATATCGTCGCTGCGAATCCGCAGGACCGTTTCCGGCTCAGCAAGGACTTCTGGCGCACCATTCCGCAGCCACGCAAGAAATACCTGTTCCACCGATGGATAGAATACGACGGGCTGCAGCCTCAACCGGCAGAACTGAAGATGGTCTGCGACAGCATCCGGCAGAAGTTCGACATCCAGAACCGCCGGACGGAAGTCGTAGTGCGACTGCGCGACATACTGCTGATGGACGCAGTCCGGCAGCGCAACAATGCCACGGACTACGACATCGTATTTGGCCGCGACCTCGACACCGAGTACCGACTGGCACTGGATCGCAACCCCTGCTTCGGACTCGATGAGGAAATCACGGCCGCGCGCAACACCCTGGCAGCCATCACCAAAAGCTACAACACCTTCCGCAGCCGCTATGCCAAAGGCACCGTCACCTCGGACGACGGATTGGCTCTCTTCCACGAGCTGCAAGCTACCCTTGTGGCACAATTCCCGCGCAACAACGAGCGCAGCAACTGTACAGCCATCCAACAGCTGCGCGACAGCTACAACCTCTTCGCCGACTCCATCGCTGCCCTGCGGGTGGTGATCGAGCAGACACCGGTTATCGTCGCCGATGAACCCGACACCAAGGAACGCGCAAGGAACGCAAAAGTCATCATGGCCAACGCCCGCCAAATCGACAACCTGGTAGCGCGGTGGCTGGTCAGCACAGATATCGCCGAGCGCGAGGATATCATCAGCCAGTGCCAAAGCATCCTGCGCGACACGAAAGCGATGCTACAAGGCAGAGCGCTCAACAAAGAGGAGCGAGAAGCCGTAGCATTCTTCCAACAGGCAGAAAAGTACTTCAACAGAACATGCAGATAATACGCTATTTTCTCATCTGGGGGTGCATACTCCTCCCCTGCCTCGCGGCGGCCCAGACTCCTGAAGAAGAGGAGTCGGAGCCGGATGCCGCACAACTGCAGCTGGAAATGAAGAGCCGGATGATGCAGTATGCCGACGACTTCAACCGGCTGGCGACCCTGACGGATATGCAGCTGAGGTTCTCTGAGGGAATGCCAATCACCGTATCCTACGCCACGATCCTCCAAGAGAAAGCACACAGCATCGAGGAGAGCTTCCAGAATACCGACCTCCGCTGGAACACCTTCAGGCAGGCCATGCAAGTGGATATCGCCGACGACGAGGAGCTGATGACGCTGATGGTGAAGGTGCAGCAGGCCCGGCAACTCGTGGCCGACACCCTCGAAGCCCGCAAACAGCAGTGCCAGGCACTGGCCGACTTCGCAGAGGCCGAACGCAGGATACTGCCGCAGGACACCGTCTACCGGGCGCTCTACAAACAGGCCTTCCGATACTCGCTCTTCAAGAACATGCAGCCCCAGCTGCAGAAGCTGAAGGCCCAGGAGCAGACACTGTCCATGCAGCTCAGCAGCCTCCACACCAAAGCCCAGCAGGCCACCACACTCCTACCGCTACTGCGGCCGCAGATGAATGCTCTCGAAGAACAGTACCTCACCATCCAGGTGCTTTCGGACAAAATACAGCAGTTGGCCTACAAGCCCTTCATACAGCGTATCAAGGATTACCTGATCGGGTTCGCCTGTGTCGCTATGCTCATCCTCTTCGTCAACCTCATCATCACTAAAATCAAGGCTGCCAAGGCCGCAAGGAAACAGATGAAGAAATACGAGGAAATGATGCGGAAGAACGGCAGCGCCAATGATTACCCGACCATTTAAAATTGAAAGATTGAAAATTAAGTTGCCCATTAGCCCCATTAACCCCATTAGCCCCATTAGCCCCATTAGCCCCATTAACCCCATTAGCCCCATTAGCCCCATTAGCCCCATTAAATAAAAATATCTGCGAACCCACTATTGAATATTAAAATATATGACTAAGTATACGCTACGCATCCTCTGCCTGCTCACAGCCCTCATCACACTGGCGAGCTGCGACTCTCTTGTGGCAAAATTCGTGAACTCCGATGACATCGATTTCCTCAGCGACCTCTCGCCCCAGAGGAAAGAGTCGGCTCAGGTCAGCAAAGTCGTCTTTTCGCCTGATTACAAGACTTTCACCGTCACCACACGAATGACCCAGGACATCGGCCCCTACAGCCTCCTCGACACCAGCCGGGTGCGCATCGTTGTCCGCGAGAGCGTAGAAGGCATCGAGGAGAGCCGGCACTCGCTGCCCCAGCTCATCTCTGCCCGCAACACCAAAGCCGAAAACATCCAGAAGAGCGGCATCAAGCTGCTGGCACTCATCGATGCCAGCCTGCCTCAGGCCACCCTCAACACCATCCGCGATCAGGTGACCGAGCTGCGTGCCGTCTTCAATGCCGACAACCTCTACGTCGCGTTCATGCAAGGCTATCAAGTGAGCGATGCCGAATTGGCCACGGACTACGTCCTGAACAACCATTTCCGCCACTGCAGAGCCGACTCGGTGCTCCTCTACCGCTTCATCCTTCAGAAACGCGATGAGATGGTGGCGCATCAGGGGCCCTGGGCCGACGCCCGCAAAACCATCCTGCTCACCTTCTCCAACGAACGCGTCTACGACGAGAAGACCGACAGCCCCTACGACCGCGACCATTATAAATTCGAGGAAATTCTCGTTCACACCGACTCCGCTACCGCAGACCCCGACTTCATGGCCTGCTACGCCAGTGTGCGCCCCCTTCACGAGACGTCCGACGACCACGAGGCCGTAGTCCTCCACCTCTTCTGCAAGGCCACCCACGGCATCTTCATGCAGCCCTACAACGGCACCGACTTCAAGAACCATTTCCTCAACTACTTCCATATCAGCCCCGATGCCAACGAGTTCACTTTCGAGAATCCCGACGGCAAAGTCTATCGCGGTAACCACGAGACGCTGACCGTACGCTTCCTCGACGCACACACCGACAGCGTCGTCACCTCCTTCTCCACCGCCATCAACTTGGGCAACATCTATAATCCCATCATCGTCCGCGGCCGCAGCATTCCCGTCATCATCATCTGGGGCTTCTTCCTCGGTGCCCTCATAACCCTCGCCGCTTGGATCCTCTTCCAGTTTATCATCCCCTTCATCCGCTACCGCTATTTCCTCAGAAAGTACGTCGTCAGCTACACCGGAGCCAACATGGGCATCGGCTCCACCCTCGTGCAGGAATCCTGCTACCTCTGCAAGGAACCCTTCCACACGGGCGACGAAATCGTCGTCAAGTGCGAACACACCATGCACAAGAGTTGCTGGGACGAGAATGAATACCACTGCCCCGAATACAGCGACCGCTGCAAGCACGGCTCGCACTACTACAACCGCCAGAACCTCAGCGACCCGCGCAACGCCTCCTTCTATCTGCGCTGGATACTCCTCGCCATCATCGCAGGATGGCTCGCCTGGCTGCTGTTCATCATCCGGCGCCACACCCTGACCGAGTTCGTCGCCAATCAGGTCATGGACATCAACGACGTATCGCCCCTCTCCTCCTTTGGTTTCCTCATGGGATTCTTCCTCACCGTGGCCATTGCCGCCCTCTCCGCCCGTCTCTCCAGTTTCCGCCACCACCTGATAGGCATACTCTCGCGCGCCATCGCTGCCGCCTTCGGATGCTTCGTCATGTTCTTCATCTTCGACCTCATCATCATCTATTCCGGAGCATATCTCATCGAAGTACTGATAGCATGGGTGCCCTGGACCCTTTCCGGCATCATCATCGCCTTCTGCGGCACCTACGGCACCCGTGTGCGCCTGCGCAAACGCCTCCTCCTTCCCGGCATCGCCTTTGGCATCCTGTCCATGTACGCCTGGTGGCTGTTCTTCGACACCGAACTCGACTACCGCGTGCTCCTGCTCATCAGCTTCATCATCTACGCCGTAGGCCTCGCCGTCAGCATCGCATGCATCTCACCCCGCTCAGAGCGCTACTTTCTCAAGACGCAGGGAGCCATCAAAGAAGTCGACATCGCCCTCTACAAATGGTTCCGCAACGCCCCCGACCGCGCCGTAACACTGGGCAAATCCGTCGACTGCAGCCTCCAGCTATCATGGGATGTCATGGGCGAGGTGGCACCCGTTCACGCCGAAATCCGGCTGCACCACAAACTCCCCTACCTCGTCGCCCTCGAAGAAGGAGTGTACTCCGACGGACGACCACTCAAGGTAGGGCGCAAGCTATGGCTACTCCACGGACGATCCTTCACCATCGGAAACACCACCTTCACCTACATCGAGAAGGACCGGTAAGTAGGCCCAGACACATACGTTCGTCCCCGCCGGACATCTATACAAAACGGGCGGGACGAATACTCATGACGGGCGGGATGAATACTCATGACGGGCGGGATGAATACTCATGAGGGGCGGGACGAATACTCGGGAGGGGCGGGACGAAAGGACGGGAGGGTTCTCACGTCCTGATGCCCGTTTTCTGTCAGTGGCTGGAGGTCTTGGAGCCGCAGTCGCTGGTGGAGGAGATGATAGAATGGTACAAAAAAGGGTTGGAGAGGTATCTTTCGCAGAAATCACAGCAACTGGAGCCTTACACAATCGAGGAGCTGGAGGCTCGCGTGACTGCGAGCGAGCAGCAGATTGCCGAGGGACGATGGAAGGACTTCGACAAAGCTCTGGACGAACTGGAGGCGGAGTTTGCAAAAGGCGTGGACTGACGTGCTATTTTTTCATTTCTACTACACAAAATGTAATCAAGGTTAACGCAGATTCTTTCAAACCTTTACAAAAACCTTTCAAACCTTTACAATTTTAGCTCCTGCGCGTAAGGTCGTAGGAGCTTCTTTTTTTTGTCCGTACCTTTGCACCAGCATTCCGCAAAGAGCGTCCGCGTTGGGCGCATCGGATAGCGGATGCAGGTACTTTTATGAATAAACTGAGAACTTTCGGAACGACGCTGGTGACACAGCGCGACAAGGTGTACAAGCAGTGGAAAGAGGCGCTGGATGCCATCCACCTGCTGGACGAACTGAAGGCTGAGGCATGCACAAAAAGATCTCGTGCACAGCTGGCCGCACGCATCAACAACGCGCCAAAACGGGGCGAAGAGATCAAGAAACTGGTGGATGCCATGGGACTGGCACTGAAGTACACGGATGTACTGATGACACTGCGGGGAAGACAACAGGATATGGTGCGAGAGATGCTGACACTGCAACAGAAACGCGAATGGCCCAAGAACGAAAAGCGACTGACATTCGTAATGAATTTGAATAATAAAAAGTAAAAATACTCAAGTTTCGCTTGTATGCTAACCAGCTGTAATACAAAGCCCCAGCGGGGCGTGACAATGGTAGCCAGCCGTTTCAACGGCTGGTATAAAGCGGAAAGGAAAAAGCGTGCCTTTAGGTACGCGACATCAAATCCCTGTCGCGTACCTACGGCACGCTATCCGTCAACATCCTCATTACCAGCCATTGAAATGGCTGGCTACCATTGTCTGATGCCTACGGCATCACAAGCGAAACTT
>JAEEGL012424027.1_pt1 | contig 10954 bp, 9 predicted proteins | sample 9134231 | NCBI WGS metagenome assembly JAEEGL01 (sample SAMN16246548, study PRJNA631951) | gut metagenome | biome: gut microbiome; feature: rumen; material: fiber-attached | host: Bos | place: Iran: Karaj | collected 2018-10 | reverse complement strand
CCAACAGTAATACCTAGAAACTCAAATATTGGTCCCATCCATTCAGCATTTCTTTGTGTTAAGTATTCATTAACTGTAACGACATGTACTCCAAGTCCAGTCAAAGCATTTACATAAGCGGGAAAAATAGTAGTTAAAGTTTTACCTTCACCTGTTTTCATCTCAGCAATATTTCCATAATGAATAGCAAGACCACCTAACAACTGGCAAAAATATGCTTTTTCACCAATAATACGATATGCTGCTTCACGAATCGTAGCAAAAGCCTCTACTAAAACATCTTCGATAGTTTCACCATTCTCTAGTCTCTTTTTAAATTCATTTGTCTTAGCAGCCAATTTTTTATCAGATAGCTTACTATATTCACTATCTAATGCATCTATTTTCGTAGCTATTTCATTAAATCTTTTTAATTCTTTATACTCTGTATCAAATAATTTTTTAAATATACTTATCATGTATTCACTTCCTTGTTATTTATTTTATCAAAAATTTAAATAAAATACTAGTGTTTATGTATAAATTATTATTTTTAGAAAACAATATTATTGGGTGATAATTATGGCTAAATCTAAAAAGTCTAAAAAGTCTAATTCATGTAAAAAATGTAATGACAATACTTGTCACAAAGACAGTAGTTCTTCCATGAATAATGACTAAGCCTAATAAAAGTGATCTTAAAGATCACTTTTATTTTATTAATTGTTCAGCCATTTTTATAGCATCATTCATTTTAATATTACCATCATTATTATAATCTGCTGCTAGTAAATATTCATCTTCTGTAATTACATCACCATCGACGATATGTCTAGCAATCGTTTTAGCATCATCTATACTAAATTCACCACTACCAGTAATATCTCCTTTTACGATATTTGTAAATTCTTTATATAAAGTACCATTTTCATATATTTTAGTTTTTCCACCAGTATATACTTTATCATTAAGATATTCTACTTCTAAAGTATATCCAACTCCTAAAACAAAATTATCTTCAAATTCACCACTATTTGTTCCTACAGGAATCATATTAATATAATTATTATTTTCATCAACTACATAATTATTAATTGTATATGCTGTATTTTCTTCCCACATTGCATATAATGTTATTTCCTCGTGATTTTCACTAGTTAATTTTGTCACTTCAGCAGCATTATTATATGTTGTACCAGTTCCATCCGCTTTAGTATTCCATTCCTTAAAAAGATAACCTTTTCTAGTATATGCATTATTTGTTAGAGTGATTGTTTCATCCATATTTACTAAAATACTATCCATACTTCCCGTTCCACCGTTGCTATCAAACGTAATTGTATAATAATCATATGCAAGTGAAGGACGTATTATTAGATAATTATCTCCGACTAAATTATTTAAAAATTTTGGTGTATAGGCAATTGTATAGGCATATATATTTCTCCCAACTTCACTACTTCTAAAAAACTGATAGCCATTGTAAATATGCACTTGAGAAATATCATCTTCAGGAATACTACTATAACTATAACTTATTATAATATCTCCTGTTTCAAGTTCCTCATTTCTAATTGACCTAGCCCTATCATCATAGTATTCCGTATCTTTATGTGCATATAAATTCCATGCACTAAACCAATACACTGTATCAGAAGATACATATATTCCTCCGTCTGAAATTTCTTCTTCCTTTGTTTCTTCATCTACCGCTTCAGAACCACTTATACGAATACCATAATTATTAAGTAATACTATATCTTTAATATTTTCATCTACATTATATCTATATCTACAATATTTATTCCATTTATTATCTACGATCATTTGGCAATCATTATCCGTACTTAGACTTATCATATCTTTAATACTTTTAACATCTTCATCTTCATTATACAGTTTTCCAATGTCGTCAATAAGGTTATGTAATCCCACATCTTGATATAGTTTTTTTATAAAATCCAATTCCCTATAACTATAATTTTCATTAGTTTTTTGCAAAGAAAATTCACTCATAATCGCTGTCGCTAAACTCTCTTTTTGATTATCTGATAGATTAATTCCAATAACATTAGTAATTGGTGTATTAGTTATATCATCAACTGTACCATTACTTATAATATTCTTACCAAGATTATTCGTATCAAAATTTACCTTTACTTTATAACTTATCGTTACAGTATCCCCTGCTAGAATCGTATCTATCGTCCACGTAAAATTATCTCTATCAAATGATATATTACTATTTTCTGTTTGACTATCTTCAACAAACGTTACATAATTTGATAATAATTCGTCTACCACGATATCTTCATATGATTCATTACTATTATTCTTAATAGTAATCGTGTATTTTATGATATCATTTAACTCGACAATTCTATTATCATGGTTAGTCTGTGTTTCAACACTATATACCTTGCTAACATCCATATCTGGATATTTTAATCTAGTTTTAGCTGAATCAGTCATATTTAAAGCTATTTCTTGATTAACATCATTAAAATCTGGAAATTTTAAATCATCTGTTATTATTCTTACAATAGCTATTGCTTTTAATCTAGTTCTTACTCCACTATCGCTAACTTTTGTGTTTTCTCCTTGTAAATATTCAATTAAATCTTCTTTTATTCTAACTGTTCCTTCATGAAAATCACTATTTACTTCGTAATCTTCTAATTTTTCTGTTTGTGTATTAGCATTATAGTTTGAACCACTAGAATTAATAATAACAATTTTACCATTTTCAATAGCTTTAACCATCATAGTGTGACCAGTTGCCTGTTTCCAAGTATCATTATCTTCAGTTTCACGATATATATTTACAATATCACCAGGTAAAATACTATCTGTAAGTGTAGCTATAAACTCATCATCTGCTAAATCTGCCGTAATAACATCATTATTCTTAGCCCAATACAAAACATGTCCATTTGCATCTTCAGATATATAACGATCTGGAGCATTGTCTCCACCCAGTAATGCTTTAGCATATGGATAGTATGCTGTATATGTAACAAGTGGGTCAGATTCTTTTGTTCTACCCATTGGTAGGGTTATTCCAAATGTTTGATAATAAACATTATATACGAAATTATTACATATCATATATAATGTATTTTGTTCTGTTGCTTCTTCCGGAGTCATATAGTTTTGTCTACGATAATCATCATACTGAATATTTATACCCTTTCTATAATATGCATCAGCTGTTTCTATAACTGCCAGTCTAGCATCTTCTGCCGTAAATTCATCACCTAAAGAATATGTTCCTTTAAATATAAATATTAGAATAGCTGTAACAATTATAAATGATATTAATATGATAATAATTTTTTTATCTTTCTTCATATCTTCACCTACTATATCAAGTATATTATATATTTTTTTATATAAATTATCAACGTTTTACAAAACATTTATAATAATTATACTGATAATTATACATGTTAAATCAGCTAATAATCCCACTATTAGCGAATGTTTTATTTTTTTTACTTTAATACTAGCATAGTACATTCCTATAATATATATTGTCGTATCTGTAGATCCCGTAATAATCGATGCTATTTTAGATACCATATTATCTGGACCATATATTTTTAAAATATTATTTAAAATCATTAATGAAGAAGATGATGAAATTGGTCTAAGTATAGCTATTGGTAATATTTCTTTAGGAAATAAAGTTATATTAACATTACTAATAATATCCATAATAATATTACTTTTTATAAGTACTGTTACTGAAATAATCATTGCAAACATACTAGGAAATATTTTTAAAGATAAATCTAATCCCTCTTTTACTCCATCTATAAAGATATCATAGATATCTATTTTTTTTATTAATCCATAAATAATAACAATAATTGTTATTAAAGGAATTATTATCTTGGATATATATATCATCGCATCACCAAATAAAATAATCTATCTATTAACAAACCCATAATACAAGATAACGTAGATGTAATTATAATATATGGTATTATGCTCTCAGGATTAACACTTCCATACATAATACGTAAAGATATAATAGTCGTAGGCATAATAGTAACAGATGCTGTATTCATAACTAAAAAAGTTATCATACTTCTAGAAGCTGTATCTTTTTTATTATTTAATTCTTGCATTTCCTTAATCGCTTTTAATCCAAAAGGAGTTGCTGCATTACCAAGTCCTAACATATTCATAATAATATTAGAACCAATATAACTAAAACAGGGACTATTATCAGGTATTTCTGGAAATAATATTTTTAATATTGGTGTTAAAACTTTAGCCATTTTATCTAGTAAACCACTCTTCTTAGCTATATTCATTATCCCTAACCATAAACATATTACAGGTATTATATTTAATATCAAATCTATTCCCGATTTACTAGCTAATAACATTTCATTACCAATACTAAGATTATTCCTAAAAACACTATAAAGTATCCCTATTATAAAAAATAATCCAAAAATATAATTAATCATCTAAAACCATTTCTTTTTTTCTTTTATCCTTTTTGCATATATTTTCTCTGTATGAACTAACGTATCTCCTAAATAAATATAATTAGTACCTACCATATCTCCTGTTTTATAATTCTTTTTCTTTTCTAGTTTAATATGTGAAACCAAAGAATTAGATTCATCTTTTTTAAGTGTTAAATAAACATCATTTTTAACATATAACTTATCATAATAATGATCATTTAAAACCGTAAATGTTTTTTTGTTTATTACTTTTATACTTTTATAATTATTAAATGCCATTTCATACAAACTCTTATGTGTATTCCAATCATCAGAGTCATTTATTGTAACAACTACAAAATTCATATTATCTTTACTAGCAGTCGATACTAATGTTCTTTTAGCTCTTTCTGTATATCCTGTTTTACCACCCGTTATATAGTCATATTCTAATAACTTATTTTTATTATGCCAAATATAACTTTTTAAATTAGTTTTAACAGTATATTTCTTAGTCTTAACTATTTCCCTATACACTTCATTTTTCATTGCATATGATGTTAAAATAGCCATATCATAAGCCGTTGACTTGTTACCAATAGACTCCGTATCAAGTCCACTAGAATTATAAAATATCGTATTTTTCATACCAATTTCTTTTGCTTTATTATTCATAAGTTTTACAAACTCTGATTCACTACCAGATATATAATTACTTATCATAATAGCTGCATCATTACCACTTCTTAACATTAATCCATATAATAAATCAAGTAATCTAATTTCTTCACCAGGAGTTATATATATCCCAGATCCATAACTCTTTAAAACACTATCATCGACAGTTACAGTATTATTTACATCACTATTTTCAATAGCTAATATACAAGTCATTATCTTAGTAATACTAGCAATTAATCTAGGAGTATGCATATTTTTACTAGCTAGTACCCTTTCTGTGTCCATATCCATTAAAACATATTCATAAGCTGAACTAGTAGATGCATATATTCTAGGTACAAATGATAGACATAATAAAAACAACAATATTTTTTTCATATATTTCACCTACTTAAATATATGAATTATATTGTTGTTTATTTCATATTGGCTAATAAATTTTATAATAACATACTTACTCCTTCTTATCAATCAAATTAAAAACAGGTAATTTTAATTACCTGTTTCACATACTTAATTTATTATTTTCCATTAGCAGTTTCATCTAATGCAGATAGTTTTTTCTTAACTTTATCAATATTGGTATTATAACCATTAATTTCTTCTTCTAAAGATGCAATTTTAGTATTCGCATCATCTATACTGCTTTGAATTGATTTATTGTCATCAAATAACAAAGTAAATTTATTTTTATATTCTGTATATGTTTTAATTTCTTCTTTTAATGTCATATATTCTTTATCCACAGCTTTAAGTCTAACGTTTTCTTTAATTAGAAGGAAAAAATCAACCATTTCAACAACTACGAAAATATACAAGATAGCAAAAATTATCCAAAATATTTTTTTTGTTTTCATCAGTAATAAACAACTCTCTTTCCATAATAATTATATACCGATTCAAAAGTTGATTTAGGTTGATATCTAACTTGTCCACCTAAAGAATCAGCAATTATAATATTATTGTCATCATAACCTATGACAACAGCAGCATGTAAATTACCTTTCCAATAAATCGTTTCACCTGTAGGCTTATATATCCAAGTACGAGTTACTCTTGGAACACTTAAATACATTGATGTCCATACGATTACTGGATGATTGTTTTTTACTAAATAAAGCATACTTGAAAACGGAAAATCAGATTCTACCTTAACGCCACTCTTATATGTATTTGCAACGTCTGCAATTGGATTATTATAAACTCCATAAGAATTAGCATTATATGGACTACCTACAAACTCTATCTCCGGATTAGCCCCATATAAAATACCATTTTCATAGTAAGGTTGATCGCCTTTCTTTAGCAAAGAAATAACATCATCCGGTGATACATCAACTCCATAATATCTAAGTAAAATAGTAAGAGCAACAGACTCACACCCTGTCGGATATTTTGGATATTGATTAATTAGTGGCACATTATTGATATAAACAGTCCTACTTTTTCTAATTTCTTCTTCAATAAGATGCAATTTATTATTCAATACATCATATTGTTCTTTTAAATTATCTTTTTTTCCTGTCAAATCACTTATTTGCTTAGATAAATCATCTATTTCATTACTTAATTTCTTATTGTCAGTATCTAATAACACTAATCTTTCTGTAAATGATTCTAAATCACTATCACTTTCTACTGACAATTCACTCAACAATTCTTGCTTTTGACTCTCTAATCCACTTAAATTGACACTACCATCTACATCAATAATATTAGCTTTAAGAAATTTATTATATAATTTTCTATTATTTGATAGAATACTATTATTTAGAAAATACAGTAATACTATAATAACTACGATAACCACATAGAAAACATATTTAAAACCCTTATTCATATAATACCTCAATATTGTATATTTTAAGTACGTTGTATACCTTTTTAAAAGAATATTTATATTTATCATGACTATCATATGTAGAAATAACATCTAAAACATCGCCATTTTCAGATAAATTAATATCGATAATACTAGATTGAAACAAATCAGGCGTATAATCACTTAAGCTAACATTATCATTGATAATATTAACGTTATCATTAATAATATTATAATATTTAATTCCAAAATATCTATCGGTTATTTCATAAATTAACTCAACTGGCACATATTCATTAGTCTTTAAATCTTCAAAATATATATTATGATAATGATACTCATCTAATTTTATTATTCTATCAGAATATAAATCTTTATTGTTAATAATATAATCTAACGCATAATTAGTTAAAAAATCATAATTCATCGTTAATACATTAGAATATGAAAAACTACTATTAGGTATTAAATAATCATCGACACTTTCAAGATATAATTTTATGTTGTTCTTTAATACGTTATAATCATCTGTATAAAATAACACACTATCTCTTTCATTATACTGATAAGAAAAGGTATTCTTAGATATTAAAATACCAACTACTATTAAAAAAAGCACTACAATTAATGCAATTAACTGTTTACTCTTTACCACATAAACCACCTACACTAATTATAACACACATTATAAAAACAACAATATTTTTCATATATTGTTGTTTATTTCTTATTTCACTAAACCATTTACTAATAGCATTGCATCATTCATTTTTATTTTACCATCACTATTCATATCACCAGCTAATATATTTTTATTTGATGAAATACTATTTCTATTTACAATATGATTAGCTATTGCTTTAGCATCTTTTATATCAACTACACCATCACCATTGACATCTCCAGTTACTAACAATAAATATGTAAATGTTTCATCATTATATGTAACACTTAGAACATCTCCAGTTACTATATAATCCTCATCATTTTTCAATTGACTGTTTTTATTACGTATCTCCATAGAGCCATTTGTTGTAAGAAGATTTTTAAAACTACTACCATTAGTTCTTACACTAATCCCACTAATAAACATATCTTGATTATCTATATATAGAGATTCCGATGTTAATAAAATGCCTTTTGTTGAAATTGGATATACTTTCGTAGGCCTCAAAACAAAGAATAGTGAAGTAGCATACATATCTTTTGTAACGAGCCAACCATCGTGGCCACTAATGAGTACCACGTCATTATCATATGTTACAAACAAATAATTTTCATCATCGTCATAACCAATAAAAATATATGCATTGCTATTATTATCAACATCATATGTAACTAAAATATCCCCAACTTCAAAAGTTCTTTTTCTTGCTCCTTTAAAAATATTCTTCTTGGTAGTTACTGTAGCTCTATCTAAATTATCGTTACCCGCCAACTTTCTACCACCATATAATCCACTAACTAACATATCATTAATTATTTTATTATTACCAGTCATCGATGATATAAATGAATCTGTCCTTTTCTTATAATTAACTCCTTCTTGATCAAAAATAGCTGTTTTCATATCATCATATGTTAAACTACTCAAATCAATTTCAAAGGCATTATTATATATATTTTTAGCCAAATCAAGATCAGAAGCATAACTCATATGACTACCCATCAATTCATCTATTACCCCATTCATATTAACAACATCACTTTCTTTAGAAATGGTTGAATTTATAAATGTTGTTAGAGAGGCAAGCTGTAAGGTATGGTTATCATTTGTTATAATCTGCATGCCAACATTTTCTATCTTATTACCAGATACTACTCTCACTTTATAAGTATACCCCTGTGCAGATGTAGAATTACTAGTCATTTGAATATTTCTCCAAGTAACTTTACCATTTTGACTATCATATGTACAATTATTTTCACAAGAAACAAATTCAGTACCATTTGGAATTGTACCACTAATAGTTATTACATAATCCTCTATTTTGGCATTAGCTTCATTCCAATAATCTGCCCCTAATTTATTTGTACAAGCAGTTTCACTATTATATCTAGGATCACCATATCTACAATAACCCATTTTTGACTTATTTGTAACAGCTACGCGATAACTAATCTCATCGCCTATATTCAAAGAATTATATTTATTAATAATTTCAGCATTATTATCACCACGAAATTGATACTGCTCAACCCTAAGTCTCGATAACTCATTCCTAGCAATTGTATTATTATGTAATATATCATAGTTTCTCTTATACATATCACTTTTAACTTTATTCTTGCTTAGTGTGCAACTATCACCATTGCAAAATGTATTTATTGGCCTTAAAATAATATAATCATATGATGGTGATGAACTATTATCCACGAACAAATTGTTTTGAATTTTTTCCCAAGAATCATATTTTATTGAATAATAGTCTTCTCCACGTTCTTCATAAGTAAGTTTAAAATCGTTACCTGTAGCATGAATAAATCCTTTTTCACCAGTACGTAGCGCTTCCCCAACATACACCATAACATGTCCAGATTTATTTGTTTCACTCTTTAGCTTACGATAAATAAACAAGTCACCTGGTCTCAAATTATTAATAATATTTGACTTTATTTCATTCATTTTGTCACAAGATTCATTATATATGTTCTCATTACATATAGTATTTGATACTACCATATCTTCATCATCAATGTATGCTTCATCCTCTATATCTACTTCGTCAATATTTATATTAGCACTTTCGCCATTTGCACTATTATTATTTACCGTTTTTAAATCAACTGGATAATAATAAACAACTTCGCTTTCTACATCATTGTTTATCCACTCAACCCCAGAGTTACGAGATATACTATTTCCGGAAATAATCTCAGCAATATTCCCCATAAAATAGGTAGAGGCTCCACGACCAGTTTGCAAATATCTATGTTGATATTTTTCTCTTGTTGTACCTTCAGAATCATCCACCCAATTAGCATATGGGGGATATGGATTTTTAGCATAATCAGACAAATCATACCCAAAAGAATATAAATAAACACTAGCTGCAAAAGAACTACAATCTATTGCGAATATATTAGACCTACTAACCATTTCTGGTGAAGTAATAAAACTTCTCCAATAATAATTTTTGGCATCATCCATTTCCTTTTGTTCATAATCAGAATAATTATGATTATAATAATAACTAAGAGCTGTTGACACAGCCATATTTTCTAAATCAGTTCTACTATAAACAATATTTTCATCATCTATAGCATAGGTTCCACGTTTTAATAATAAAAAAGCAACAACTACTGATAGTATTACTAGTATTGTTATTACTGGCTTTCTCAATTGTTTCATATTATCACCTATCATAATGAATTATATCATTAAAAAGATGTATTGTAAATAAATAATAGGATTGATATCTATTATACCAATAATCAAATTCCTGACTTATCAACAACTCATGATTAGCAAAAAAATGATGATTACTCATCATTTTAATATTTTCTTAGAATATCTAAACTTCTTGTTCTAGTATAATGTTTGTTTTCTATTCCCCCACCATCAGCATTATTACCATAAGAATCAAAGAATATTGGAATACCTCCTGCTTTTGCCCAATCATCTAGATTGCATATAGCATCATCTACGAGTATATTTCCTTTCGCATTTACAACCTCTGTTTTTTTAACCGGGTATGGTACTAAAATAATATCGCAAGTAACCCCAAGATTTCTTAAATCTTTAATCTTTGCTACCCCTTCATTTTCAAGTGAATGAATCTTTGTTAAGATAGCTACATCATCCATACTATTGATAATACTTACTGCATCTGCAATAACTGGACTATTTCTTAATACTTCATACCAATCTTTATTGATGACATGATAAGTATCATCAATATATTCGCCATTGGCTCTTCTTTCAAAATAGTCTGAAAATAGCGGAAGATAAGTATCTTTTATCACTCCATCAAAATCGATATATTTCATACCAAAACCTCCCTAT
>JAEEGL012383600.1_pt1 | contig 10954 bp, 8 predicted proteins | sample 9134231 | NCBI WGS metagenome assembly JAEEGL01 (sample SAMN16246548, study PRJNA631951) | gut metagenome | biome: gut microbiome; feature: rumen; material: fiber-attached | host: Bos | place: Iran: Karaj | collected 2018-10 | reverse complement strand
ATTGCAAAAATATTTTGTATTTTACTCGATTTGCACTATCTTTGCAAGCAGTAACAGTTTGTAAAACTTAAAACAATGAAGCAGACCGCATATCGTTCTAAGCCCATCGGAGCACCTGTCCAACAGCTTATAGGGGGGGGGTAATTTGCTGATTATCAGCGGTTTACACAACATTGCATTTCCTAATTTCGTCATCTTTATAGTCTCCTTCTTGTGTGTTTTGTGCGAGAAGGAGATTTCTTTATGTCCCGTGAATTAATAACTAAAACAATACGATTATGAAAAAACAACTAATATTACTCGTGATGATGCTGTTGCCGATGATGACAATGGCTAAAGAAGCCGAAATTGGTGGCTTGTGGTATGAACTAGATTCAGGGGTAAAAGAAGCTATGGTAATCAAATATAAGGAAAAAAAATATAGTGGCGATATTGTTATACCCCAAATAGTAGAATATAAAGGTTCTCAATATATTGTGACGAGCATAGGTAATAGTGCATTCTCTTATTGCACCAGCCTATCTTCCGTTTCGATTCCTCCTAGCTTGACAAGCATAGAAAAATATGCTTTCTATGGTTGTACCGGATTAATCAACGTTCATATTACAGATTTAGAGGGGTGGTGCAACATAGAATTTGCTGAAAAAGACGCAAATCCACTTCATTATGCTCTACATTTTTACATGAATGGAAAAGAAATCAATGATATTGTGATTCCCTATAGTGTGACGAGCATAAAGGCTTATGCTTTCTGCTACTGCAGAAGTCTGCTTTCTGTCATGATTCCTAATAGTGTGACGATAATCGGGGAACATTCATTCTCTGGTTGCGGGAATCTAACCTCTGTCACTATTCCTAATAGCGTGACGAGCATAGAACAATATGCTTTCAGTAATTGCAGCGGCTTAACCACCATCATGATTCCGAATAGCGTGACAAGCATTGGAGCAGGTGCTTTCGAAAGTTGCACCAGCCTAACCTCTGTTACGATTCCGAATAGCTTGACGAGTATAAGTAGTGGAATTTTTAATGACTGTACCAGTCTAACCTCCATTACGATACCGAACAGCGTAACAAGCATAGGTGCTGGTGCTTTCTGGGGCTGCAGTGCCCTAACCTCCATCTCAATCCCCAACAGTGTGACGAGCATCGGAAACTATGCTTTCTCTTATTGTAGAGGCCTGACTTTGATTACCATCCCCAACAGTGTGACGAGCATAGGAGACGGTGCTTTCCAGTATTGCAGCGGCCTGACTTCGATTACCATCCCCAACAGCGTGACGGATTTTGGAGATATGACTTTCCAGAATTGCATCGCCTTGACTTCCATCTCGCTCCCCAATAGTATGAAAAAAATAGGAGACTATGTTTTCGATAACTGCGGCTTAACCACCATCACGATTCCGAACAGCGTAACAAGCATAGGTGCTGACGCTTTCCGGCGCTGCAGTGCCCTAACCTCCATCTCAATACCCAATAGTGTAACAAGCATAAGCTTTGGGTCATTCTGTGCTTGCACCCTGACTACAATTACCATCGGTAGTGGGGTGAAAACAATAGGCTATCAGGCATTTACAGATAATCCGGGACTTAACAATGTTTATTGTTATGCTGAAGTCATCCCTTCTACAAGCATGGCGGTTTTTGATGAAAAATTTATCGAAAACGCTACGCTGCATGTCCCCGAATCTTCAGTTACGGCTTACAGACAAGCTAGCCCATGGAAATACTTCAAAGAAATCGTTGCTCTGACTGATAGTGACCCGAAACCATCGGGTATCAACGCCGTTGAAGCTTCGGTTAATAAAAAAGGCATCATCTATGACCTCAATGGTCGTCGGGTTGAACAGCCCACGAAAGGACTGTATATAAAGAACGGTAAGAAATATGTAGTTAAATAACTATGATTGAACATTGGTACGAATATATCCCGGCAGCATGGTTCACACCCGAGGGGCGGTGGTACGTCCTGGCGAGTGTGCTGTTGCTGATGGCCATTGCCTTCGTGGCGGGCTACATGTTGGGAAGAAAGAAAAGATAACTCTCATTCTCATTGCAAGGTCCTACGTGTAGGACAAAGCAGTAAGAAGTATTTTTGCATATTTAATTCCCTCGCCTCCTGCGACTGGCCGCGACGGAATGTAATTGTTTAAATTGGTAATAAATACAAAGATTATTACTAACTGCACCGTCCTACGTGTAGGGCAAAGCAGAAAAAATAACTTTTTGTTATTTAAGTTAATAATACCCTCGCCTCCTGCGACTGGCCGCGAGGTTTAAAAAACGATTAAAGTAAAAACAAGAAATATGTTACTTGTGGCATTCACCACAGTGACGCTTTAAAATATGTCGCACCCTCGCGGTTCGCGAGAATAGCGAGGTTTAGAAAAGAACAATATAATAAAAAGATATGAAAGAAAAAAGATATTATTTGAGAATATAAAAAGTTAAGGTTTGAACATCCTTGACTAAACTGAGTCACTAGAACTAGCACATCAAGGACACGTCAGTTCGGTTAAGGGCAATGGGTGTTCGCGTTCAAAAGGGCGTGGGCTGGAAGACTGTTGTCTGACGTGGGCTGTGCTAGGCCTTAGTGCCAACTTTCTTCACCACGCCCTCCTTTAAGAAAAAGTTTGGAAACTAAAAGGAGTATAGATATAATGACAGATAAGCTAAAACAGGCATTGGACCTGTGTAACAAGAACGAATTCGACAAAGCTCTTTCGTTATTGGAAGAGATAGTCAAAACTAATCCTCAGGAATCTGAGGCTTGGCGCGTGCTGGCTCAGATTCATTGGAATCACATGCATCAGGTTGATAAGGCTTACGATGAGCTGATAGAGGCATTGAAGTGTGAACCTCGTAATATTTGGGCACTTGTCCTAATGGGCAACCTATTGACAAAGGAGAAGAATGATGTTGAACATGCCAAGCAGTATTACGATAAAGTTTTGGAGTATCATCCCAATAACGCTATCGCAATCAACAACATCGGTGCAACCTATATGGAGCGCAACGACTACGAAGGTGCCTTGCCCTACATGGAGAAAGTAATGGCTATTGACGACTCATATGCTAATTCTTACTATGGACTCGGAATATGTTATTATAAACTAGGCAGGATAGAAGATGCATTTGAGATTTGCCATAAGGGCGCATTAAAATCTTCTGACCGACCTGAGAACCCTGCTGTACGTGAAGAGTTGGTTAAGCTGTTCGTCAGAGTAGCAAAGGAATATGCCGATAAGACCAACTATCTCAACGTTTGGAAAGGCATAAAAGACGAGTTAGAGAAAGTTGACCATGTTAACATTCGTATTGTGGAGGATGAGAGCTTGAATGTTCACGCTAAAATGGAATATGCTCCACTTCATGCTGCGAAGGAACATGTAATAAGATATAACCCTAAAAAGGACTTTGTAGAACACCTGTTCATCCATGAGATGATGCACTTGAAGATGAGCCAGCAGGCAACAAAGGCTAAGAGGGGAAAGGCTATTGTCAGTTCTGAGAAGACGAGAGTTGCTTTCAGGAAGCGTTATCTTGGTTTTATGAAGAAGAAACACAGCCATATTCCTGCCCAAGAATTAGACAAAGTAATAGCAGGACTTGCTGATGGTTTGGGACTTCAACTGATGAACTGCCCGCTTGACTTATTGGTAGAGCACCTGATTTATACTGGCTACAAAGTGGCCCGCCCTATTCAGATGCTTTCCCTCTTCCATATGGAACAAGACAATATCAATGCCGTCAAACAATCTGCTCAGAATGGTTTCTTCCCCAAGGAGATTGTATACGCCAATAAGGTAATGAACATTGCCACAAGTATGCACTTCAAGGATATGTATGGCATCAATCTGATAGGGCAATATCATCCCACCAAGCAGGAATTGGAACATGCAAAAGATCTCTATGATGAGTTTAAGGCATATATAGACACTTATAAGGCTGGAGATGAATATGAGATGCTGGAGTATTTCGTGCAATCATTCGACATGGAAGACCTCGTTGAAATTATCGATGAGAATCAGGTAACTGCCGGCATGAAAGCTGACCTTTCAATGGAAAGCGACCTCAAGGATTTAAGAGGCGGTGCATTATCAGAGGAAGATGTCGATGTTGCCAACGCCCAGTTTGCCCTTAATCATCAAGACGGAGCCAATCCTACAGAAACCATGATGATGTCGATGTATATGCTGGGGGCAATGGAATACTTTGATAAGCTTGATCCCCGCGATGTTCATCGTATTGCATTGGAAATTGCAATGGTGGGTGTTACTGGCATTGATCCAAAGAAAAAGTACAGCATCAAGTCAATCCCTGACAAGGAGTTTGGCGGATATGAGTTGTTGGCTTTCTACTATGTCAGCTGGGCTCGTGCCATTCCCGATAAACTTGAGCACTTAGGTCTGCCATTCTCTAAGTCCTACGAATCAGCTTTGCAGTTGTATAAAACGAAATATGGTAAGTGATGAGTGACTTAGAAGAACTGAGACAGGCAATAGTCAAGTTCACGCAAGAACGCGACTGGGACCAGTTCCATAACGGAAAGGACCTGGCTCTTGCTTTGTCGATAGAAGCTGCTGAACTGAACGAGGCATTCCTTTGGAAAGATGTTTCCGAGGTGAATGTCGAGAAAGTGAAGGAAGAATTGGCAGACGTCTTTAATTATGCCATTCTGATAGCAGACAAATACGACCTTGACATCAAACAGATCGTCTTGGACAAGATTAGGCGAAATGCAGAGAAGTATCCTGTAGAAAAAGCCTACGGGAGTGCGAAGAAATATAATGAACTATAATAACTAAAAAACAATAATATGGTTAACAGAGTCCTTTACGATGAACCTCAATCGGTATTTATTAGTGATGTAGAACGTAACTTTGTCTCACAGAAAATGAGGCATAATGCAGAAAAGGCCGGTATCCATTCTGCTGAGAACGAAATAGCTTCATGGGAGAATAACGCTCCTCATATCGCGCGTTTGCTTACGCAATGTGGAGCGAAGGATAGTTATGTCACATTTGAATTTCTTGTGCCTTTCTCTCGCAAGCGTATTGATTGCATGATATATGGCACAGGTGAAGATAATTCAGAAAATGTAATTCATATTGAACTTAAGCAATGGAGCAACAAAACAGTTGGCATTGCTGACAGCGATGGTAACTTTACTACAGACGATGTTGCTAATCGTCAGCCAGATGATGTAATCTTCAATGTGGAAGCTTTCACGGGGCATTCCAATCGTATCGTTGCTCATCCTTCACAACAGGTAAAGGGTTACCAAGGTTACCTTTCTAACTTTATAGAGGTATTTTCTAATCAGGAGGTTTCGCTGACTGGCTTGGCATATTGCTATAACTATGCAAAAAACGCAAATCCTTCTTACTTATATGACGACAAGTATGCGGCATTGCTTTCGCAATATCCTACGTATGCAAAAGATCAATTTGATGAGTTAACAGAAAAACTGACAGGATTACTTAAGAAAGGTGCAGGACTTTCCATCTTCAACAAGGTTATTCAAAGTCCAATCCGTCCTTCTAAGAAACTTCTAAGTGAGGTTACGGAAATGGTTCAGAATGGTGATACCTCTGCTTTTTCACTGGTAGAAGAACAAATCATAGCAAGAAATATAATACGCGATAAAATAAGCAAACTTTTACGGACTTCGGGTGGTAAGGAATTTCAGAAAAGCGTAATTATAGTGAAAGGTGGTCCAGGAACTGGTAAAACCGTGATAGCATTACATCTTTTAGCCGAAATGGCGAAACTAACCAAAGACGGCTCTGGCTTAAATGTACAATATGCCACTAAATCAAAGCCATTGCTTGAAGGCGTCAGACATCAAGTTAGGCCAAATACTCGCATACTGTTCCAAAATGTGACAAGCTATGTTCCAGCTTCTGCAGATGAAAACTCAGTAGATGTGCTGTTGGTTGATGAAGCACATCGCATTCAAAAGAATGCCAATAATCAATATACTAAACCTGAGAATAGAACTGATTTGCCACAGATTGACACAATAATTCGATCCTCAAAAATCACGGTGTTCTTCATTGATGACAAACAAGCAATTCGAGGTGTAGAGATAGGATCGGCTCAACTTATCCGGGAAGCAGCTGAGCGCTGGAGTGCAAAGGTGGAAGAGTGTGAACTCACAGCGCAGTTCCGATGTAATGGGTCCGACAAGTATATGGAATGGATGGAACAGGTTCTTTACAACAAACCTGTTACATCAAATTTCGCAAATGAAGATTTTGACCTTAGGATCTTTGATAATCCTAAAGAAATGTACGACCAACTAGTTTTACAGAATAATGTACCAAATCAGACTGCAAGAATTATGGCAGGGTTCTGCTGGCCTTGGTCTACAAATGTAGTTGATGGCGATTTGGTTAAAGATGTCTCTATAGGTGATTTTGCTATGCCTTGGGAGACTAGTGACAAAGTACCATATCAACTTTTGACAAAGAAGTATCCTAAATGGTTTGAATGGGCATATAAGCCTCTTGGGATAGAGCAGGTCGGGTGTATTTATACGGCCCAAGGCTTCGAATTTGATTACGCTGGAGTTATTATAGGTGATGACTTGAAATATGACAAGTATACCGCTAAGGTAATTACGGATAAATCTGCATGTAAAGATCCTGTATTGAAGAGGAACGTTAAAGAGGCAAACATGACATTTGACGATTATGTTCGCAACATTTATCGTGTTCTTATGTCTCGAGGCATGAAAGGATGCTTCCTTTATATCTGTGATGAGAATTTGCGTAATTATATGAAACAGCTTCTTGCTGAAATGAAAGGGTAAGAGTATGACAATGGAAGATTTTCGCGATAATCTTCTCAAGATGCTTTTCCTTGAAAAGAAGTTAGAAGAAGAGGATGCGGAAAAACAAAAACAGATGAGCAAAGAGGAGAAGGTGGAAAACAACCTTCTCCTGATAAATGTCATAATAGAGAGTCATGAAGATGATGTCTATGATCTGAATGTGCCTGATAACTACTCAAAACTGAGAGCAGGAGACAAAATCATTATAGCAAACGAAGATAATTCTTCAAAATTCGAGGCTACAGTCATTGACGTCTTCTTCGATACATTGACCGTTTCTTGTGACAAAGAACTGGATACTAATGCCACTTATACTATTGAACAGAAATCACCAGATCTTCTGCAGTCGCTTATTACTTGCTTAGAAGGTATTTATTCGGGCGTGCCAGGTGCAGCTTTCCTACGTTTACTATCTGGGGAAGCGAAATTTGAACTTGTTGATTTCTTAAAGTTGGCCATTGATGACGTTCCGTACTTCGACAGCATCAAGAACAAGCTTAATCAAGAACAATTGTCTGCTGTAAGTTCGATGCTCGAATATCCTCCTGTTCATGTACTGCAAGGCCCTCCTGGAACAGGTAAAACGGCAGTACTTGCTGCAACAGCGATTGCTACTGCTCGCATGAATCGTGAGGTGGTTATTATCGCGAATACCCACCATGCAGTAAATAATGCGCTACTGAAAATTCGCGCCCTTGACAAGAAGGCTACGCTCATCAAGGTTGGCGCAGCACTAAAGTCAGAAGAATTGGATGATACGATTCTGAAATTTGAGAAATTCAGCGAGTATTATGATTATAGCTATAAGAATAGAAAAAAGAAACGGACTGGTCATATCATTGGCATGACTATATGGGGTGCAATCTCGCATTTAGGACTCCGTCATCATGCGCATTTCCGTCCTTATATTGCTTTAGTTGACGAGGCATCACTTATGCCGCTCTCTTATGCAACTATTCTTGGAAAGGCTGCGCCTTCAGTATGCCTTTTCGGTGATAGTCGACAAATGCCTCCCATCTTCCGCCCTGAGTTAGAGAACAACGAATACTCCATTTCTGTTTTGGACTATTGCTCTCAAAAAGTGGAAGGAGTGCCTGTGGCTGCTCTAAACACTACATATCGCATGAATGAAAGTATTACCAATGTTGTAAGTAAATCCTTCTACGAACCGCATGGGATAGTACTTAGAAGTGCAGAAAGTGTTGCAGCTAAATCCTTACATTCACCTTTCTTGGAGGAAAAGGGTTTAGAAGGAGCTATCTCTCTTGTAAATCCAAACATTTCTTTACCACAATGTACTGAAGAAAACGAAGGAGAAGCTGATGCTGTTGTCGAAATGGTAAAAGCGTTGATTAATGAGGGTAAAAACCCACAAGATATCGCTGTTATAACTCCGTTCCGCAAACAAGTTCGTCTGTTAAGAGCTAAAGCTAAGGAGGTTTTATCACCAGAAGATACTCCTCTTATCGATACAGTTGAGAGATTACAAGGGCAAGATGTGGATTGCATCATTCTCACATTCGCTTCGAGTGACGAGAGTTATATAAATGGTATGCACGATTTCCTCTTCAATCCAAACAGATTAAATGTGATGATCTCAAGGGCCAAGACCAAAGTTGTCATATTTGGTAGTGAGAAAGTGCAGCATGAATTAAAAACAATATTAAAAAAGGAGCTCTCCCTGTGAGGCTCGTATATTTTAGTTTGGTGGACTATTTGCGCGTAAGCGGACATTCACATTATGCTGATGTCGTTATTACCCACAAAGTCAATACCTGCACCATCTGGGAAGACAGTGCAGGATTTTAGGAAAGTATAAACTTAAAAATAGAGACATATGAAGAAATTATTTTTGTTATTTTTATTATTTATCCCCGCAATGGGATTCTGCCAATCAGAAAAAGATCAGTATTATATCTATAATATTGTGTCATTTGAAGGTGATTTTACGAAAGAAGAATTTAAGGTCTTCTATGATGATGGCATTGAGGTAAAGAGACTTCGTAACGATAAAGGTGAAAAGGCGAGATTCTCAACTCCAGCCGGAGCTCTTATGTACTTCATTTCGCAGGGCTGGGAAATGTATCTAAATGGATCTACTTCAAAGGGGTACTCGTATAGTGGTACAGGCGGTTCTTCTACGAGTTCTTATTGGATTATGCGTAAACCTTGTACAAAAGAAGAATTTGAAAAGGCTGTTGAAGCAGCAAAAAAGAAATAGAACTATGAAGAAACATAAGATATGGAGCTTTTGTACGCTCACTGGAACTTAAATAGAGTTTTTTTTGGTGCATTGAAATAGAATAGCTATCTTTGCACATTGAAATAATACATCGTGGAAAAACTGAGCTTAGACAGCTTTCTCGATAAAATGCTTAAGGTCCGCTAACCAAGGTACAAACGCGAGTAGAATGTCTGCTAGCTCACGTCAATATGACGTGGGCATTTGCAGTATCATATCGCGACAGTACCGAGCGGACCTTTAGCATTTATGGTATGAATAATGTCCACGTTTCTTTTTAACGAGAACAACAATTTTAATAACATCAATAACTATGGCAACATATGCTATTTATACTTATCAATTTGAGCGAATAATACGTTCTGCTTATAAACAATTAGAATTAGAAGGTTTCCCTTCACCAGGTTGTACTGATGAAGAATGGGCAAAGAGACTAGAAACATTCAGAGTTTTTTTCAAGAAAGATCTCCCCTTAAACGAAAGAACATTTGAAACAGGTAAATCAAGATACGTTTATGATACCATATTTATAGAGGGGGATATTGTCATTATGAAATTTGGTCGTTTGTCGAGGAAAAATGTTTCGGATGCACATCTGAATGACCATAAGATAGAAGACTATCCTTGGTGTTATGTTATCTGGGATAATCGCGACGGAATCCAACGTTTGCTTATTGAACAAAAAACAAGCGCCTGGAAGAATTCAAAAACGATGACAGGAACGAAAAAAGTAGCAAAAGCATTAAAGATAATTATTGATAAATGCCTCTCAATAAAAAAAGGAATGCATTTTAACTTCGGCGATGGCCCGATTTTTAAATCGGATGATTTTTGGGCTTATGTTAAAAGATATCCACAAGGATTTTCTCGTGTCCATTTTTCTTTCCCGCCACCTAACTTAGGACGGCTGATGAATTTAGCAGATAGTATTATGGGAATTCGTCAAGAAACTGGAGGTAGTTACGATGCTGAATTAAAGGCACCCAAAGGAGGCGTCCTAAATTTGCTGCCTGAAAACGAACAAACTCAATCACTTATAAATTTGAGTTCTGCTTGCGGTAAAGAAATAAGGGCTTATCCAAAGGATGGGCACACAATGTTAAGAATTACCGGCGACAATATCGATAATGATGTATGCTTAGAAGTTCCAGACGGACTTATCCCAATTCTTTCATCAAGGCAGTTGTTTGGAAAGGAAGATTTTGGCAAATTTGTAGAAATACTGAATAGTGTAAAGAATCTGTATTAGTGTTTAGAAAGTTAAGTGGTGAGGAACGCCTAAAAATGCAAGAATTATATAGGCAGAATCCTATATATAGAATCTTGTATACACCATTATGGCGACAACGCGGCGATGATTTATCGCCAATAGACGTATGGTTGGAGGCAAATAACTTGTCGTTCTCGTTAAAAGCAGAAGTTGACATTGATTGCAGTCTCAGGGTTCGTGAGGCTTTCGATGACTTATGTGAACGGTATTCTATATTTGAAGCAGAAGATGGGAAGTATGTCAGAAGAACCTACCAACAGGCAGAACATTCGGCAATGATGGTGTCTTTAGCTACATTTTTGCTTCTAGTCAATATTTATCCTGAAGTAGAGAATCATCCATATCTTTCGATCTGCAAGTCCATCAGTGATGTAATATGCAATATTCAAGGATTCAAGGAAATATATGAGGAGTCAAGAAAAATAGAAGATGAAAACGAAAGCAAAGGAGACTTTATTGAGGTAGCTGACTTTGTTGAACAGATAGCCGTTCAAAATGGGCCTATAACTGATAAACAGGCTATAATTCTTTGCCATGCAATTAAGGATTTTGTCGAAGAAAACAGATTCTGTGAACTAGAAACGATGAAGGAAAACGAAAGGCT
>JAEEGL011848144.1_pt1 | contig 10954 bp, 13 predicted proteins | sample 9134231 | NCBI WGS metagenome assembly JAEEGL01 (sample SAMN16246548, study PRJNA631951) | gut metagenome | biome: gut microbiome; feature: rumen; material: fiber-attached | host: Bos | place: Iran: Karaj | collected 2018-10 | reverse complement strand
TTTCAATAAATGAGATGCTGTAGATATCCTTCGCCTTGATATCTTTAATACTTTCAAGCCCGCTGAAGTTTTCGGCACTGCACGAATAAGCGAAAACATTCTCATCATCCATCATCTCACGATTTTTTTCATCTATTCCGCTGTCGGCCAGGATGTTCCCATATTCCCAAAGAAGGAGTGCGGCCGCATCACTGTCGCTGAACTCTTCCGGAACAAACAGATAACATATCCGGGAAAATGTTCCTTTGTTCTCGTCAAACCCAACAAAAAACTGAAGCACTCCCGCAACAAAATCTTCATCATCCAGTGACGCAAGGGTATAATAATCGCTTTTATCTATATTTCTGTATATGTCCTTTGGAAAATAGCTTTTAAAGGCCTGTGCCTCCCTTTTTGTGACGGTGAATACTGCCATAGATAATTACTCCTTTCGTGCGATTTTACTTCGTATTATCTAGTTAAAATATGTGGTGTATACATCCACGATATATGCATTCGGAAGGGTTTTGTCCACCAGATCCCGGGCCGCCTCATTGGTGGCCAGGATAAAACCGTCGGCGCCTGTCTCCTGATAGTATGCAGCTACCGCATCGGCGCTTTCGCGGAGCATGGCCGGAAGCGCATGCTTTTTCGCCATTTCGTCCACATATACAAATTCAACATAAAAGGATGCTTCGTCCACAATCTGCACAAGCACGCATCCCATGATCCTGTCGCCCTGCAGATATACGGTACTTAATGTATCGGAGATATCTCCGGACAGGAAATTGCTGTAAAGACCTTTTTGGATCAGCATATTGGAAAATACCTTTTTAGCTCTGTCCGAAACTTCAAAGAGGCTATAGATCCCTTCGGTGTCGGAAACATTCCCAAATCTGGGATTGTTGTACATATCCTTCATGTTAAATCTGTAAAGGATACTTTTCCCGGTTTCTTTAAATCCGTTGTCCACCAGAGCCTTCTTAAGTTCCTCCGTCTCAGGGCCCTCATAAACATCCATTTTCACCGCTTCGCAGGGAAGTCCCGCAAAGGTCCCCATGATGATGTTTAACAGTTTGCCTTCAAGCTTGCCCCTGTACTGCGGCAGCACCACGATATCCACGATCTCCATGAATATCTTTGCATCAAAAACTCCCACGCCGCAAAGCACATTCTCCCTGGTAGCGCACACGGCAAAGCGGTTATTCTCCGCAAATCCCTCATAAATATCATCAGCCACAAATCCGCGTATCAGATCTGCCTGTTCTTTTGTTATGACGGTATAATCCATTAACTATCATTCCTTTTCATTGTAACCGCATCTACGCCACCGAGCTTGACAAAATCCGCAAAATACTTCGTGTATTGCTTTTTAAGCCCCGGGTCATTCTTAATGCTTTCCATGATCTTGTCCCTGGGGATCCCTTTTTTCTTACTAAGGATCTCTGCGGAATAAAACATTGCTTTTGCCAGATACTCGTTATAGGAAAAGTTCTTAGGTTTTGTAACAGAGGTATAGGAAGTGGTATGACTGCTTTTGTACAAGGCTTCATCAAGTTTAAAATCGGTAAACAGCCCAAACTTTATGGTTTCGTCATAGATCCTGTTTGCGTTGAAATCCGGGGCTCTTGTTATACCGTTTTGCTCCTCGGAAACAACGGTACCCATTAATACACCCTCATTACTGTCCAGGATCTCACCTTCTTTTCCTCCGCATTCCTTATAAAACAGATCCAAAAACTGTTTTATATCCTCTTCTTTATTATTTGCACTCACATACACAACGATGTTGTCTTTTCTCTTATCATTCAGCTCTCCGCTCATCTTAAAATAGATTTTTTCGGCCAGCTCCTTGTGAGACTCCATCGTCCGCATCCATGCCTGCATAAGTTCCATCTGTTTCCCGGGTTTAGCGGTCACATAGTAACGGGAAACAGTATTCGGATCGATCACCTTGGAGTGAAAGTGAACAAATGTCCTGCACGACTCGATCGCCCGTTCCTCAAGTTCATCCAGATCATCCGTATGAACAGGTTCACCCATTTTGTTCAGGAATTTTGTGGCACTGCCATACTCCTGATATTCTGCCGGAGGACACCCTCCGTTTGTGCGGCGCGACCTTGCAAGCTCGATCAGCTGCTGCTTATAGTCCCATTCATCCGAAGGCGCCGGCTCTGAGATCTTCTGATTCCTTTTTACCATGCTCCGGTAGATCTGCTTTTCAGTGTCAGTAGTGTATGCCATTAACTCTGTACGAAGAAATATCTTTAACACTTCAGGAGAAAGCCTGCCTGCGGCCACTTCTTCATACAGCTTGTTCAAGGTTTTGATAAGATGCTCCGCCTCTTTGGCATATTTTTCTTTTATTATTTCAATCTTCTGATCCAGTTCCTCGTCGGTAATATCCAAGTTCATCAGATAGTGAGTGCTCTGCAGACTCGTCAGGGCTTTCCGCTTAGCGGTATAAAGAATCCGATCCTGCAGTTCCTTAGCTCCGGGTAATTGCTTATCCAGCGCCAGATCGATCTCATCCAGCTTCCGTTTGATCACGTCCTCATCTTTTGTTTCATTCTTTGAAAACCTTTTTTCCTTACTTTTGGATTCTCCAGCTTTGTTTATTACCCCCTGTATGGAGTCAAACACCTCTGTCCCTGTCTCGATCCGTTCCAGACACTTTTTTGCCTGAGAGCTTTCAATGCTTTCCAGATACTCCGGATCATCTGCGTATTCGGCCTCCCGGGGGTCCGTCAGTTTCTCATTAAGTTCCAGTGCGTCCACCTGAGTGAGATATTTTTGCTGGATCTCCTTTTCTCTCCGTTTTTTCCGCTCATTCATAGCCGCAGCCTGCCTGGCGCGCTGAATAGCCAGGGACGCAGCTTCATTGATCTTTTTCCGTTTCCTGAACCAGCGGCTTTTCCGGGTCGTTTGATTGTAAAAAATGGGAGAATCCTTTATATCCATCTTGGTCACATCGACGCCGTACGCACTTGCCTGAAGCGTGTACCTGGCAGCATCAATGACTTCTTCGGCGGAAAAACCGTTTAATTCTTTATCATCAAACACGACCTGACCACTGTTAAGTACATCGATCAGCTCCTGGTTTTTATCCATCGCCTCCTGATAATCCTCATAGGTCAGGTTTTCTTTTTCCAGTTTTTTCTCGATCACATCATCCAGATATTTTTCCGGCATTTCCGTGCTTCCTTTCGTTGGTAAAAAACTGCTTTCTTCCAGATAATCTGCTTTCAATCATTATACCACAATCCGGCCGGGTCAGTAGTCCTTCGTAAGATTTTTCACCCATTTATACTTGCCCAGTCTGATCATGACCCAGGGGATCTTGCCCACCTCGTCCAGACAGGTGCAAGCGTAGACCAGCAGCACATTCCAGTGAAAAACAAAGGCCCCCATTATCGCCAGAGGTATTGCGATCCCCCACATGCAGATGGCCAGACTGTACATATCAAAGACCGTGTCGCCTCCACCGTCCAGTATTCCGTTGATGCACACAGTATTTACGCATCTGCCTATCATGTATATTGACATTATTATCATCATTCCCAGCAGATAGCTCTGGGCTTTTTCCGTAAGGATGACGAATTTAAGGAGAAGCGGTGTTACTGCCAGCACTACGGCCGTAGAAGCAAAGCCGATCACATAGGAAATGTTTCTGAGCTTGATCCCATATGCCTTGCCTTTTTCAAGATTTCCGGCTCCCAGCTCGTTCCCCACCATGATGCCCGCGGCTGTACCCACACCATTACAGGCACAGCACACCAGGTCTCTCACCACGGCCGCAACGGAATTTGCCGCGGCGGCGTCCACGCCCAGATGCCCCATAATAGCGGTGTAGGAAGTGAATCCCACTCCCCAGAGAAAAGCCCCGCCTATAAGCGGCAACAGTTGCTTAAGGAAATCTTTAAACAAGCCTGTGCCTACTTTGAAAAATCCTCTGATATCCGGCCGCAGAAATCCTTTTCCGACGGAGATGATCACGCAAAGAGAAAGCTCGATCACTCTGGCAATAGTGGTGGCAAGGGCAGCGCCGGCTGCCTCCATTCTGGGAGCCCCCATAAGGCCGAATATGAATATGGCATTTAATATGATATTGCCGATCACCGCACCGGCGCTGATAAATGCTCCGGGTGTGACATGTTCAGTCACCTTCATTATCGCAAGATAGCACTGGGAGATCCCGGTGATCAGATAGGACCATCCGGCTATTCTAAGATACCTGCTGCCAATCTCTACCAGCACCGGATCATGTGCAAAAATATGCATCATGGCCCCGGGGGCAAACTCGCACAGCAGGAAAAAGACAAATGACACTGCACCGACGATCATCAACATCAGGTTAAAGAGTCTGCGAAGAGTGGTTTTGTCGCCCTTTCCCCAATACTGGGCACCCAAAATAGCTCCTGCGGCGGTAACCGAGGAGATGATCATATTTTGGACGAACTGTATCTGGGTGGCCAGAGATACCGCTGTCATCTGTTCCTGTGCCACACGCCCCAGCATAAGCGCATCCCCGGCCGCTACCAGAGCCAGCATCAGACTCTGAAACATTATGGGGATCGACAGCTGCCAAAGCTTTTTATAGAATTCTTTTTTATCTATCTGTATCATCATTATTGTTAATTGTTGCGTAATTTTCCGCTTTTGTCAAAAAGACGCCCGGTTTACCAAGCGTCTTCTAATATTGACTATTCATTTTTTTCCTTTCCGCCGCTTACGCCTCATTCCTCTTTCCGTCACCCGGCCGATAACCTTTCAGCCGAATACCGTAGCCCGGGTCCGATGGCTAAACGCTTATTTCTTTTTGTGATATATATATCGGCCGGATGACGGAAAAGTTTAGAATTATGCGTGACTTCTTTCGATTTTTTATTACTGTCTTACATCCAATGTGGGTGAAAGGTCATACTCGTTGACATCATATATTTCTATCAGGCGATCATCATGAGCATCATAGGAAGCATAAAATCTGTCTCCGATATTTGTTTTGTTGTAGTCCTTTTCGGGAACCTCCCTGGTCAGATCTCCAAAAACAAGATAGTAACGGGTAGTTGCGCCCCCATCTTCCGAATCGTAATATCTGCTCCATTTATCCGTCACGGAAATCTCCTTAAAATACACCTTCAGTTTGCCGTGCTTTGCCCTGCGCACAATAATGAAAACCATCAGTCCGCCAAAGATCAGGAAAACAACCAGATTGCCCGGAAACGGCACAAAGATCAGGCCGAGTAAAATACCAAGCCCCAGTGCTATCAAAGCAAAAACGAATCCCGCCGTTTTCGATTTACGGATACCGCCGACAGTTTTTTCATCGATAAGTTTCTTTTTGTTATCCATTGTTCGTTTCCTTCCTTTTTTTGCGAGAAATTCCGTGCCTGACAGGATCCAATATTTCCATATCGGCCGGGAGCCAATCAACATCATACAGCTCGTCCTCGGAAAGCCATCTCCCCGCTTCAGCTTCTTTTAATTCAAGTTTCCCGGAAATAACTTTTGCCCAGAAGCAGTCCATTGATAAATGGAAATCCGGATAATCATATTCTATTGTTTTGATGAATTCTCCCACAGATATCTCGGCGGTTAATTCCTCTCTGATCTCCCGTTTTAGCGCCTCCTGCGGCGTTTCTCCCGGTTCTGTTTTCCCGCCGGGGAATTCCCACATTCCCTTATATGCTCCGTATCCTCTGGCTGTGGCAAACACTTTATTGTCATCTCGTATAACTGCAGCCACAACATGAACTATTCTCCACATCTGTTCTCTCCTGCTACGAGTACATTTTATCATATTACCAATTCCGGATATAGTCTTTTATCTCCTTCGCCTCTTCCTCCGATGCATCTTCTACCAAAAAGGATTCGCTGCTGCTCTCGAAAGAAATCCTTATTCCTTCGTTTGTCATTTCAGCTTTCAGAATATGCGGAAACCTCTCATGTTCCTCGAAAAAACCGATAAGAGTGTCATAAATATCATCGGAATAATCCGATTCCAAAAGAAGCTTTTTCTGTTTGCTTCCGTTTATAAAATACAGTTTCATTTCCTTTTCTTCGCCTTACCGCTAACCCCGTCCCCATGGCTCACCTTTGTAACGCTCCTATAATGCGGTCGAAAACAGCCTCATTATTCTTAACGACTATTGCAATTTTCTTTTTTGCACGTGACAGACCGTGGTAAAGTTCCCGTACCTTAGATTGATTATCCGGGTTTTCCCCGGGTGATCCGGATTTAAGGAAACCCTCTTCATCGTAAACGTAGGATTCTCCCATAACCATTGCCACTTTTTCAAATTCTTTACATGTTCCGGCATCGGAGCCCTTTAAACACACATACCCGTCTCTTTTCAGTAGCTCAAGAAGATTCTCACATTCCGTATCATCACCTGCATATAATAATGTCACGTTCGGAAAATCTCTCCTGTGATTTCGTCCGCTCACGCACATTACACAACTGATAAATGATGAAAGCTCGCTGTTAAGTCGTATTCTGTTTGTCAGATGATACCCGATGAAACCCTGAATATCCTCAATCTGTGCTGCACCGGCATTTCCTCGCTCCTCCGGTGCGATCGGCTCTACACTGTCATATGCAAATATCACGGGTGCCTTCCATTCCCGGGACAGTTCCAGGATCCTCGAAATAGCTTTGGGACCGGCCCTGTGACCCTCATCAACCATGATCGCGTAGTACTTCCTTCCGGTTTCTATTTTCTCATCTTCCAGGCAGTAATAGAAATCTATCCTTTTTAAGCGCTCGTCCAGCTCTTCAAGTTCTTTCTCACGAGACCCAAAATGGAAAACACAGACCATTTCCGTCTTTGAAAGGGTCATGGCAAGATCATACAAGAGAATTGTTTTTCCGGTTCCAGGAAGCCCGGTAAAGCCGAATACCGGAACAACTGTCTCTGCAGCATCCTTATCGGAGAAAACCTGCTTTAATATCTGCTTACGGATATCTTTCTGCTGGGAAGTAAGAAAATAGTCTCCCCTCAAAAACTTGGCAGGATCACTGAGCGGAGAGATCAGATAAAGCTCCTCTTTAAAAAGATTCTCGATCTCGCCTTCATAAGGATCTATCTGTTTTTTAAGTATCTCTGCAAGCTCATCCCACTGCGCTTCCACCAGTCTTCCGCTTCCGGCAAGTCGCACCAGCCTTCCGCTATCGCTGACATAGGTATAAAAATACATAGATCGGCCAAGAGAAGCAATATAAGATCTGTTCTGCGAAAGCTGTCTTCTTATCGCTTCGTCGGAGACATTCCCGCTTTTCAGCTCAACATTGAGCACATAATCATCAGAGACACGTATCAGATCAAATTCCTTCCCCAGCTTTGGTATGGAAAAAGAATAATAAAAGTTCAGGGAAAAAGCATCCGGATAGTATTCTCCAAGCCTGGTAATAAAGCTTTTCAATCCGGTGATTTCCCATTCTTTTATCTTTAGATAGCGCCCGCGTCCGGACATCTGGCGTTCCAGCCGCCCCTGCCTGTCAGATCCGGATACTCTTGTAAGTGCATAAATATTTACAGGTTTCATATAAAAATCTCTTCCGGGCGATATTCCCTTCAGTACACTTTTTCCACTTTATCAATCTTGTAGGTCTGTTTGAAAAGCTGCAGATCCTCTTCGCTTCGTATCATCATGACTTCGTGGAATTCCCCGGTCTTTACATTCTTAAACCCTGCCACCTGCTCTCCGTTACATATGGATGCACGGATCATCGGTTTCTCATTTTCAGGATCAAAGTTATAAGTCGGTGCAACGCTATCGCTCTTTTTTGAGAAAATTCCAAATAATCCCATATGCCTTACATATCACCCCATCATCTTTGCTACGACTTCATTTATTACCTTACCGTCTGCCTTACCCTTTAGCTCTCCCATTACGGCTTTCATGATCTGGCCCTTGTTTCCGGTGGCTATGACATCGGCAAACTTATCCTTAAGGATCGCTTCGACCTCCTCTGCGGAGAGCATCTTGGGAGCATATTCCTCAAATACCTTGAGTCTTGCTTCATATTCTGCCTTAAGGTCAGCTCTTGAGTCCGGGCATGTCTCTATCTGCTCCTTGACGCTCTTTATCTCCTTAAGGATAGCCTGGTCGGTCATATCGTCAGGGATATCATCGCGGCATCCTGCGTCGATCGCAAGCTTCTTTGTTGCTGAAACAAGCGTCGAAATCGCATCTTTTCTCGCTTTATCATGATCCTTCATCGCCTGCATCATATCCTTCTGTAATGTTGTAAACTGCATCTTTTTATCCTCCTTAATAACACTAGTAGTGTATAGACCGCTTACGCTCATATTTGCTTTTGAAAAGTCCCATTTATATACCTCTCAGCATCCTTTTCTTCCGCTCTTTATTTATACAGACTCATTCTGTCTTTAAGTTCCTTCTTAAACATCTTTACTACATCCTTGGGCCCGGTGATCTTGACGTCCGGACCGATCGCGAAGATCCAGCCAAAGAACTGATCGCTTAACGCTACATCAACGCTTGTCTCAGACCAGCCTTTTTGCTTTGACTTACTGATGGTTATATCCTTTCCGAAGCGGTCCAGGAACACTCCCACCATCTCATCCTTGAAAGCAAGCTTGATCTTTGTAGGCTTTCCGCCATACATGCCGAAACTCATCTTGGCATATCGTGCTATATCAAACTCCTCGAAGACATCCCTGCCGACGCGCTTATCCTCGAGTACCTTTATGTTCTTCATCTTATCGACGCGGAAATGCTTGATCTTGTCCTCTGCCGCATCATAAGCGATCATGTAATAATTCTCATCATCCCATGTAAGCGCCCAAGGGCTTGAGATATACTCCTTGTCCTTCCTGCGTTCCATCTGCTTGTCCAGGTTCCAGCGCATATAATCGAATGAAATCTGCCTGTTCTGCGCAATTGCCCTGTGGATGTCGTCAACGATATAATAAATGCTCTCGTTCATCGTCTTGACGCGGCCCTGAACGACAACCTGGCGCTTTAACTGGGATGCCTCATAATCGCTGGCAAGCCCGGTCAGCTTCCTTATCAGCTCATTAGACTTCTTTTCGGTGATGAATTTCGAAGCCTGTATCGCATCAACAAGGAGCTTTAGCTCAGCGATGTCGAACTGCTTCTTTCCCACATGATATGTATAGTTGCGGCCTTCTTTTTCTCCGATGACATCAATCCCGAGGACACGGAGCTGTTCAAGATCGTCATAAAGGCTCTTTCTGTCCGCCGTCACATCATACGCTGCAAGTGCCTCCTGGATCTGCGGCATTGTCAAGCCATGCTCATCATCCGTCTTCTTAGACATGATCTGACTCAGGTAATATAGTTTAAGTTTCTGATTCGTTCCCTTTGGCATATGCGATACCTCCCAATAACTTGAGTATAGCACATTTCCCATTAACAAGGGAACTTTATCGCCCACTTGCCCCATTATCACTTCCTACAGAAAACTCAGCTGTTCTGCCGGCTCGATTCCCTCTTTATACTTCTCAAAAAAGGGATCCGTTATCGCTTTTCCGATTATATCCTCCGGCACAGAATCCGGTTTTATCCAGTCATCGATATACTCCTCCGGAAGGATCAGAGGCATCCTGTCGTGTATGAATCGGATGCTCTCACCGGGCTGCCTTGTCAGGATGACAAAATACGGAAGCTCGCCGATTATCCGGTACAGACCGCAAAGATACGTTGTTTCCTTGCCCTTCGTCTGCAGGATATACTTATCACCGGTTTTTTCCTTACCGGTCCGCATATCCTTAAGGTGCTCCCACTCGTAATAGTACGTCGCCGGGATGATGCAGCGATGGGATTTCCAGCCGTCCGCAAAGCTTGGCTTCTTCGCGGCGCTCTCCACTCTGGCATTTATCACAAGGCTTGCCATCGCATAGCCCCACTTCATCGGATAAACCGCTCTCTCGCCCCTGCTGTTGGGCGCTATCACCGGAGCTACATCAGTGGGTTTTATCTCCCCGAAACTTCTTACGGCATCGGTCCGCTCCCAGCGGCTCCGCAGCGACGGTGGCATCTGCGCTACCAGTTCCCGTGTTCTCTCTGAACTTTCAACATAATATCTGCAACACATATGACTATCCCTGAAAGCCTACAATACAATCTCATACTGCATCATCTCATATTTCAGCTTGCTTCCTTCAACAATCTCTGCCGGTAGGAGCGCTCTTGCGACAAGCTTGAGATCGTCGGATTCTATGTCGGTTCTGCGCAGATTTGCGTAGTCTCCTTCTATGCTCACTACTTCGTAATACCAAGTTTCCATACTTATCTTGTCCTCATTTTTTAAACTTGCCGAATACCTATTCTGCCTCTTTCATATATATGCTTACACTATCAACATTGTAACTGCTGATCTTCATGCGGTCACTATCCAAGTTGCACAAATAGCAGTATACAATATTTGTTAACTAATTTTGCGCTGTTTGTGATAAACTTGAATCGGATAGAAGACGCCAACGAAGCGGACAAGGCATCAGGCTTACAGAAGTGGTGCCGATTCTTTAAGGCATCCACATATGAAGAATTAAAGAAACTCGCGAAGGAGGAAAGTCTAATGGAAACCCTGGCAAATGACATATTTAAGAAAAACGCCGACTTTAATATTCAGAAACTCTGCGAAGACAGGGATGACTATCTTCGCGGTGAGTATTACAGAAAGCTGAAAATGAAGGAACTAAGGGCTGACCTCAAAGAGACAAAAAAAGATCTTAGCGAAACGCGGAAGAACCTTAGCGAAACACAGAAGGACCTTAGCGAAACACAGAAGGATCTTAGCGAAACGCAAGAGAATCTTAAGGCCTCCGAGGAGAAAGTCAAAAGCCTCACTGCCCTGCTGGAAGCCAACGGCATTGCTCTTCCTCATGAGTAATCAGATCGGTTTATTAAAGGCCGGGGGCTTTTGCCTCCGGCCTTTGTTATGTGCTTATTCTATTCCGGTCTATGTAAGTAAAATCCCTGGAAG
>JAEEGL010737966.1_pt1 | contig 10954 bp, 9 predicted proteins | sample 9134231 | NCBI WGS metagenome assembly JAEEGL01 (sample SAMN16246548, study PRJNA631951) | gut metagenome | biome: gut microbiome; feature: rumen; material: fiber-attached | host: Bos | place: Iran: Karaj | collected 2018-10 | reverse complement strand
GATTTAGTAAGTGACTTAAAAAATCAAAAAGATCTTATTAATAATATAGTTCCTCAATATGAAAATTTAAAGAACCGTGAAATATATAAATATCATTATGGCACATGGTATGCAACAACTCTAAGGAATCAAATTCTTTGGGGTGATGTATATGGTAATGAAGAACATATTCACGAGGTTACTTACTTTGGTGTTCCAGAAGAATTTCAAGTTATAATTGAACAACCAGAAGGCATTATTAGAATGACTAAGAAGATTCAAAAAGTATCATATAATTTTGAAATTGAAGTTGATGTTAAAGATATGAAAGTAGTATCACAATCAGCTGAGATAAATTATATGAAATATTTTGGTATTCTTGTATTAACAATTGTAGTTGAAGTTGCAATTGCATTCTTGTTTAAAACAAAGAAATATGGCAGTATTGCATTAGTTAATTTTGTAACTAATACAATCTTACAAATACTTATGGTTAATGTAGTTGCATTCAGAACATCACTTTTATACTTTATTTCAGCTGAGATAACGATTTTATGTGCCGAAGGTATTGTTTATCTAGATACATTAAAACTTGATAAGAAGAAGATTGTACTATATGCAGTAGTTGCTAATGTAGTAACAGCAATTTTAACATTTATAATTTAAAAACTATAGCATTCTATAGTTTTTTCTTTTATAATACAGGTGAGGTGAAATCTATGTCTAAAAGATTAACTAAATATGATAAAAAAATGATTGAATTTAATAAAAGATATGACAAGTTTAAAAAGAATAATCTTCCAACACCTTTCTGGGATGATGAAAGACAAACATTTGAATTTGTTCTTTTTGATAATACTCTTTTATGTGATAACAAATTAGTTGTTTCAAACAACCTTTATAACGCATTTGAAAACATCTTATGGGATAACTTCTATTATCCATTCAACTGTCGTCACTATGAAGGTCATACTGGTGAAAATGGAGAATGGATGCATAAAGAAGTAATTGGTCACATTCATGAACATGACTTTGACTACGTTATAAGATGGCTTTATGATTTTCCAGAGACATTTAGCATAGATAAAGAAGATGAGCACTATTATAGTGAACAAGAACTAAGATTCATTAAACACTTACAAAAATATCTTCTTTTCTTAGGTGTTAAAGACCGTGAATATGATGAAAAACGTAATAAAAGATGTTTTAATAAAAGAAGAAAAAAATATGAAAGAGCATTTATTAGAAAGTGTTCAGAAAAACTAATAAGACCTATTTTAGATGGAGATCTTAACTATGACATCTATGAATATAAAGAAGGTTTAGAACTAAGAAATTATAATAAAGGTGAAGCAAGAGCCTTAGTAACAAATGAGGATGGAGATTTTATATTCTCAATTGAATTTGGCAAGAGTGAAATAAAAGAATATAAAGATGTTAAAAAATACTATAAACGTGATCTAAAAGATAACGATAAAGTAATAGTTAATTATTTCAAGGTTTTAGAAAGATTTTAACTTTACTCAATATCACCATCATGATATAATTAATATGTGGAGAGCATTTGGAATTCCAAGTGCCTACCTTAAGGTTGGGTACTTAATTTAACTTAAGTACTTTTTATTACTAATAATAGAAGTGTTATAATTAGCAAAATGAATGCAAGAAGGTTCAAAAACCTTAATATAAAAGTCTTTGCTTTCATGCAATCAAACCTCCTTTCTACTTAAAGAAAACAGGTAGGCACCAGATTCCAAACGCTCCATATCAAATTATATTAAAATGAGATAATATTATCAAATGAGCAAAATTTGAAATTTGTTCATTTTTTATTGCAAAAAAAAGATTTTTTATATGTTATAATTATTCTAGAAAGAGGTATATATGGATACATTAAGAATTATTTTACTTGTACTTGCAATTGTACTAATAATTGCAACAATCATTTCTTATTTAAGTTTTAGAAAACTAAAAAATAAGAAAGTATCAAAAAGTGATATTGATAAAGCTAGAATAACATTCACAGTATTAACAATATTTGGAGTTATTCTAAGTATATTAGCAATTATCTTTAATGTTGTTCTTAAAGATGATGCAGCAACAACAATCACTTTAGATATTAATCCTTCAATTGAGATAAAACTCAATAAAGAAGAGAGAATCATTAAAGTTAATGCTTTAAATGAAGATGCTAAAAAAATCGTTGATGATAGTTTAAAAGACAAGGTTTTTGAAGATGCATTAAACATGATTGCAGACAAACTTATTGAAAATGATTTTGCTAGACCTAATGATGAATTAAGCGTTATTGTTTATTCGGAAGGCGAGATGAAATCTCATGATGTTGGAGAAAAAATAAATGGTGCTTTAAATTCTAAAGAGATAAGAACAAATCTCATTGTAGTTGATAATGTAACTAAAGAAGATATTGAATTTGCTAAAAAGAATTCAATTGGAGTAGGTAAAGCTGCTTATATTAATTCTATTACAAAAGAAAATAGCAATATAAGCGCAGATGATTTAATTGATAAACCAGTTAATGAAATAAATGAAACAAAAGTAACTGGTAAGTATTGTGAAAAAGGTTATTCATTAGAAGGCGACTTTTGCTTTAAAGAAATAGGTCGTGAACCTGCTATAAGTGGTATGGTATGTCCATCTAATTATTATTTGAAAGATGGTAAATGCTATGAAGAAACAGGTATTATTGAAATTGATGAATATGAATGCCGTGAAGGCCAAACATTAGTTGGCAATAAATGTACTTTTGTTGAACATATTGAAGCTAATGCCAACTTTAAATGTGAAAAAGGTGACTTAATTAAAAGAGGAGAAGCACGCTATAGAAAATATCGTGATAGTGGTAATCCAGAAGAATATGCATGTGAAGACAAATCAGAAGCAGTAGCGCCAAAATTAAGATGTCTTTATAACTCCGGTCATATTATGATTAATGGCAAATGCTATAATGGCCCAGCACCTTTAATAAACGGTGGTTGTCCAGGTAACGATGTTGTAAGAAATGGTTGGTGTTATTCACTTGATAATGAAGATCAATGGCAATGTCCAGATGGAAATATTTATGAAAAATCAAAGGGAACATATACTGACTTATGTCCAGACACATTTAAATATACAAAAGCAACTGGTAGTTACTCTTGTCCAGAAGGTTATACTTTAAATAAAAATACGTGTGAAAGAACGAGAGAAGAAGATGCTATGAAGAAAAGAACTTGTCCAACTGGATATACTAGGACTAATGATGAAAGATGTATTAATACTAAGAACACAAAGAATTTAGTTGATGGTTATTATTGTGAAAAACAAGAAACTAAATTATTTGATACTACTTGTGTTATTTACGATATAGTTGAAGCTAAACATAATTAGGGAACATATAAAAAACGGGATACCCCGTTTTTTCTTTATTTTATAACAAAAATGCCATTCTAATTTGACAAAAAAATATATTTTTATATACTAAAGGCATAAGGAGATGAATTATTGCTTGATGAGTATTAAAGAGCTACGAGTTAGCTTAGAAAAAATGCTTTTAGAAAGCGATAAAGTTATGATTTTTCCGCACAAGGAAGCTGATTTAGATGCCATAGCTTCATCGCTCGGCATGTCATTGATTGCAGAAAAGTTTCAAAAACCAAATCACATCTTTTTAAGTTGTGGCACAACTGGTATGGATGATGGAGCAAAACTTATGCTTCACCAAGCCCAAAATGCCCATTCTTTCATCGATTTATCACGTTACAGCCGTGATTCTCATGATGGAGACTTAAATGTTCTTTGTGATGTTAATAGTACAGCAAGGCTTCAAGAAGAGGTATTACCTTTACCTGAAGAAAGAACTGCTATAATTGATCACCATGAAACAGGTGATAGTACTGTTAAAGCAGCACTTTCATTTATTAATCCTGGTGCTTCTAGTGCTTCCGAAATAATGACGAAGTTACTATCATATTTCGAAATAAAATATTCGCCTACGATGGCTAATATGTTACTTTCTGGTATTCTTTTAGATACTGACCACTTTAGGGGTGGTAAATCAGGTTCAGCAACAGCTAAGGCCCAAGAGGAATTATATAGAGCTGGTGCTGATAATGCAGCTACAAATATGTATTTCCGCGAGAACTACGAAGGTAGCCGTAAGCTTAATTCTTTAATTGATAGAGCAGATTTTACATACTATAATATTGTCATCATGGTAGGTGATGAGAATCAAATATATACATCTGATGAATTAGCAAAAGCAGCTAATTATGCCATTAGTAACTATGATGTTGATGCTGCTTACACTATTGGTTATGTTGGTGACGGAGTTATCAATATAAAAGCGAGAAGTGGTGGTAGTGTTGATGTTCCTGCTGTTATGAGAGAACTTGGTGGGGATGGTAGAGATAGAGCAGCTGCAGCTGAATTAAAGGGTATTACTTTAGAAGAGGCTGCAAAGAGATTAAGAGAGGTTATAATGCCTAAGCATTATGTAATCGTTCCTAAAATAATTCCAACACTTTAAGAAAATCTCGAGTAATCGAGATTTTTTATTGTTCGTAATTAACTTTTATGCTACAATTATCTTGTAGGTAGCCCACAGTAGTGGGAGAACATTTAGTTATCTAAATGTCTACCTTTTGGGGTGAGACATTTAAGCTAAGCTTAAGTGCCCTTTTTTATTACTAATAGCAGGTTTGTTATGAGTAATAAAATGATAGCAATGAGATTCAAAATCTTTACTATGAAGGTTTTGTTTTTCATTTTATCAAACCTCCTTTCTATTTGAAAGTGAGGTAGACACCAGATTCTAAATGTTCTTTTGACATTATATTAGATATAAAAATTACTATCAAATGAGTAATTATTTAAATTTTCTAGTATTTTTAATTAAAAAAAGAAATTCTTCTTAATAAAAAAAACGGATTTTTTAATCCGTTTTTATTATTCCTATATAAAATATAATAATTGTTATTAAAGTAAATGTATGGGTTATACAATTATGATTAAAGTCTCCAATTCCAATTTTAAAAAATGTTGGTATTACTCCTATTAATTGTATTATTATTCCTAAAATAAAGTATTTTTTATTTTTGAAGTCATATTTATGTATTCCATATAAACTTATTAATACAACTATTATTCCATATATTATAAATGTAATTACATAGTTTAAATTTAATATTAATTCAAGTAATAGAAAGATACTTATTAGTATAGATAATATTATATTATTTTTTAGTGTTTGTTTATTAAATACGTATAATAATATATTAAATGTGACTGTAAATAGTATTAATAGTATTACCCATAATATATTATTTAAAGTCGTACTCATTTCTATTCCATGAACAATTATTCCTAGGAATGCGTCTATAGATATTAATAAATAGAATTTATTCCAAGTTTTATTATTTTTTATTTTAAATAGTATAAAAACACTTGTAATAAATATAACTAAGTTAGTTATAGCTGTCATTAGTTCATATCCAGATGTCATACTATCACCTTTATAATTATAACATATTTATTTTTTATGATATAATTATAAATAGAGGTGTTGGTATGAAAAAATATGGTTTTGTTAAGGTTTCAGAAGATGACAATTATGAACTTCTTTGTTATTGGAATGAAACAGTATTAAATAGAATGATGGATAGTGCAACTAATACTACATATGTTAAACCTGTAAGAGAAGTACTTACAGAGTTAAAAATAGTACCTGATCCATTTGTTTACGCAAGTACAGATGCTTTAAATGTAAGACCAGCTAAGGGAATGGCATATGTAGATGGTCCAAGAGTTGTAACTAAAGAAGAAGCTGATAAATTTCTTCATGAGTTACAAGCTAATCCTGGAAAGACAGCTGAATACTTAGGTTATATTAAGAGTAAGAGTGAGCAAAAACAGAGATAATCTTTTTTGCTCTTTTTTTATGTTACAAACATTAAATAATTTGATGTGTAATTTTTATTTATGTTATAATTATAAATAGAATAGAGGTGCAATATGCAAGACCAAAATATAACGGAAGAAACAAGAAAAGAACTTGAAGCTGAATTAGCAGAACTTAAGGGAGAAGATGGAATAGTAAGGGCAAGACCTACTCAAAGTCTTGATGGATTTCTTTTTACAGTTCAGAGATTTCGATTAGCAGGTATTGAAGTAGTATGTGAATTTAAGGGTATAAGGTTTAATAATATGGATGGAATTAATACTCAAGATTCTTATTATAATGCGTCAAAAAGTAAAACTAATGCTGAATCAACAGAACTTAGGGGAAAAGATGGAATAGCAAGACCAAAACCTGGTCAAGATCTGGACAGTTTTCTTGAACAAGTTCAACGCCTTCGAGATTCTGGTATTGGCACAGTATGTGAATTTGATGGTATAAAATTTAATAATATGGATGGATTTAATACTGTCGATTCTTATCATAGTGCCAAAAAACTACAAAAAAACGTAATTAAAAGAAACAATGAACAAGAACAAAGACAAAAAGAGATAGATGCCCGTGCTGATGAAAAAGCAAGAAAAGAGCTTGAACCTGTAATAGCAAAACTTAAGGATAAAGATGGAGTAGTAAGGGCAAAGCCTATGCAAACTATAGAAAGTTTTCTTGATCAAGTTCAGTATTGGCGAGTTTTAAGTATTGAAGTAGTATGTGAACATAATGGCGTAAGATTTAATAATATGGATGGAATGAACGCTTACGATGCTTATAATATAGCTAGCAGAAAACGAAGAGAAGAAGTTGCAAAAAATGTTCAAAAATTGCAAAAAGATATAGATGCCCGTGCTGATGAAAAAGCAAGAGAAGAACTTGCAACTGTAATAGCAAAACTTAAGAATGAAGATGGAGTAGTAAGGGCAAGACCTACTCAAAGTATAGAAAGTTTTCTTGATATTGTTCAGCAATGGCGAGTTTTAGGTACTGAAGTAATATGTGAATTTAATGGTGTAAGATTTAATAATATGGATGGAATGAACGCTTACGATTCTTATGGTAAAGCAAAAAGAGAGCAAGAACACGAAATTGAAAAAAATCGCGAACAAGTAAAAAGCGAAGAATTAAAACAAAGAGAAAAAGAACTTGGAGTTGCAATAATGAGTCTTCCTGATAGTGGCTTAGGTTATTCTATAGAAGATCTTGTAGCAATTATTTCTCATGTTAGTGCAATAGCTTTAGAGAAAGAACCTGCAATTAATTTGACCCCAGGATTGTGCACAAAATTAGGTAACTTTTTAATGACAGCAGGATTTGCTCCAGTTGCAGAAGAACTAAAATATCAAAATGCTGGACATATTGGCATGTCTACATATGCTCCACCTGCACCAACTGGTAAAAAGACAGTTGAATTACCATTTTATTCTGGATGTGCAATATATGTACCAGAAGGAATTGATTTAATGAATATTGAACAATTGAAAAATTATGCCATAGGTAACTTTTTAGAACAACTTAAAACTGGAAAGCTTGATGTTGCTAATTTAGAATTATTTGAACGTTTAGCACATCAGTTAGCACGACAAAAAGAAGCTGAACAAAGATAACAATAAAAAATGAGTAAAACTCATTTTTTTGTTTTATAATATATTCATATGTTATAATATTTTAGTATAGAAAAAGGAGAATTTATGGAGAAAAAACTAGGTTTTGGTTGCATGCGTCTTCCTATGAAAGATGGTAATGTTGACTATGATGAATTTAATAAAATGATTGATTATTATATGGAAAATGGTTTCAATTACTTTGATACTGCTCATGGATATCTTGGAGGTTTAAGTGAAAAAGCAATTGGAGATTGTCTTTCTAAAAGATATCCAAGAGAATCATTTGTTTTAACTGATAAATTAACTGAAAATTATTTTAAATCTGAAGAAGATATTATTCCTTTCTTTGAAGAACAATTAAAAATATGTGGAGTTGATTACTTCGATTATTATTTAATGCATTCTCAGAATCGTGATAATTATAAACATTTTATGGAATGTAATGCTTATAAAGTTGGATCTAAATTAAAAGAAATGGGTAAGATTAAACACTTAGGTATTTCTTTCCATGATACAGCTGATGTTCTTGATATGATTTTAAGTGAACATCCTGAAATTGAGATTGTTCAGATTCAACTTAATTATATGGATTATGAAAGTGCAGGAGTTCAGAGTAAAAAATGCTATGAAGTGTGTGAAAAATATAATAAACCAGTTCTTGTTATGGAACCTATTAAAGGTGGAGGACTTGTAAGATTACCTGATAATGCAAAGGAAGTATTTGATAGTATCAATAAAGGTAAGAATCTTTCATATGCTAGTTATGCTGTTAGGTTTGCAGCAAGTTTTAAGAATGTTTATAAAGTATTATCTGGTATGAGTGATTTTGAACAAATGAAAGATAATATTAGTTATATGAAAGAGTTCAAACCTTTAAATTCTGAAGAATATGAAGCAATTGATAAAGTTAAAGAGATTTTAAAAGAACTTGGAGGAATTCCTTGTACAGCTTGTAGATACTGTGTAGATGGTTGTCCAAAGAAAATATCAATTCCTGATTTATTTGCTTGTTATAATGCCAAGAAACAGTTTAATGACTGGAACTCTGGAATGTACTATAGAGTGCATACAAAAGAGAATGGTAAGGCATCAGATTGTATTAAATGTGGTAAGTGTGAAAGAGTTTGTCCACAACATTTGCATGTTCGAGAATTACTTGAAAAAGTAAGTACAGAATTTGAATAGGTGTTAAATGAAAAATAGTCGTGAAAAGGTAGTTATTAAAACAAGTGCGATTAGCATTATTTCCAACATCGTACTTGCTTCTTTTAAAGCATTTGTTGGTTTACTTGCTAACTCAATTGCAATTATTTCAGATGCTATTAATAATCTAAGTGATGCATTATCTAGTATTATAACTATAGTTGGAACAAAACTTGCTGGTAAGGCCCCAGATAAAAAACATCCATATGGTCATGGAAGAATTGAATATATGACTTCATTAATAGTTTCAGCAATCGTCCTTTATGCAGGAATTACTGCTTTAATAGAGTCAGTTAAAAAAATAATTAATCCTAGTGTTGCTGATTATAGTAAGCTAACCCTTATTATCTTAGTTGCTGGTATTATTGTTAAATTTGTTCTAGGAATCTATGTTAAGAAAAAGGGAAAAGAAGTTAATTCTGATTCATTAGTAGCAAGTGGTTCAGATGCATTTAATGATGCAATCCTTTCAATTTCAGTTCTAGTTTCAGCAATTATTTATATGTTATTTAAAGTAAGTTTAGAAGCTTATGTTGGAGTATTATTATCAATATTTATTATTAAAGCGGGTTTAGAATTAATAAAAGAATCAGTTGATAATATGCTTGGAGTTAGGGTTGAAAGTGATTTAGCTAAGTCAATTAAAAAAGAGATATCAAAAGAAAAAGATGTTCAAGGTGCATATGATTTAGTATTAAATGATTATGGTCCTGATAAATACTTGGGATCAGTTCATATCGAAGTTGCGGATACTTTATCAGTTGCAGATATCGATAAAATATCAAGGCGAATTACTAAAACAATAATGGAAAAATATGGAGTAATTCTTCATACTATTGGTGTTTATTCTGTTAATACAAAGGATAAAAAGATAATTGAAATTCAAAAAGAAATATATAAAATCATATTTTCACATGAAGGAATATTACAAGTACATGGTTTTTATTTCGATGAAGCTGATAAAACTATTAGTTTTGATATAATTATTGATTTTAAAGTTAAAAATCGTGAAGAAGTATATAAAGAAATATATGATGAAATAAATGAAAAATATAAGGATTATAAAATAAATATAACACTAGATATAGATGTTAGTGATTAAAAAGATTTCTAAAATAAGCAAGTATTAAAATAAATTAATATATAATTTTTATTCTTAATTTGTGTTATATTTAATATGGTGATTAATATGTATGAATATGAGTATAGTTTTAATGTAAAAAGTATTGATGAATATATAAATTTTTGTAAAAAGAATAAATTTAAATTGATAAGTAAATTTAAACAAACGCGAATAATATATAGAAATCCTAATAAAACAATGGCAAGAATTACTATTGAAGAAGGTAAAAAAATTGAGAAGATATTGGATTTTAAGGAAGATAAATTAACTAATAATGATTTAAATGTTAGGAAAGAAAGTAAAGCTTTAAAATTTGAAGATAATGATGCTGTTGAAAGTATATTAGAATTTTTGAATTATTCTAAAGATAATACTTTAATAAGAAATAGAATCGTTTATATAAAAGAAAATGTTAAATTTGAAATTGATGAATATGAATGTCCATCAAAAAACTATGTTGTTGCAATTGAAGGGGAAAAAGAACAAGTTGATTTAATTTATAATGAATTGTCTGAAATAAATAAAATTTATAAAAGTTAGTATTTATAGTTATTAATATCTATATATATAAGACAAAATGACCAAACAAAAAAATGAGGGAACACCTCATTTTTTAATGAAATAATGCATTTCAGACAAAAATATGGCTATTTCAGACATATGAAGAAGGAATTGGGGCGGAAATAGGAACATTTCAAACACTAAGTGTTTAAATACGTTTTATTTAAGATTTATATACTTTTATGCAGTTTATTGGTATAATTTATATATAGAATAGTTGTGGTGATTATATGAAACTTATTTCTTGTAAATGTCCTGACTGTGGGGCAACAGTTAAATTAAATGAAGAATTAGAAAGATGTACCTGTAATTATTGCGGTGCAGAGATAGTAAATAATAATGTTCATAATCTGAATATTAATGGCGAAGTTATTGTCTCTAGCGTTGACATAAAAAAAGAAATTGAAATGGCTAAAAAATTGTTTGAAGCACATGAAATTAATGAAGCTATTGAAAAACTAGAAATTGTTCTAGAAAAAGACGTATTTAATTATGAAGCACTTAAATTATATTTAAATTATGTTTTTTCTT